>Ga0209562_1000202_pt1 | contig 24517 bp, 34 predicted proteins | sample WorMetvacBELIZE2_FD_187399 | JGI IMG/M metagenome (GOLD analysis project Ga0209562, IMG submission 187399) | Marine gutless worms symbiont microbial communities from Max Planck institute for Marine Microbiology, Germany - Olavius vacuus BELIZE.2... | ecosystem: Host-associated > Annelida >... | reverse complement strand
TTCTTCATTAGTTAATGCTATGCCATTCAAAATTTTTTGGGCAATTAATGTTCTCATTGGTTGAATATTTTTATATTATTAAAATAAAATTGCTTATCTTTGCATTGCCGATTCTACGGATTCGGTGACCGTGATGCCCTGCTTCGGCAGGGTTTTCGCATTTAATAAAGTTGATGCAATTGATTATTCCCTTTCAGTATCCATACTTCTTCAATATTCTGCCCAGTTGCAACTCTTCTTTTTACTATTTTTTTCACATACCAATTAGCTGAACCCTCATCTTCAATTATAACTCTGCTACTTTGTTTTAATCCTCTTGTGAGCATGTGTTTTAGGGAATTCCTTTTTTTAACATACCCCTCATGCTCGTAGTATTTCTCTCCTATTTTCAGGTCGGGGCATTTTCTTTCATATTTAGTTCCTATCAATCCGGCATATAGTTCGGTGTACATGGGGTCTTTATGGTGCACTTTGGGTAGTAGTTCTACCTGTTTTCCTGTGGCAGCAAAATGATTGGCTATAAGGATCAATCTTTTATAATCCTTCTGCTTTCTGTCCACATTTTGGTGTACTTGTATGGAGCCGCCGTTTTTATATTTTCGTATCTGTTTCCATTGCTGCTGTTTACGTTTTTCCTCAGCCAGTTTTTCTACTATCCCTTTTGCTTTGGCTTTATCTTGCTCGTTAACACTTTTGCTGTTGGCATTGGCTTTCATATAGGGGTGCTTGGGTGGAAATATCATTTTATCCTTACCCGGATTGAACCTAAAAATAGAAAGGCTGTTTTTCCCATCCTTGCCTATTTTAGTGGTGGCTGTTGCTCCCGCTTGCATAGCAGTAGCGCTGTCGCTTTTGGGGTAGTCCTCTTTCAATACTTGCACTACGTTGCACCTGCAATTATGTGTTATTCCTAATTCAGTAACATAACTTTCGTCGTCACTTATGGACAAGTTATAAACGATTTCTTTCGTTTTTTTTGTAGTTTTATTGGTTATCAAAATATACCTGTTATGAAAAAAGGTTTGTCTGAAGAAGTGAAAAAAAGAATTGAATCCATTGAAGGCTTGGATGTTTCGGATGCCTTGCATAACAGGTACTTTGTTGACATGTTGAGTTTTAGAAAAATCAGTACGCTGTGAAACATTAATCAGCGTACTCTTAGGAGGATTTTTACCCAAGTAGGAAAAGAACCTCGATATGGCAGTGAGGCTGTTAAGACGCAATGGATTAATAATAATGAGCGAAGGAAGCAGGCTAGTAAGATATTGGCAAAAACGAATCATGATTTAGCAATTAAGGGTGAACATGTAAGACAAGGCAAAAACAAAAAAAATAGTTCTTTGATACGCTCCGTTGCAGAAAAGTTGAAAACAACATCCTCCTTCCACAGGAAGGAAGTAAAGAAGAAGGCTATGGAAAATTCGTTGAAGTCTCGTAGGCTACATTCTGAAAACATGTATGCATTGCGGATGCCGCTTAGCCCAAGTGAGTTGCGTATAAAGGAATTCCTGACAGCGAAAAAAATAATATTTAGAACAAGGTATCTCATTAAAAATTATGTTGTAGATTTTTATTTACCAGATATTAATTTAGTTATTGACCTTCAAGGGGCTAACCGTTTTCCACTTTCTTACAATCGCCATAAAGCCATACAAAATGAGGGTTTTTATATTGTGTACTGCATTAATTATTTTGTAGAAAAAGGAAACTTTAGCGATTTGTATAATTATATCTCCTTGCTGAATACAATTGGAAGTCAACCACCCTCTTTGTGTAATGAATCGGTGATTTGGGGTGCAAGAAACAAACATCCTTTTGGAAAAGAGTGTGATCAAGTTTCCGTTAAAGTTGTTTGTATGGGTAGATATTACAAATTGCATATTACCACTACCCCCTAACACCTTTTCAAACTGCTGTATTTCTTCTATGTTTTTCCACCCTACTGAGGTCAATATTTTTGTTCCTGCTACAAAGCACCTCCATCCGTTGGGTGGATAGTACATGCTCCAGAAAGGGTCACTGGCTGGCAAAGTGGTGTCGTGTAATTCCTGATGAGATTGTCGTACATGGGTATCTCCTGCAGTTCTGTATAGTAAATGGTATCTATCGCTGTTGCGGCTGAGTTGTTGCCATTTTTCTGCCATCAAGGCGCTGCCGGTAGCAAATTGATACTCTGCTTGCAGATAATGTTCATTATATTTTTTATGTACTTTGCTAACTTCAAGTTGAAATTTGTGCCATGGCTTGAGTTGTTTATTTTCATCCAATAGTAGGCTGCTGGCTTCTTTAAGTTGGGTGTAGGTTTTCATTCCGGAGAATACAAAAATGTTTTCTCGCAGATAATGCACTAAGGTGTCTGATACATCTTCATTTATATTTTCATTTAAAGCATTATTAAATAACCCGTAACTACTATTTATAAGTTGTTTAACTTCATCATCATTCATCATATCAGCATGAAATCCTTTTTGTTGATGAATGTGTTTGCTGGCTCGTTGAAAGGCATTCTTAACAGAGCGTTGCCATTTTTGTAGTTTAGGGGGTATGTTTACCAAGTGGATGGTATCGGGTTGTCCGTAGATACGCTCTAAAGCAAGGTGCAAGGGTTGGAAGATTTGCGGGCTAACAGCCGATATTTTACCGTTAGCCCTTAGTCGAAAAAATCGTTGTCGAACTGGAGTTTTTCTTCCTTTTTATTTTTTTTCTTATCACCCTCTTCAGAATGGGAGGGTTGAGGCGATTTTCTATCGCCGGTAATTTCCAATCCAAATTTATCTTTCATCCAATCTATGTCCAAATGATAGTATGGCAAAGCATCTTTGGTGATGTTCCATAGTTGTTTGGTATCTTCTGTGGGGTCAAAACTAAATGTCAATTCTCCCTTTATCAAGCCAAATGATTGAAGGGCGGGTATTACTTGGGTGTTCATATGTTGTTGCACCAAGTTCAAATCACTTTGTACTAACATCCATAGCATGTTTTGGGCAGATTGGTCTTTGTTATTACTTCCGTGCAGGGTGTCTTGCCCTATAATGGCGCCACTTATGAGCAGGCTCAACTCGTTGTTACACAGTTTAATCAAGTTGTTATACACATCTCCATTGGTACTCACACCATCGGCAAATTCAAAGCTTTCGGTTTCATCTATGATGAACCAGGCTGCAGCCCCCATGTCATTCATCATTGATTCTGCTCTGTTGAGCATGGCAGTGTCTTGGGTGTTGGTCTTCATCACTCTTGGCGGTATGCCATATATTTCACACAATTCACTCCAGCAACTTTGGGCAAACCGCTTAAATAGCACATGAGGCACGGCTTTGTTTAGCAGCCCCAACTCTTTGCTGTCAAATTCCATAATCCAAGTACCGAATTGGGGTAATTCCCTGTATAGTACTGGGTTGGAATCTTCCGAATAGTCGGTGTAAAAATGCCCTAGTTTTGGAACAATATTAGTTCGGGGTATTTCTATCAAGTCTAACCTGTCATCTTCGTTGGTTAGTTCTATTAAGGAATACCCTAGATAGATGCTATCTAAAATAGCGTTTAACAATTTTCGGAATAACGGTAGTGATGCTAAGTTTTTAGATTGGTCAATATCCTTGTCTCCTGATTGGTTGAGTAAAGAAAACTGGGCTGAAAAAATCTGTTGTTTTCTATTCTCAATTTGGCTGGTGAGTAATGCATCTATCAGTACCTCATTATATAGTTGCATCAGTGGGTAGTTTTTGGGTTCTTCGGCATTGGCCATGTCCAGGGCATTATTCCATGATTTAATATCTTGCCTTACTCGGCTCACTGCTTTTAGTTCATAAGGTAATACACGTTTAGCAGGGCTTTTTTTATTCTTACTAGTTTGCTGATTCACCAGCCGGATGATATTGTTTATAAAACTCATAGTTGTAATACATTATTCATGATTAAATTTATTTCTGCTACCAAATCGAAAAGGATACAGCGTATCGTCATTTTCATCTACTTGCCCATCTCCGTTAGTGTCTGCCAAGTTGATAGTGGGAAGGTCAAGGGTTATCACTCCTTTCTGCACGTCTTTCAACCACGCTATAGCTCTGTCGTACCGTTCCTTTACATGGTCGTAGAGCATATCTACGTTGCATAACCGAATGATATACCAGACGGCAATACTCTTAATCATTTCCATTAATAATACGTTTCTATCGGTTCCGGTGGTAGTAAAAATGGTGGCTACGTCATATATTTTCCTTCCGTCTTTGAACTCCTTTTTATCATTAGGTCTCAAGTATCCCTTAGCTTCATCCTCCGCTGCTCCAATAGCCATGAGTATTATATCATCATCGGCTTCGGTAATTTGCTCTATTTGATAATTATAAATTGCCGATTTAAGTTCTTCTTTAGTTAGATACATAAGATGTAGTTTGTAGTTATTTAAAATCTTCTGTTGTCATAGTTACCCACCTTGTAATTAGCTGTTGCGGTTCTTGTTCTTTGATTGAGCAGAAATACAGCGCCTTCTAATGCGTCCGGTGCATCATCATGTGTTTTACTTCCTTTTTCAAACATGAGTAGTTGCTCGATAAGGGTGTTCATTCCGGGATTGGTTTTTTCCTTTTCGTTCATCCATACCAGTCCTCTTTCAAATAGGGGTTGCAGGGCTTCAATCCTGGCAAATTTGTCCGGTTTCTTTCTGGTATCTCCTCTTATAGGTATTTGATGTCCTATTAGGTTGCCTGCCTTTCTAAATTCATCAATCAGTAGATCTTGTAAGAAGTTAGTTTCCATGAAGTACAGGATAGGCACTTGTCCATTAATGTATTTGTCAATTTCGTAATGCCATCGCACCATTTTACTAACGCTACATTGTTCTACATAAGATTTAAGAATATGATATGCCCCTTCTTTTGTTTTGCCCACTACTATGGTAGCTTTATAATCGGCGGTGCTACTGCTTTTAAAAGAAGGATCTGTGTAGCAAATTAAGGATCGGTAGAATTTCAATGACAGCATTTTTCCGAACCGGATTTGTTTTTGCAGAAATACTGATCCCTCGCTTATTGGGTTGTTCATGTATTCCTTTTGAAAGCAACGAGTACCGATAGTATCTTCTATTTCTTTCGCCTCTTTCAAGGAGTAGTTCTCTTTCCACGTGGGTTGCCCTTTTTTATCCAGCATATTCACTACTGTATGATACACAGTAGGTTTAATCGCCCATCTACTTAATACAGAATCTTTAGCTATTCGGTTGCCTACCATAATAAATCTGCCTCTACCTCCTTCGGTAGCGCCAAACAATGCAGTACTACACCATTCAGTTATTTTACTCACTCTGCTGGGGTTGCGTACCATTTCGTCATCGTCAATATCGTCTATGATGATATAATCGGGTCTTTTACCCCTATCTTTTAAGCCTCTTGGACTTTGACCTCTTCCGAGTGCTACAAATAGGCATCCATCAGTGGTCTTAAATTCGCCTTCTGCCCAGTTACCTTGACAAGATTGTTTACCCCAGTCATGATTATACAGAGCATTGTATTGTAACTCAGCTTGTAAATCGCTTAACAACCGTATAGCAGCATCTCTACTTTTGCTCACTAGCACCATCAGTTTCAATTGCTTGGGTTTTTGTATTTTCAACCATAGAGGTACCATCAAGGAAAGGTGCGTAGATTTGGCATGTCCTCTTGCCCATTCAAATACGGCTCTGGCACGAGGGTGTTTTTTTATGTAATTAGCTGCTTGGATATGAAATCTGGCATTAGATTTGGTCGCCAGATGGTGAAAATACTGCTGAACGAAAAATGAATAATCCTTTTGCGCTCTTTTCCTCCGTCTGGATTGTGCTGCTTGATTTTCAGCAATACCAAAATCTGTTGATAGGATCTTTTCAACCCTATCATTCCATCTTTGTTGCAAATCTTTATTTATTCTAGGCTTCATTATTTAATTTTCGTTGAACGTACTCGTCTTGTAGGGCAACCAGTTTTTTTATAAAGGAATCATCGATTCTCTTCTGTGCCCGATTAGCGATTATCCAGTTTTGAAAGTTCAAGAAACTGAGCACTATATTGTCGATGGTATTTTCGGGTTTTAAAGATTTCAGTTGAGCCACTGCTTTAGCGAAGGAATCGGCGTTGAAATCCTTCTCCTCCAGCAGTTCATTTATCTTCTGAAGTGCTTTCTGTATCAAGCCATCCATACTGATGGTTTTAGCAGCCCGTTTGGCTTCCCAGTTGTATTCTTGTTTCCATCGGCTGATGGTTTTTTGAGAGCAGCCTATTTTTTGGGCTATATCTTTTTGCGAGAGCATCTGCATATAATATACAAAAGCCAGTTCTTTATCAGTTTCCGATGTTTTATTGTATTGTTTTTTCCCATCCATGATTGTAAATATTGCTTAATGCAAAACTGCTTTATTAATAAGGGTTAAAAAAAAATATACGTCATCGTGTCGTAACTATTTGTAATTAAAAACTGATTATCGAACCTTTGTAACATAATCAGTTGAATATGGCAACTTTTATACTGAATGATGAAACTAAGAGGAATAGTTATGGATTTAGGGTTATCAACTCTGGAATCAACCTGAGTAGGTTCAAAAAAAACCCGGTGATGCTCAATAGGCACAAGAGCAGTAATGAAGAGGTAATCGGCTTATGGAAAAATATCAGAGTAGAAGGCGATCAATTACTAGCCGATGCAGAGTTTGATACTGAAGATGAACTAGCAAAAAAAATAGCCAGTAAAGTAGAAAAAGGATATTTGAAAGGTTGCTCTATGGGAATTAGTATAAGCCACGACACTGGATTTGAAAAGGAAGAAAAAGGGAATTTGATACTCAGAAAATGTGAATTATTAGAAGCCAGTATTGTAGCCGTTCCTTCTAATGCCGGTGCTATTAAGTTGTACCACGAAGGACAACTAATGAGTAAAGCGGATATTCAACTATCCATATCTAATACCATAAAACAAAAAATTAAAAACACAAAAATGGAAAGATCAATTCTTACTAAAGAAGCCATCTTGGCTTTAGAACTTGCGGGTGATTACACTGAATCAGATTTAAACAAGGGGATCCTAAAAATGAAAGATCAATGGGATGCTGACAAAAAAGCCCTGGTCGAACTGCAAGCAAAAGTAGAGAATGAGAAAAAAGAGGCAGCCATAGCCAAGGTGGCTACCTTGACAAAAGAAGGGAAAATACCCGCCGGTTCCGAAAGGGAGTTTGTGGAAATGGCTTTGCGAACACCGAATGTGTTTGACAAAGTAATCGCAGCCCTTCCGGCGAAGCAATCATTAGCGGCTCAATTGCAGAACCCAAGTGCTACTACGGATATAAAAACCGAAGAGGATTTTCAAAAACTTACTGAAGAGCAGCAACTGGCGTTCAAAGAAAAACAGCCTGAAGCGTATAATAAATTATTTAGTTAAAATAAAAATAGAAACCCATGCCAGCAAATTTTCCGGAAGTATGGCTCAAGAGAGTCATCAAGCATTTAAGTAGCGAAGCCAATGCCCCATTTTTAGCGGGCATTCCCGAAATGTCCACCCCTGTAATAGAATCAGGTACAGGCTCTGCCAGCGAAACCAATGAGGTACATGTACCAGCCACTGCTTTTGAAGTGGACGTATTAATCAATAACACCACTTATCCGATAGCTCTACAAAGCTATACCGATAGCACTATCACTATCAAGTTAGATAAATTTCAAACGAAGGTAACTACCTTGAGTGATGATGAGATTATTGGTGCTGCCTATCAAAAGATAGACGTGGTAACCGCCAAGCATGTAGAAGCCATTTTGAAGAAGAAATTCGGTAAAGCCATTCATGCTATAGCCCCTGCCGCTGACACTCCTGATACGCCTGTGTTAGAAACAACAGGCACTCCAAACGCTGCTGGGAGAAGAATTTTAGTTTATGATGATATAGTGACATTGAAGGATAGGTTAGATAAAGCAGATATGCCGCAAGAGGGTCGAAGGTTGGTGCCTTGCAGCGACCACTGGAATGATATGCTTTTAGACAGAAAGAACTTTGGTGACCAGATAGTGAATTATAATACGGGCAAGCCTGCTCCGGTAATTGCAGGATTTGAAATTTATCCGTTCTATCTGGGCAATCCCCACTATAATGGTACTAACAAGCTAGCCTATGGAGCAGTACCCGGTGCAAGTGATTATAAGGCATCTGTAGTGTTTGCCAAAGGAAATATTGCCAAAAAATCAGGAATGACCAAGCAATATTTTGCCAAAGCAAAAACCGACCCAGAAAATCAAACCAATAAATTGAATTACAGGCATTACTATATATCTATACCTTTTGAGAACAAACACTTAGGAGCCATAGTAAGTGCCCAGTAATAACTGGTAATTGAATAGTAATGAAATGATCAACTGGATGCATGACTGGGCACATAGTATAGGTACAAAAGTAGGAATTGCTACTGGAGGAGTTGGTGGGTTTGGAAAATATTTATTAGACATAAACACAGCAAGTATGCAAGAAAGAGTCATGGAAGCCGGTATAACAGCCCTAATATGTGGCGTACTCGGAGCTATAGGAGCAGAAATAGTAAGATTTTTTAAAAATAAAATATTCAAAAAATGAAAGGATTTTTTAAATACACGAAAACCTATTTTGTAAAAAACTGGAAAACTACCGTTGCAGGTGTAGCAGTTTTTGTGATGGGTTACTTGGTGCAAAGCGGTAAGATAACCAATGAAACAGCCATCACCGTTACCACAATAATGGCGGGGGCAGGATTTATTGCAAGCAAAGATGCTAAGAAAGATGATTAATGAAGTATGGCATGGCCATATTATTCATTATTCTTTCTTCATTCATCCTTATAGGATGTAACCCAGTAAAGCGGGTACTGAAGAACCAAGAGCAGTTTGAAAAGATTGGAAATGTTTGGGCGTTGAAGAACCCTTGTATCAATGATACGGTAGTAAATTTCATAAAGGGCGATACGATAATTAATGAAAGGGTAATTGAGAAAAGAGAATTAAGAATAGATACACTAAACAGGATAGATAGTTTTTTTACAACCAAGATAATTGAGAGGGAAATATTAATACGAGATACACTAGTTAACACAATCACGGATAAGCGAACAGAAGAAGAATTAAAAAAGCAAATTACCCAAAAGAATGGGCAAATTATCACAATAGGAAATAAGGTAAGCACTAAGCAAAAGAAAATAGAAGAGCTAAAGCAAAAATTAAAAAATCGATTTTGGATGATGATAGCAATGGGTACAGGTTTAATAAGTTCAATCATTCTACTAATTAAAAAATGGTAACCGGAGAACAAGGAATAGCACTAATCAAACGCTTTGAGGGCTTTAGAGCAAAACCCTACCGATGCAGTGCCGGAGTAGCCACCATCGGTTATGGCAATACAAAATGGTCATGCGGGCACAAAGTGAGGATGAGTGATAAACCCATTACTAGAGAAAGAGCCGAAGAAGAATTGAAATTTGATTTAAAAGTTTTTGAAACTGCCGTTAAACATTTTGTAAAAGTGAAATTAAATCAACACCAGTTCGATGCGTTGGTAAGTTTCTGTTACAATGTAGGCCCCGGAAATTTACTGAGGAGTAAACTGGTAAAATACATCAACAGAGGAGGCAATAACCCCGCTGTTATCAAGCAACTATTCGGCAACTGGGTACGTGCCGGAGGTAGGAGAGTAAACGGCTTAGTAAGACGCAGAAAATCTGAGGCTTATTTATTCAACTACAACAAACTAAATTATTTCAATAAAAGATAAAAATCATGGCAACTAAAAAGACTTCAAAGCCCAATGCGGTGAAACCTGAAGAAAAAAAGGAAGCAAAGACTTACTACCAAACTTCTGACGGTATAAAATTCTACACCGAAAACGATGCGTTAAATCACGCTAAAACTCTTGAAAAAAAAGAAGTAAAACCAGTAAAAGCCTAAATTATGAATCTACCTCATGTAAAAATAGCATTTGCCAACGGAGAATTGCAGGCCATTAATACTGGTAGCGATGGTGTACTTGGAATAGTAGCCACTGCAGCTGCAGTATCCGGTAAGTTTGAATTAAACAATCCCTACCAACTACGCAGCATGATAGATGTAGCTAATTTGGGTATAGTGAAAGGGAGTGTAGACAATGGTCGCTTATACAAAGCCCTTGCCGAATTTTATGCTGAAGCAGGAGAAGGATCAGAACTTTGGATTATGGGCATGGATGCCAGTATCAAAGTAAGCGAATGGTTTACACCAGACGGAGTAACTGGCATTGTTCCAGTACAAAAACTACTTGACGGAGCACAAGGAAAAATCAACGGCATCATCACTTGTTATAACAACACCACAGCACCTACTGTTTTGAATGGATTGGGAGATGATGTGATAACGGCTGCTAATACGGCTCAAAGTTTTGCCGAAGATTATACCAACAGAAAATATGCACCCTTCTTTGTAATATTAGAAGGATGGGGATTTAGCGGTACCATAACCGATTTACCGGATTTGGCTACGTACAATTACAACAGGGTAGCAATCTTGATAGGAGATACAGAGAAACAAACACAAACCGGATTTACCAACTACGGATCTGCGGTCGGTATTCTTGCAGGAAGAATAAGCAAAAACTCCGTGCATGTCAATATTGGAAGGGTACTGGACGGAGCATTGAGTAATACATATGCTTACGTTTTAGATGAAGCAGCAGAATTATTTGACTTTGAAGGACTAAATGATAAAGGATATTTATGTTTCCGATTTCACCAAAGTAAAGCAGGATATTATTTTTCCGATGATCATTTAGCCACAGCAGTAGAAGATGATTACCATTTTCTTACCCGAAGGCGAACCATTGATAAAGCATATCGTGTAGCATACAATATCTTATTAGATTATCTATTAGATACTGTACCCATCAATTCAGATGGCTCCATACAAGTACCTTGGATAAAATCAGTAGAAGGATCAGTTGAAAATGGCATCGCTGCCAGGATGACGGCACATGGAGAATTGAGTGCCGACAGCACTTTAGTAGATGACAAAGGTGTGAAGTGTTTTGTTGATCCCAACCAAGATGTTGCTGCCAACGGAGAATTAGCAATAGTTGTGCAAGTGAGACCCTACGGCTACGCTCGATATATTGAGGTAAAACTGGGATTCACAATAAATAATGAATAACGATACAAAACATAAACTTTAAACAACATGGCATACAATAGCAGACAATATGAATGGGCAGATTTATCTGTGTTTCTGGGTAGTAAAGAAATTACCGGATTTACGGCAATAAATTACAGCGAGAAGATAGAAAGAGAGGCGATATACGCCAAAGGTAGAAGACCCTATAGTGTACAATCCGGGAATATCAGCTATGAAGGTAGTCTCAGCTTATTGCAATCAGAATTAGACACTTTAGTAAAAGCCGGAAAAGGAAGCATCTTATCACTCGCATTGGATTGTGTAGTGAGCTACGGCAACCCCGCCAACGGAGATGACATGACTACTGATAGAATAGAAGGTATTAGATTCACAGAAGATGTAAGAGACTGGAAGCAAGGAGATAAGAACATCGAGATCAACATTCCTTTTATAGCCATTAACGTGGTTAGAAATATTTAAAACGCTATAACATGGACACGCCAACATCAACACAAATCAACGCTTGGAAAAAACAGCACGGCGAAGTGTATAAGATAACCGTGGAAGGAAAATTCTGTTATCTAAAAAAACCCAGTCGTAAAGCCATAAGATACGCCACCACTTTAGCCAATAAAGATCACTTGAAAGTGTATGAAATATTGCTCAAGGATTGTTGGCTGTCCGGCGATGAAGAAATACAAACAAACGATAGTTTATTCCTATCACTCATACCTCGCATTGATGAATTATTTAGTGTGAAGGAAAGCGAAATGGTAAAGCTCTAGCGGCAGCCGAAGTAGATGAGCAAAGAGATTGGATAAGATTATTGAATACACAACTTCAATACTATTTGCACATCCCCGACCCCGACTGCCTGAGCGATGAAGAGTGGTCGGCAAAGGTGAAAGAGCTGGAATGGATAAGAAAAAAAGAAAGTGAAAACCTTAACTCGAAGTTTGGGATTTAACCTCAATGGTTATTTGAGAGTCTTTCTTTTCATGTTGCGTCAACAACTCAGCCCACCAATCAGTGAATAAGGCTGACACAAACATTCCGGCAAAGCCAAGAACAATAATTGTTAATAATATTATTCCTACAATAGTTTCCATTTATAGCCAAATATATGGATAGTTCACTGCAATATCAAATATTATTCAAAGCCCAAGGGGATAAGAGGGTAATTGCTTCTTTGGGTAAAATACAACAAACAGCCAATACCATTGGTCAATCCGTTACCAAAAACGTTGGCTCCATCCAAAAAAAATTAAGCAGTTTACATTTAACGTCTTTCATCCAACAGGTAGGATTCGCCACTGATGCCCTTTCCTCAATGGCTCAACCGGGTTTAGATTTTAGCACCTCAATGGCAGAAATGCAAGCCATTACCGGCGTTGCAGGAAAAAAATTAAAAGAAATAGAGGGTTATGCCAGATCCAATGCCCAAACCTTTGGTGGTAGTGCCGCAGAAAGCATGGAAAGTTATAAACTTATACTCTCTCAACTTTCTCCGGAAATAGCCAAACAGCCTGCCGCTTTGCAGGCAATGGGTAAAAACGTAAGTGTGCTCAGCAAAACTATGGGAGGAGACGCTTTGGCAGCTACAGAAGTATTAACCACTGCTATGAACCAATACGGTGTTGACCTAAGCGACCCTATAGCTGCCAGCGAAGAGATGAATAAGATGATGAACATCATGTCAGCAGGAGCCAAAGAAGGAAGTGCAGAATTACCTCAAATCAAACAAGCTTTAGAACAGGTAGGAGGTGTGGCTAAAGCCGTAGGTGCCAGTTTTTCTGAAACGAATGCGGCCATTCAAGTTTTAGATAAAGCCGGAAAAAAGGGAGCAGAAGGAGGAGTAGCATTACGTAACGTAATGACTACCCTTAGTCAAGGAAGGTTTTTGCCAAGAAAAGTACGAGCAGAATTTCAAAATGTCGGCATTGACATCAACCAACTTACTGATAAGTCCAAATCTTTATCAGAAAGAATGCAATTACTGAAACCCATTGTTAACGACACTGCTTTACTTACTAAACTGTTTGGCAAAGAAAACATACTTGCTGGACAGGCATTAATTAATAATATCGGAAAATTAGATGATTATAATGCAAAATTGCAAGATACCAATACGGCACATGAGCAGGCAGCCATCATTATGGAAAGCCCGGCAGAAAAAGCTGCAAGATTAAAAGCCAAGATTGATGACTTAAAAATAAGTTTATTTAATGCCAGCGGTGGGGCATTAGGATATGCTCAATCCTTAGGAGCAGTTGCAAGAGACGTATCAGGCTTACTTCCTTTGCTTATGGGCACATCGAAAATACTGGGATTTTTGACTAACGCTCAAAAACTACAAGTCCTTTGGACAGGAATAGTTGCAGGTGCCACTAAATTATGGACAGGGGCACAGTGGCTACTCAATATTGCTATGAATGCCAACCCTATTGGGTTAATCATTTTGGGCGTCTCTGCATTAATAGGATTAGTATATGCGGTTATTAATAAGTACCATGAATGGGGTGCAGCCGTTACTTTAGTGATGGGACCCTTGGGTATGCTTATCAATATGATAATGATACTTAAAGACAACTGGGATAGAATAAAAAATGCCTTCAAATCTGGAGGAATAATTGGCGGACTAAAACAAATAGGAGCAACCATCCTTGACTTTCTGCTCTACCCCATACAAAAACTCTTAGAACTGATAGCAAAAATTCCCGGCTTGGAGGAGATAGCAGAAGGTGGTGCTGAATCTATCCGGAAATTACGAAATAGAATGGGACTAGCCAACAGCGATGCACCAAGTGAAGAATCCAAAGATAATCAGACTGAAAGCCCAACAACTACGCCTACCAAGAATAAACTGGGAACGCTCAATACAGGTTTACCCGTTGGAGCCCCCCCCACAAGAGGAAGTACAGGAGGTTCATCGAATACAAACACAGGAAGCAAAACCACTGAAGCCATAGCTACCGGTGGTAAAAAAAGCACTGTGTTAAACATAAAACTAAATCAATTGGTAGAGAATATTTACATCAAAGGAAATGACTTTAAAGAATCAGCAAGAAACATGCAAGAACAGGTAGAAGAAGCCATGATAAGAGCCTTAACAATGAGTGCTGCTACGGCAGGGCAATAATTAAAATTATGAGTTATAGTACTAACAAAATATTATTACAATCTCTTGTAGGTAGCCGAGTGAACATTCCTCATTTTACTGCTGTGCAAAATGCAATAATGAAGCATGTATTGCCTCCCAAACCTTTCATACCTCAATCCGAAGAAGTAAACATAACTACTACTGAAGACTATCCCAATGAAGGACAGGATTTGTGGCAACCCGACAAGAGCGACACTAGCAAAATGTTTCACCCTCTATCGTTTAAAAAACTCAATGATACTCAATGGTGGTTATTACCTTACGAACCTATTATAACCATTAGCAGTAGAAATAATATCATAAAAAGAAATGTAGCCAAAGGAGGAGAGCAAGAAGGCAGTATCAAAGAAAGATGGAGCAGGGATGATTATGCCATAACCATTACAGGAGCACTAATAGGTGATTTTTTAATGGGTGATACAAATCGTTGCTATCCAAGAGAAGATATGGAAAGGTTAAGAGATTATTGCATAATTGGTGAAGCCATCGAAGTCAAATGCGAACCGCTACATATTTTGAAAATTGATAGAATTGTTATTGAAGATTTTAGCTTTCCGTTCACCAGAGGAGAGGAAGTACAGGCCTATGAAATTAGAGCACTGAGTGATAGTAGTTATAACCTTTTAATAGAAGTAAAAGACGATGTATAATATTAACTGGAATATATTATTCACCACTAGTTCAGGAAAGAAGTACCAATTAAATCTTCTTTCTGAATTGGAAATTAATAAATCTGTGGACTTGTTATCCGATACGGCTACCATCAGTTTGCCCGCTTCCGTAATGAACAAAACTTTAGTAATAGAAGACAAAATAAAAAAGGGGGATGGCATAAGCATTTCATTGGGGTACAATGGAAATCTCAAGGAAGAGTTTACAGGATATATAAACCAAATACACCCTAGCGATGGATCTTTAACTATTGATTGCCAAGATGAACTATTTATACTTAAAAAGCCCGTAATAAATAAAGAACTGAAAAAAGTATCAGTAAAGCAAATAGTCAATTATGTATTAGAACATATACCATGTGCATTGAAATTAAATTGTACACTCGATATTATGTATGACAAGTTTGTAGTTCACCAAGCCACAGGATATGAGATATTGAAAAAATTGCAAGAAGAAGCAAAAGCCAATATTTTCATAAAAGATAACTCTCTACATATCCATCCTCCGTATATCGAGAAAGGTGGTGAAGTGCAATATGATTTTTACAGAAATATTGAAAAAACTAATCTAACATATAAAAGAAAAGAAGGAGATAATGTACAAATTAATGTAACTACTCAAACTGAGGATGGAAAGATACATACCAGTTCTGCAGGAATTTCTGGAGGGGAGCAGCATAACTTAACGGTAAGTTCAATAAGCAAAAACGGAATAGAATCTATTGCTAATAACGAATTAGACAAACATTTATTTGACGGTTATGAGGGTAGTTTCACCACTTGGCTGGTACCCCATGTATCCCCTACTTATACAGCTACTATTATGGACAAAAATTACCCCTATAAAAATGGCAAATATTATGTGATTTCAGTAAAAACTAGCATTAGCCCTTCAGGGGGTGAAAGAGTGATAACATTAGGAAAGAAACTATAATAAAATGGACAGAAGCGAACAACTTAAAAGGAGTTTACAGCAACAAATAACAAAAACAACATTATTACCAGTGTCAGCAGTAGTAACCGCTGTCCGTGATGAAGAATGTGATGTGCAACTAGATAATAAATTGTCGCTCACAAGTATCAGATTAAATGCTGGTGTCGATGGTAACCATAACAAATACACTATTTACCCCGCCATCGGTAGTAGGGTATTATTGACCAGCATCAGCGGTGGGTTAGACAGCTTGGTAGTAATAAAAGTAAATGAAGTAAACAAAATTAAATGGCAAACAGATAAGGGTTTATTCCAATTAGATGAAAATGGGATAAGAGTAAAAAATAACTCAGAAGAACTAGCCACTCTAATAGATGAACTAGTACAAGCAATTTTAGATATGGTGTTTACCACCAATCAAGGGCCAACAATACAGATGGTGAATAGTCCCACATTTATTGATTTGAAAAACAGATTTAAAACCATTTTACATGCTGGATAAAGATAGATTAAAACAAAAAATAAAGGACGCTAGAGAACATCAGGAAGAGACCGATAGCGAGCAGGCTTGGGATAGGTTTGCCGACAAACTGGCAGCAGCTATTATTGATGAAATAAAACAAGCAAAAATTAATTACACATCCGGACTCATTGCGCCAAGTGGTGCGGTAACCGGGGCAATAAACCATACAATTAGTTAGTGAAAGATTTAGCCATACAAATAATTGATAATAACAGTAACACCGGGCAAGAGTTGGGAGATATCAAAATTCAGGTTCTAAAAGATGAACAAGGAAAAATTGTGGAAGGCATCGTTATCGGTAATACTATGAATCAAAATCAAGCATTAATCATCGCTACCCATGCTGGTGAGTGGAAGGAGTACCCCAGTTTGGGAGTAGGACTTAAGGACGCATTATTAAGCGAAGACTTACTGGCTTGGAGGCATGAAATAAGAAAGCAATTAGAAGGTGATGGAATGAAAGTGGGCAGTTTAGATTTTTATAATAAAGAAAAATTAATCATCAAAGCAAAATACTAATGGAGATTATAGTACAACAAGGACAAACATTAGCTGACACCACTATAGAACATGCAGGAGATATCGAAGCATGGTTTAAAGTTGCAATGGATAATGGTAAGGGAATAACTGAAGATATACAAACAGGAGAAATCCTGAATATAAACATCATTAAAAGAAAATCAGTGCAACTATTTTTTAAAAATAGAACTAAAAAACCAGCTACCGAGTGGACGGTAACAGCAACAGAACAAGGTATTGATATTGATGCTATCGAAAGCAATTTAATTATTTACTAATGGCAAGAAAAATTACCGATATAAAAAAAGAAATTACCACAGCACTATTAATGAATAGTAACTGGGTAGGTATATACAATCTGGACACTAGTAAAACATGGGATGAACAATACAGCAAAGTAAGTATGGAAAATCTAATGGTATATGCCGTAGCCACCGCCATCTGGACACTCGAAAAATTAATGGACATCTTCACGGCTGAGGTCGATAATGAACTAAAAAAAAGACAACCACATACGCTTTACTGGTATGTACAGAAAGCCAAGGACTTCATGTACGGCTATGCCCTACCAAATTTTGAAGAAGATTACGATACTTCTTCTTTAACAGAAGAACAAATTACCGATGCTAAAATGGTAACACAAGCCGCTTGCGTAAAAACCACCAATACCAATGGCAGACCCTATTTAAGAATAAAACTAGCCAAAGGTACTTATCCAGACTTAGCACCCTTAGATGCCACTGAACTCAATGCCTTTACCGACTATATGAACCAAATACAAGACGCAGGAGTACAAATAGAATGCACCAGCCACGTGGCTGATAAAATAGTAATGGACTGGAGTGTAGAATACAACCCCCAACTGATAGATGCTACAGGAAATCCACTCTCATCTGAAGGAGTGAGTGTACGAGAAGCTATCATTCAGTTTCTCATGGAACTGCCTTTCAATGGACTGTACCAATATACTACCCATATAGATTATGTACAAAAAGAATGTCCCGGAGTAAGGGCAGTAAGAATTAATAACGTAGCAGTTACCTACAGAGGTGATGTAGGTAATGCAGTGCCCGAACAAAAATTTGACGGACTGATTCCCGATGCAGGATGGATGAGGTTCTATGACGACAATGACCTAACCATAAACTTTATTGAAATTGAATAATAGCAACATACATATTATTGACTACAGAAAATTGGCTTATTGGCTAACCCCTTTAGCATTGCGAAAGCCAATATTCATGGCTTGGCTTAGAGCATTGATATACCCTATCGAGTGGCTTTACGATAGATATATAGAGTATCGTAGACTGGTATTATTCAAAATTAGTATCACTTCCAGCGTGTGCCGTCTGGAGTACATGCTCAATTACTTATTCTACCCAGACGGGCTAGACACCGCCTATAATTATAGAATTATCATCGAAAATGCCAGCACTAAAACACCCACATATTTATACCTAGGTGATGGCGGTGCTGCTCCCAATGGTGGTGTGGACGGACAACCTATCGAAGAAAACATACCGGTGTATTTAAATAATAGCAATCCCGTGTATTTATACACTGCAGCAGAACTGGGGATAGGGTCCCCCATAGATTATGTAGTGAAGATACCTACTGCAGTCTATCCCAGTCTCAATATAGCACAATTAAACGCATGGTTGGAGGCATATCATTTACCCGACAAAAACTATACAATAGAAACTTACTAAAATGAAAAAAATAGATCTTACAAAACAAGGAGGTTTCCCTGCAACTCAGGATACACTGGCATTTATGCAACGTGGATATAATGATATACTATCCACACTCGGCAGATGGCTGGGCTCTTTGGTAATACTGGAAGGCTGCACCGATAGCGGTGGCATCATCAGTAGCGGATGGGTCGCTATGAATGGTGAAATCATGCTTTGCTCCGGAGGTACAGGCACCAATGTATATGTAAAGGAAACCACCCAACTAGCATTATACCAAGACGGTGTATCTAAACAGGTGTACAAAACCAAAACGTTAGAATTCGGCATCGGCACACCTCAATACAATTGGACAAATTTTAAACGATTGGATAAATACATTGATTTAATCAATAGGGTTCAGCAGAATGAAGATGATATTGCTGCCATCAACACCACACCTGCAGGTATTATAGCCATGTGGAGCGGTTCAGTAACTGCCCTGCCCACAGGCTGGCTATTATGCGACGGCACCAACGGAACGCCTAATCTGAGTGGAAAATTTATTGCAGGATATTCTGCTGCCGATAGCGATTATAATACCATCGGCACCACTGGAGGGGAAAAGAGGCATACACTCACCGAAAGTGAAATGCCAAGGCATAACCACAATAATGGCAATTTCGACAGACTGCTGCAAGTAACTGGGTCAAACACAACACAAGGTGTGGACGGGTCGGCATCTGAACCTGATATAATCAATACAGGATCCATTCAAGAAAAAGGTAGCGACCAAGCCCACGAAAACCGACCACCATATTATGTATTAGCATACATTATTAAAACGTAATCACTATGGCACAAAAAAGCAGAACCTGGTTCATAAATCTATATAAGCGGCTGTACAAACCTTCGGAGGGTAATTGGAGAGACCATTTTGATAGTTTCTTCAACTGGGTGGACGACAAGATAGGAGTAGCCAATATCGATACCAATTTACAAGATACCATCAACAACAAAGCCGACAAAACCTATGTCGATGGAAAACTTTTCGGATTAATTGAACGATTAGAATGGGTTTGTAATGGTACGGAAGGCAAAACATTGCAAAATGATACACTAAAAATACCCAAAGAACAAATATTGATGGTAAGCAGAGAAGGCAATAGCAACTACTTCACCATCGATACCGGCATACCCAACGACAGGCAAGTACTACATGATGAAGTAGCCGGAAGCATAGAATTTTCTATCGACATTGAAAGCGGAGAACAAATATTTATTCTGATTAAAAACCTATAAAAATGAAATACTTACTAACCCCATTATTTCTTATTCATACGATTTTTGTCATCGCTCAAAAACCGAATAATTACATAAGCGATTTGAGCCGAAGAACTGTTAAGGCATTAAAGGTTGACAGCACCTTGACCATACCCTTTGGAAACAACCCTTCATTGCGGTTAGGTGGTACTAATCAACCAGGAGCATTGTATTTTAAGACTACTGATAGCAGTCTTTACAGTTGGACAGGTTATCAATGGAACACGGTAGGAAGAAATTTAGATACCACCAGCTTGAGCAATAGAATAGACCTTAAATTAGACACGGCCTATTTAAGTTCTGCAGGAGATAGTTTGATAACAATAAAAAACGGACATATAACGGCTACTGCAGTGGCTATAATAGACACCAGCAGCATCAGTAATAGAATTAACACCAAAGCCGATACTTCTAATGTGTGGCTACTGGATGGCAATACAGGCACCAGTCCCAGCGCTCACTTCATCGGTACGGCGGATAACAAGGATTTGGTGTTTAAGGCAAACGGTGAAGAAGGAATGAGGGTAGTTCCTAATGATAATGGTGGCGTTACCATTACCAGTAGCGGTGTTTTTGGAAAAAAATTACGAATAAGGCGAACCCTTTCTAATATTGCCTGGAATGGTAATGCTTACGGAGATATGGAAATAACGTCTACTTATGGGGATGGCGCCATTGGCTCATCGGGCATCAATATAAATGTATTGGGGAATCCCACCTACTGTCACCTGGGGTCTTGGAAGTCTCCAAAATATGGATTGGGTATTTACTTAGAAGGATTGACAGGTACGTACAACCACTCTTCTGCGCTTTCCCTGAGTGCCGTTTCAAACAAAACCCTTTCGTTATGGAAAAAAGGGAATAGCGGAAATATTGAAATCAGAAGATTTACAGAAAGCAACAACTTTAGCAGCGACATAGATTTTATTCGTCAAAAAATTACACTTGCCAATTTAAACCCGTGGAATAGAGAGCCCCCGGCTGTTGGGGACAAGATAAGTGATTTGTCTTTTAGAGATTTGGAATCATTATCAGGAAACATTCAATTTCATGTTGACGGAACTTATATCAATCCAAGTAACGGTCAAACTTACGTAAATTCTTACGATTACAGGATTGTTAGTTGTGGAAATATAATATATAAAATTCAAGGCAACGGCAACACCTACATCGGCTACACTACCAATCCGATAGATGAAGGCTATAAACTAGACATCAACGGGACCCTGCGAACCAAAGAAGCCATAACCATCGAAGATGGCACAGAAGGAGCAGGCAAAGTACTCACCAGCGACAGTGATGGTAAAGCCAGTTGGCAAACCGTATCGGCTACTATCACTAATGGGGAGTTCACACCTACTGTTACTGGAGCAACGAATATTACACTCGCACCTGTTATCAATTCTCATCATTACTATGTCATAGGTGATTACGTACACGTTACTGGCCATTTCGGTTTTACGGCATCAAATGGCAGTACAGCTGCATTTTATCTAAGCGTACCTTATCTCCAGCCCTTACCCAATCAAATACTTAATAGCGGTGTGGCTACTTATTATGAGGAAACTACCAACGATTTAAAGCCGGGAATAATAAGAGGATGGAATCAAGATTGGGTGGAATGTATTGTGGGAACTGTGAATACTTCCAACCCAGGATTTATTAAATATAAATATTCATACAAAATATTTACACCATGAAGATAATAAGTACAGAAAAAACTTTCAGCATCTATAATGATGATGATAGTCTAAAATTGATGCTACCCAAAAACGGGATTAAGGTTATTGGGCAATCTAATAGTATCATCCTTACAGAAAAAATTAACGACCGTAATCCCAACGATGCGGACAGCATAGAAATTACACCCGAAGGCATTAGCGAAATCAACGGCACTGCCTTTAGCGGCAGTGTTGCTGATTTGGTATCTGCTATTGAAGACTTGCTTTTTAAATATGGCGGGGGCAGCGGCGTGGGGCTGCAATCTGGTGTTGGTAGTACATCGCCACCTATCATTTATGAAGATATAAAAGATGCGGTGGATGCCGGTGTGGCTCTTGTACTGGGTAGTCCGGCAACTGATTTTATTTCCCATAACTCACCTACAGCTTGGAATTATAGAAGGATATACAAATACGGCGGAAACAACGAAGCCGATGGAAACGGATTAGAATTACTCATCCCTAATGGCTACGATACCGCATGGATAAGAGTATTGGGAGATAGATGGAATGTTATCAAATGCTACATGCTGGACGGTGCTAGTGAACAACTCGGGCATTTTGGTGGAGGCTATCGAAATACCCGAAACTATCAACCCGACGGAGGAATGCGAAAACGAACGCATACTAAACACGAATGGATACCTATAGCAGTGGGTAGAAGTGGTAGGTTGGCTCTGATTTCAAAACCTAACACTAATGCAAACTTATGGGTAAGTGGTATAGCGTTTACAAAAAACAAATTCAACTTAGTAACTAAGTCTGCAATCATTGCATATTGGAATTGCGACCCTGCAGGAGGTACTCAATATGCAGGTAATACATCAGGTGTGAGATGGCATAGCCATAATTGGAAAGGTGACCATCTGGCTTATGTACAAAAAAATACCACCGGCAGTATTATGCTTCCGGTGATTCCAAACGGAAAAGATAAGGCAATCTATCTTGTAAGCCACAACAATACTTGGGATGAAATATTTCCCGAGAAAATTAAAGTTGATGGTACGGAGGTTGAAGTTGCTTGGGAACATAGAGACAGTCCAATATCTTGGTGGTGGAGCAAAACCAACTACGGAAGGGTGATTTGTTGTAAAATAGATAAATCACTCATCGGAAACAACCATTTAATACAGGTAGATTTTATTCATAACCCCGCAAGTGCTGCCCTCTATTTTAGAGAAGTGGGCAGTTACGACTGGGTATAAATTATAAACAAAATGTTTGATGTATTAACAGAACCCCATTTAGCAGATGCTGAGCAAAGCATCATATCTTCTGCAGATGAACTGCGAAAATTACTTGTAGGGAATGCTACTCAAATAGAAATAGCATCCTGGAGCAATAAAGCAGAGCGAGCCCGTAGAGTACTCTCAGGAAATGATTCGGAAACAGATAAACAAGTGCTGCAGCAAGAAGCAATAAATAGAGGAAAAAATGAAACCACAGAGCAATTGGCAGCAAAACAATTAGAGAAAGAAGCCCTGTTTGCAAATGCTATTGCTACAATAGATGGCTTGCAATCTTTTGCACTCAACTATTTAGAACAAAGAAGACCTAGCCCCTTTGAAGTAGAAGAGTTTTTAAAAAAAGTAGCAGACCAAAAACAAACCATCGAGCAAAAATTTATTCAATTACTCAACCCTTAAATTCTATATTATGAAACGACTATTTATCGCATTGTTTATTATGCTATCTGCAATATCTATCCAAGCACAGACTATGGAAGTGCCGGTGAATTGCACTGATAGCACATCATTTCAGTTTCTACCCACACATTTAAAGTTCAAAGTACTGGCTACCAACCTGACCGAGGGTACGGCAGACTTATATGTGGAACTGAAGGATAGCACGCAGAATGATTTTAATAGATCAATCTACAAAAACAGAGAGTTTAAAATCAGGAGCAATGTGCAAGTACCGCTATCAGTATTATCCTCTGCAATGGCGGGAGATCAATTAAATGTACCTCTATTTAATCAATTATTGGGTGTTTATAAATTAGAGGTAGATACTATAAGATTGAATTAATAATTATGAAAGCGGTATTGTTTTTTTTCTTGTTGGTTGTTGCCCTAATATTGGCTGCCATCCTGGTACCTATCGGCTTTATTGTAGGCGTGGTAAGAAGTAGCATTAAAATAAAACTGGCAGATTACTTATTTCGGTTTTGTATCGGTATAGATCAGTTGGGCAATGTGGGATGTTCTGATTTGTTCAACCTCATTCTTATCATGCCTTCTGCAAAAGATAAATTCGGCAATCCGGACGAAACCATTAGCAGTGTGCTTGGTAAAAATTATCAAACTAAAAAACTGACTTGGTTAGGTATGGGATTGAATAATTTTCTGAATAAATTGGAAAAAGAACATACCATTAAAGCAATAGAAGAAACTTAGCAACTCTAAAAATAGCATTTTTAGACTGACGCATCAGCAGTGGTGCGTTTCCTTTTTTGTAAAGGTAGTGGAATACAAAACACATAGAACAGGCACTATCTGCAGGGGCTAATATAAAAAAGCGAAGAAAGGTAGAAGTACTAACTTGGAATTACGAAATCTAATTAATACTCACGCCTCGCATGGCAAGTTGTTTTTTAGCCATCGCTTTGGCATTAATAGTGCCATTAGCAATGGCAATTAATAATTCTTTGGAGGTAACGCAAAATAAAAAATGAGGATTATTTTCATCTGAAACTAAATCTTGGGAAGTTGCACAGTCAATATTATTTTTTATAATATCTGCTATCAGCTTTTGTAATTGTGGTTGTTGCATATTAATTTGTTTATAGCAATATACGCTTCACAATGGCAACAGATAAATCTATTGTGCTAAAATTGTGCTATCATTTGGGTCTATTATTTATTCGTAAGTTTGTTTTT
>Ga0209562_1000200_pt1 | contig 24943 bp, 23 predicted proteins | sample WorMetvacBELIZE2_FD_187399 | JGI IMG/M metagenome (GOLD analysis project Ga0209562, IMG submission 187399) | Marine gutless worms symbiont microbial communities from Max Planck institute for Marine Microbiology, Germany - Olavius vacuus BELIZE.2... | ecosystem: Host-associated > Annelida >... | reverse complement strand
TGCCCTCCTGTCCCTACCGTTACTATATGACTTCCACTTGTTATTGAAGACGTGCTTTGATTGACTTCTCCAGCTCCACCGCCTCCACCACCATGACCAGTTCCACCCTGACCCCCGCCGCCTACTAAAAGATAGCTAACATTAGGTAATGTTAGACTTCCTCCATTTTCAGTGGCGTTACAACCTAGCCCTATTGAACCATTTTGGTTAAAGGCGTAGATGGTTTTATTCGTCCCGTTCTGTGTAATGTTAGATAGGGTAGCATTTGTAGTATTAAATAGAATACCTGACAAATCCGCAGTTCCACTATCAGCGGTCAAGTTCCCGCCTGATATTTGTCCAGTAAATTTTGCGGTATTACTTGCCCCTACATTGACGACTATATTCCCCGCACCTGTAACATTCCCACTAATTGTTAATAAGCTCATACTTGCCCCCTTATATTCTTATCTCTAAATTGAAACCATTTTTATTTATGTTGCCTGTTATCTTATATCCGCTAGGCAACACCCCTATAACACTAATGATTGTATCCTCCGTTAGCGTTATGTCCTCATCATAACTGCTCCCACTTGTTGCGATTATCTCTTCGTTCAATCTCAAAGCAAAATAGCCTGATAGCCCGATAAGCAAATCATAGCCATTTTTGTTAATCTCACTTTGTATCTCGAAATTACTCGGGGTTTTTCCCAAAAACCACAATACGCTATCTTCGGTTAAATTTATTGTAGCCGTATACGGTGATGTATATGTTAAAAATTCGTCATTTAGATACAACGCTCCTTCAACCTGTCCCCCATAATACAAGGTATAGCCATTCCTAATAAAATCGCCTGTTATCTTGTATCCGCCCTTACCTATCCAATAGATATAACTATCTGCAGTTAATGTCCTGTTTCCCGTAAAAGGCGTTTCTGGGTCTGATGATAGTAATTCGTCGTTGAAATACAACCCCCCTACTATCTGCTTGTCTAAATAATACGCTAACCCCTCCCGAATTAAAAGGCTTGCCCTCAAACTTGTCGATAGCCCTGACTTTGTAAGCATATTATTTCGTTACAGAGTATTCTGTTGCCCCATTCATCACAAATTTTACTGCCTTACCTTTAACTACTTCTAACCAATATCCCCCCTCGTCTAAATCATCAGTAGTTACCCAATTCCCACTACTCGCTTCTACCTGTATCTGTATTCCACCACCCCTAACAATAATCAACCATTTACCACTTGCCGTAGGTGTTATTTCTTGCTCACCACTATATTCTGTTGCTTCAGGCGTTGAGCTTGTTACCCCACTAGCTATATCCCCCGCATTTACAATATATACATTACGAGCAAATTTGGGGTCGTCCCCTTCTACATAAGTTGTTATTCCTGTCATCAGATACCTCCTAAATGGTTGTTAAATTTTGTTTCCCCCTGACTTCTATATACTACTCCACTATTATTTTCTATTAGCCAATAATACATTTCTGTCATTTCCTCTATTGTCATACTTTTCATTGAACTATCTATAATTGTATGCTCTTCCCCAAACACTATTCTTCCCTTTACTTTCCCTGTTGCTAACCTAAAGAGTTTTACAATATGTTGCCTAAATTCATCAAAACTCATATTAGTTTCGCATAATTCTAACTGATGTTTATAAACATCTCGAATTAATGCTACTAAATTTCCTAATATGTTAATAATCCGCTCCTTTGGTTTTTGGGTGTCCTCTTTGTATATCTCTCCTCTAATGTAGAGGTCATATCCTTTTTCCTACGCATTATATCTTTTCCTTTTATCTCAACTTGCAAATGTTCTGGATATTTATCATTCCATTTATCAATTTTAGCATATATCTCACGAATTTTTTTTCTGTCGTTAGATAACGATGCAGAAGCTAAGTCCCCAACAAAATTGCTTTTTACTCTCTGCATTATGTATTTGTCGTCCATGTTCAATTCATATATCTTTCTCGCATTAGATACAGATGTCGGCATAAAACCACCTAGCTTCAGCAATGTTTCATATATATCTACATCTACTATTTTCCTCCCTCTACTATCCTGATATTCTCCTGTCTCTGCCATATTGTAAGCCCTTATCATATTGCTTATCATTACAGGCATAGTTTGTGAAAAGTCTTTGCTTCCTCCTATATACCCAATCCAATTATGAATATAACTACCTCCTGCTCCCCCTACCTCTAACAGACTTCTTAATTTGTCTTTTTCTGTTCTTTTGAATACCCCTGTTGCAGGTATCATATTTCCAAAACTTACTCTTGCCCCATAATCTCCCCCTGTTAGATTTATAACTCCACTATCTAATACTTTAGCAAAATCCCCGAATACTGCCTTAAGTGCATTGTGGCGGAATTTTCTAGAGTTCACAGGATACCCCATCGCTTGTCCTATGGTATCTATTATATCTTCTAAATCACTTATAAATGGCATGGAGTTTATACCACCTAATAACATTAATACCCCTGCCATTCTCAACTTTTGAGGAGGAGGCATACGATACATTGTCTCTACATAATTAAACATAAATTGTTTGAATGTATGCAATACTGCCCCTATTCCTCGTCCATAATTAGGTCTCGAATCTTTTGCATATCTCCCCTGTGTAACATCAACCATTTTTTCAGCAAATTCTGTAATACTATTTACCCCCTCTTGCTTAAATACATTCTGCCTTTGTTCATTGGTCATGTTGTTCATTATCTCTAATGAAGTCAAATATGTGATATGGCGATTAAATGTTTCTGTGTATCCGAACAATGAGCCTAATACGGTTACTGCTTTCTTCGCACTAAATCTTAAGCTCCCTGCTTTACTTGAGTGCTGTAAGTCCTGAAACTGATAATACTCGTTCGGTATCAATACTCCTGAATTTTGAGCCGCATTATACATTTCTCTTATGGCTACATTATCTATCTTGTATCCTTTACCTGCCGCCCCTTTACCTGCCACCCCCATATATTTCATCATAGCTCTACCTACTTCTACATCTCCCGTATATTTTGTTAATACTGGATATGTTAATAATGGGACAGATGATAGATTTAATGCTCCTGCCGCTAATGACCCATATAAGAAGTTAGCATATAAAAAAGCCCTAAATCCACTTGCTTCATTACTACTACTCCTTACTGCCTGAACAAGTTTTACTGCTTCGTCTTGTATCTCCCCACTTTTATATTGGTCGGTCTCGTCATTAGTATATATGCCTATATCGGTTACTGCTTTATTTATAGTGCTGTTGTTGTAATTCGCTGAAGCCATTCTTGCGTTTGCCGTTACATAAGAGGATAAACCCCTCAATACATCATCAGAATAACCCTTTACACCAGTTCTCCTCATCTGAAACCTCAATGCACTAGATTGAGATGTCGATAATCTTACTAACTCGTCAACTGCGTCTTTCTTTTCAGGCATAGACATTTTTAGATACCTCGCCCATATCTCTACCGCATCTAGCGACATACCCTCTAATAACTTGTAATTTTCCTCTGAAAACTGCGTCTGCAATACCCTCGCATTAATATCCTTTTGCTTCTCATTATCCGCAAATAGATTGGCTTCTAATTGACTTTCGTGGAGCGTAAACTCTTCCCTACCATTCGCTCTTTTTATGCTAACGCCGTATCTTCCATACCTCTTTAATGGTGCATATCCTCTCTCTATTAATCTGTTAGAGGTCATATGTATTCTCTGTATTTCCCGCTTGGACTTCTCGGCTATCTCTTCACCTATCAACCCCTCTGCTAAATGTCTGTCTATCTTATCTACTATCATTTTTGCTAAATGAGATATATCTTTATCAGCCTCTTTCCTCTTTACGCCGTATTTCTCCCCTAATTTGAACATAAATGATTTAGCTAATGCAGTTATGCTATTATCTATTGCTCTACGATACTCTCTATATAACCTTACTTGCCTATCTGTTAGTTTGTATCTATCTACTAGCTCTCGTTTAGTAAAAACTACCCCTGCTAATTGCGGACTGCTTTCAGTTTCTAATTCTCCAATATCATTTCTCTTGAATAACAAAGTCCCCTCGTGGATTGGTCTAGATATCGCCTGTATATCCGCATTTTTAGCTCTTACATATCCGCCTAATGTCTTCGCAGTCAACCCTAAATCTTTTAGGTTTTGCAATAGATTACCATATTGAGGTATCAGATTAGGAGCTTCCGCCGTAGCTTCCATAGCGATATTCAATATATCATCAGTATATTTTTTTGTCGCTCTCCATACTTTCCTAAACATAGGGTTTATTTCAGCTTTGTGCTGTTGGGTCATAATATATTTGGTAACTACACTTAAGTTCTTTTTAGTCCCTAATATCTTACCCATAAAGGTATCAACTGCTATCTTTGTATCATTCAATAATCTTCGTCTCGCCCCATTCTTATCATTTGTCAACATAAAATCAAAGTCCTGTATCGCCCTAGCTTTCTCCTCACTAATCTCTTGTTGCTTTCCTTTTACTCTGTTAGGTCTAGATAAACTTTCATACATTCTTTCGACTACTTTATATACTTCTTGGTCTGTCGTAGGGTCTCTACCCGTCAGTATTTTATATATGCTTTCCATTCCTCTTGTTATAACACTCTGTTGGGTCTTGTTGTCCCCTATTTTTACCCCATATTTGTTCTGTATATAATCAGGTCTATTCAGTTTTATTGCTGAAAATAACTCTGCTACCGCTTCACTTGTTGCCTCATATACATCTCTGTTTATCAAATAATTTAGATTTCTCTCCTTATAGATAATCTTATTCATTTTCTTGATAATCGGGCTTTGGCTCAATTTATTTAATATGCTATCTAACTCTCTCGTGTGATTTTCTCTGTTGTTCTCTTTAGCTATCTCATACAACGCTTTATGCCCTAATTCGTGTAGCCCTACCATTTTAATATCCCTACCATCTAGGTTTTCCTCTATTATTGTTATCTCTCCTGTATTCTTATCGTGAAATGCTGTTGGTCTATCACCTCCTAAACTATTTAATGCGTTCTGCGTTTCTATTGCAGTATCCTCAACCTTTTCTACTACTTTTACTTCTTGTAGGAGATTATCTACCTCTGATATTGGCTCTGTTTTCCCCATGTATTGGTCAACACTATATTCATCTCCTAATATCTCTGCGTCGTCTTTTATTCTCTGTTCTTCGTTTATCTTGTATTGCTCTATCATATCATCTGCAAATTTATCTACATTATCCCCCTCTCTAAAGTCATAAGTTGAATCCATGTATGCAGACGGCAATTTATGGTCTGATATTCTTAACTGCTCCCCATTTGGCAGTGTTATATATTTACTTCCACTAACTCTTGAGTTACTAAAGCTTATCTCCTCTGCTCCAAACTCTTTTATCATTCTTTTTGCTAATTTTCTTTCGTGCTTTTTCCAGTTCGCAGGGATATTAATATTAGGTGATGAAAGAAAAGCGGCTTCTTTTTTATCTGCCCTTTCAACTAGACTTTCTATATCGTCCCCAACCATTGTATAATCTTTTTCCGCTAAATTCCTTTCCCCCACCCTGTGTAATGCAAACTTCCCATCATTAGTTTTCCATACTGCATACATTCGTTGTTCCCCTATTATATATGCTATAGCTTTATTCGGCAGATATTGTATATTTCCACGATAACCATATTGGCTTATATCATACTCTTTATCTATATTCTCACTAATATCATTCATAGCCTTTTTGCCTACATATAGCTGTATATTTGGTTTTGTTCTTCCCTTATCTTGACTTGGTATTATCCCCCCTGCCTCTAACGCATTGCCTATTGTTCCTTTATCTTTCGGCTGTTCTGCGTCTACTGCTTCGGGTTGCTCTACTATATCTTCGCCGTATAATTCTGTGTAAACATCTACATCTCTTTGTTTCATGCTTTTCTTCACTTGTAGATAGTCTAATGTTACAGGGTCAACATTCTCACCCATACCCTCTATCATCTTCTCTATCCTCGATATATCATGTTTCTTTAATGTGAGTAATGGATTTTTCGAATACTCCAGTAGTTTAGTTACTTCGACTGCTTCGTTTATATCTTCATAATTTACTATTTCTCCCGACACCTCTACCACATTCTTATTATCTTTTCCATACACATATACAGGGGTTTGGTCTACGGTTTTGGTCATTCGGATTTTATCAGGTGAGATATTATTCCTCTCTGCCACACTCTCTATGCTCTCTATAGTATCCATGCTCTCTTGGTCTATCTCAATCTTTGTCTCTGTATCCACAACATCTACTATATTGTATTCTTCTGATTCTACATCTTTCATTATATGTTCATCATCAACATGTCTCTCTGTTGCTATGACAATATGGTCTTTTTCCCCTACTACTGCTCTTGATGTTGATTTTACCGCTCCGCCTGCTGAACCTAATATACCCCCTACAATCGTTTCGTCTCCTGCCTGTATTTGCCCCTCTTTTGTGAAAGGATTACCACCCGCCCCATATTGCGTTATCATAGATTGTAGATATTCCGTTCCTCCCTGCACTAATATATTTTTGACTTGGTCTACTCCCACTTGTTTTACTACTGCTTTTAACCCTTTACTCAAACCCTCCTCTACAACATCTTTTATTCCAAAGAGTCCAAACCTATCCGCAAAAAATTCTATTCCACCTGATACCCCGCCTGTTATTCCTACTTTAGCTATCTCCCTATTTGTCAAGCTGTCTGGGTCTCCTCCTTTATTCTCTACTGCTTCTGTATATGTTGACCCTAATTCAGGAACAAATGCTGAATATGCTAACCCTGCTGTCGCCCCTCTCTTAATCGCTTTATTGCGTATTCTACTTTTAACTTCTTTTTTTATTGTTCTTTTTAATGCTTCTTTTCCAAGCAACGCAGGGATTGCCCCCCAACCTGCACCCCCTAACGCTCCTATCCCTGCCGCTACTCCGCTCTCTATTACTGACCCTGTCCCTTTACCTAGATTAAATGCTAATGAACTCCAGAAATCTCCCTCATCGCCAGTCGCACTATTTATTATCCCTATCTCATCTGCTTTTTTATATTCTTCTGCTTCTAGTAATCTTTTATGAGCCTTATCTAACGCCCAATCTCTTACTCCCTCCCCTACACCTGTTATTCTCTCTAGTGCGTCAGCTCCCAGCCCCAAGCCTCCATAAGCAAAGGCTTTAGTCGTTGGTATATATGATTTTAGCCCCCTAGTAAAGGCTGTATCATCAGCGTCATAAGGGACTTTTTTGGAAGTTTTGTATTTGGGGGATTCTTGAACAGGACGGGATTTTGATAAAAACTGGTCTACACTATTATTCCCCCCCAAATATTTTTCAACTTCATACATTTTATTTATTTCTTTGTTTATAAAGCTGTTTATATTGGTTTGGATACATAGACGATAATACAGATTGAAATATAGCTATCTGCTCTCTGCTTCCATGCGTTTCGATTTTGTCTTTAAGTTTCGCAAATTCACTTATATTTTGCATATTCCCTAAATCTTTTGTAACTGCTTCTTGGAATTGCGATACTTCTTGTGTTTGGCTGTTAGCATTTTTTACTTCATCATATCTGTTTTCTACATCAGCATATCTACGCCCTACATCAACTTCTTCCCCTCTCAATACCTCTGATTCTATCTGTTTGCCTGTCGCATTTAACATTGCTTCTGGGTATTTGTCTTTATGTGCCACTTGTTTTGGTTTAGGGGTGTTGTTATACTTTGCGTCAAACGCTTTTTTTCGATTACTCCTTATTGTATTAACCGCTTTATCCAACTGAAACTGCTTACTAGCCAACGCTTGTTGATTATACATATTAAACGCTTCCATATCGCCTGAATTTAACGCTTCTAATGCTCTATCTGCATTATCATAATACTCTGTATTATCGATTATGTGTCTCTCTATTCCTTTCCCCACTCCATAATTAATAGTATTGTATTTGCTCCCTCTCTGTTTCCCTAAATGTGTTTTCTTTCCTGTTTTTGTGTTCTCTATATAACCACCATAATAAGGAGATTTCTCTGCCATTAATCCATAATCCATTACTTCTAATTCAGGATTGACGATTAGTTCAGGATTGATTAGTTCAGGATTGATTAGTTCAGGATTGATTAGTTCGGGAGATACCTCTGCTACTTGTGGGGGCATGACCGCTAGGGGCTCTCTATATTCTTGAAACCCTATATTCCCCCCCATCTTTTGTGGCATAGGCATACCCCCTCCCACTCCTCTTTTTACTATGCTATGATAAGGACTAACAATAGATAGCCCTCTCCCTAAATTCTGTTTATTGTTCTTAAGTTCATAATATTCTGTTGTCATATTTTCTCCTTATCCGTAAGGATATACGCTTCCTCTGCTCTTGGTGCTATGTCAAACTGCCCCCATCCTATACTACGGTGGGGCATATATGTCTTGCTCATTCCACTCATTAGCCCCATATCTTTTGCTTGTCTTAAGTTACTTGCTAGCCCCCCCTGCGTTAATAAAGGTTGATAATTAAAACTTAACGAGCTGTTTCTTATCTCTCCCCCTAAACCATGCCTTCGCATTTCATTTCCTATATGTATTCTCCTAATTAGCTGATTTATTAGTGGTTGTAAATTTAATCCACTTGAAACTGCCCTATTATTCCATGACCCTGACCCTGACCCTAATCCTGTTCCTACTCCTTTATTTTCATCACCATCCCAATCCGAAGTATAACTGGTCATTCCTCCCGCACTCTTAAGATTAATTGCCATATGTATTCCTTTACATTACATTGATTGCTAAACTTGTTAATTTCTGTATGTTCTCTATTTGAGTTCCTATTTTCAAAGCACTCGCCTTTTCTCTAGTATAAAGTATCTCTTCTCTTACTTGCTCTCGCTTCAATTCTAACTCATCTTTTATAACTGCTATCCTATTATTTGTTTCTTTTATATCAGTATTTAGTTTGTCTATATCCATAGAAACTCCTGCTGACTTGACAACAAAATCATTCCTTACTTGGTCATGCTGTATTTGAGCTTTGTATGCTTCTATCTTCACTTTTGCCTCTTCCATTAATGTCTGATACTTTGTTAATAATACCTCTGCATTAATTCTTATTACATCAGCCCTAGTTCTATCAGCTTCTAACCTCGCTTTATATACTTCTACTTTTGCTACCTCCCCTCGCATTTGTGCTTCATATAACTGCATTTCTGTTGATTTGGCTTGGACTACTGCTACATACGCCCTTACTTGCGATTCATATACCTGTATCCGTGCATTTTCTACTTCTGCATGTATCTTTGCCCCCTCCATTTGAACTTTATATATGTTTACTTGGGCTAGCTCTGCTTCTATCCTCCCTTTATATTCCTCTACCTTTGCCCTATTATTCTCTATCTCTAACCCTTTATTCTTTATCTGTAAGTCATATTGTTGCATATAATGGGTTACCCCCTCTAACTTCGTTTTATACTCACTCTGCAACAAAGCGTATTTTTCCATCATCAACTTGTTATACGCTACATTACTTTGAAACAATCCTAATTCTTGTTCTAACGCTAATTTAGCTGAATTTAATCTGCGTTCCTCATTAGCTATATATAACTGAATTAACGATTTCTCTACATCATGCAGTTGCATTATAGCAAACTGCCTGTTCTGATTGTATAACTCTGCTCTCTTTATATACACCTCTTTAGATGTTGTAGCTTTTTGTCTTATCCCCTCTTCCCTAACCTGCTCTATACTATCTTGCAATTCTCCCTGCGGATATTCAAATCCTAATTTAGCATAAGAGTGAATAGTGTCCTCAATAGCCCTTTTTGTGTCTCTGTCTACTCTGTCAGTTGCTCTGCTTGCTAATGCCTCCTCGTCTTTAGTTTCTATTCCATATCCACCATTCCTTATATCTCCTAACAATTTCTCCCTCACCTCCAACAATTTATCTATATCGTGAATGCTCTCACTATATTTTTCTGGTGCTTTTGGCACATAGATATCTAGTTCAGGACAAGATGCGTCATATGGGACAAAGTTATAGTTTGGTATAACGAGATTGGTTAACTCTGCTAATTCAGGAGGGTCTGGGATTGCTAAATCTGGCGATGTCGGGAACGCAGGTGGCACATACGAAGTCGGAGGTGTTGGACTATCTGGTAATTCTAATGTCGGAGGAGTAGGATATTGATATACTGGCTCTTGTATATTACTTACCATTATATCAGTCGTATCTATTTCAGGCAAATTATTGAATAATGAGCCTTTATTTAGATTGGCTGTTATTACCTCATTTATTTCAGTTTCAGTTTCAGCTTCAGTTACCATTTCCTTCTACCCTCTACTATTACCATTTCCATACTCTTTAATGTAAAATCTGCACCCTCTTTGTTTGCTATCCCTGTCTGCATATATATCCCCTCTACCCCTCTGCCTAAATGTGCTTTATGTGTTGCCATAGTGTCTCTCGACTTCTCTAGTGGGTAACGATATGAGGTCTTTATAGTATCCGTAACCAACTCTATATCCTCATTTATGGTTTCTACTACTTTATATTGCCCTGTTGCTTCATCTCCCACTTCCTCATCACCATATACAATTACTTCTAATTCTCCCGATGTTTCACTTACAACCCACAAATCTTTCGGTCTTTTTATCGTATTTGATATTATATTATATTTTGGTGTTTTTATTAATGAATTTATATCTGTTGTTTCATCTTTTTCGCCACTTAATTCATACAGACCATTCGCATTAGAACCATAGTATTTCCCTCCGTGATATACCATTGACACAAATCCATAGTTCTCATACTCGCTTATCCCCCTACTGCCTATATTGATTGCTATCGTTTTAGTATATCTATATTCGCCTGTTTCTATATCTGTTATACTACATAACTCTATCAGCCCATCTATATCAAATACGCCTTTTTTGCTATACGATATTTCGCTCTCTAACCCCTCTGCCTCTGTATCTATCTCCCCTTTTATTGTCCTTACTACTTCTATTGAGGATAGCATATCTATACCACACGATAATATCTTTTGGTCTATATCTGGTCTGGTATCAGTATATATGTTTATATCTGACCTTAAATTAGGTAGATACCCTCCTACACTCTCGACTAATGTTACTTGCTCTACTATTTCCTCAAACTTTATGGTCAATTCATAACCATTCAAGTCAATATTTCCTATTTCAAATTGTGATAATTCCTCCCCTTTATACAATATAACACTATCCTCCGTTAATGTTATATCGCTTGTATATATTGTTCCACTTGTCAACAATACATCATTTAGGTATATTCCTCCCTCTGCTGTTGCTCCTCCCCCACCTATCTCATAACCTATTGCTATCGCCCCTCTGGTTTCAAAATTTATTTCACAATCTAACTCAACCTCTCCACTAAATACTATCTTATGCGTTATATAACCAGTATGCTCTTGTTGTAACTCTTCTAATTCGCCATCTAATACCGAATGTAGTATGCTTATATCACTATCTAGGGTTATCTCTCCGTCTAATACCATGCCCCCTACCAAATCCATTTCCATTTCAAATTCTGGCGTTGGGATTGTTAAGGTTATTGGTAGGGCGGGTGCTCCCTCTATATCACTATTTAGCTCTATTACACCATCTATTTCTATGTCATATAAACTTGCAGATTCCCCCTCTCCTAATACCTCTATCTTTACCCCTACATCACTATTGCCATAGAACTGATTACCTACTTCTGTCAAAAGGTGTATGGCTGTATTTACTTCCCCATCTATGTCATATCTATTTATTATATCGGAAACATTGTCTACCTGTAATTGTATATCCCCCTCTACTATAAGAGGTATCAATGCTTCTACTCCTATTTGTAGTTTTACATCACCTCTTATTGGATAAAATGATATATCAGGCTCTACATTTATTTCTGTAGATATGTCGCCTGTTAATTGTAAAGTTGAGGGTTGAGACTCTGTGAAGTATATTGGCGGTAGTATGCCTTTTTCTCTAGATAACGCACCAAACTCTAATGGTGGTAATATCCCTTTTGTGCGTTCTCCCTCACCTAACGATAGTTCTGGTAAAAAACCTTTTGTTCTTGTTTCCTCCCCAAACGATAATGATGGGAGGACGCCTTTTTCTCTTGTTTCCTCCCCAAATAGTAGTTCAGGGAATTGTAACATTTATTTTACCAAGTAAATTGTTGGGGGTTTATCCAGTTAGATATAGTTGTTGTGCAGTTCAATGTGGAGACATCTAGTCCTCCTGAACCATCTGTGCTTAATACAAACAACGCCGCATAACTACCATATATCATTTTCATATAAGTAGCTATTCCTCCTCCTCCATTAACCGTGTAACTTTGAGTTGAAAATGGTATATACATTACCCCTGCTGTCCCAGATGACGCACCAGTCATAGAATCACAACGCCCTATATATCCATCGATTGTAGATGTAACAACCGTTGGAATAGTCCCTCCAAAGACATATTGGGTGTTGTTGTCAAAAACCCTACAATCATTTGTAACTTTACCTGTTATCCAATCAACTACTCTATTCGCTACACCCTCTGATAAAAGTATTCGTCCTGATACTTCCAAACTCTGCTTTACTGAAAATGCTGATATGTTAGCCCCTGTCCCACTAACTAACGATAGTGTATCTAATACTATCCCTCCACCACCACCTGTTAATGAACAGCTTACATCTACTAATGCAGATGACACACTATTATACACTCTTGCCCAACCTGCTGTTCCTGTCGCACTTGGAGTGAACGGGATTGCTCCGACTAATTCACTTACCCCTCCAGTTGCCCCTGTAAAATTACTTGAGCTTATCGATATGGTTGCTAATAACGACCCAGTTTCTGTATCTTGTGGGGTTGCAGGTTGCGTGCCTGTATATATTTTTATACTCGCCATAGTCCCTGTATTTACCCATGTAGTCTCCTCACCAGTCAAATGTCTAACTATACGATATTTCAATAAATCGGATAATATTGTAGCCATGTTTACACCTTACTCAATGTTATTTTTGGGGTTATGATAATCTGGTCTCCATTGAATTGCACGGTTTTTGGGTCGGTAAACCTTTCCGAGCATAACAACAATCCTGTTGAGCTATCCACTATGAAGTAACCATATACTACTACCGCCGTTGCCGCTGTAAAAGTCCACGTTTGTTGAGCATACTCCCCTTTAGCGATGTTACTCTCAGTTGCTACCGCCCAACTTGTTTTCGTTAATGTTTTATTTGCATATCCGTGCGTTGACATTTCTGTATATGAGCCTGCTACATCTGTGTCTGTTGGTGTTACATCATTCACAAACAACTTGATAATCTGGTTATTGGGAGTTTCTACACCTAACATATACTTTAGTAAGGTCACTTCACTAGCATTTGGAACTAAACCTGCCATCTTTATTCTCCTTTACTTCTAATTTCTAAAATCTGAATTGAGCGGAAGTTGTTGTATATTCCTCATCAACCGTCATTGAGGTGGTTGTCATATTCAAATCTGCCCCTGAAGCCCCAACTATTCCATCTATCCTCAACTCAGTAGTTGACGCACCAGTCCCCGTATCAGTTGTTAGTCTGGCTCGAAACCACCCTGCTACACCACTTGCTACAACCGTTCCGCTCCATGTCTGCCCTGATGTCTTCTGTATCGTTCCATTAGAAGCTGAGGTTTCTAAAGTTAACCCCCCTGCTCCACCATCATCGGACACCGTTACTAGTTTTGTCCCATTTGGGACATTATCAGGGGACGATGGTCTTGTCCCTGAATATATGTCTATATGGAACCCTGTTGCACCCCCCATCGCTTCTCTTAATGAATTTTGTGCTAACAATTCGTTTTTTAACCCTGTGCTTAATTTCAATGCCATGTCTTACTCCTGTTTTTGTAAATTGAATATTACTCTTTCTTCCCCCTCTATCTTTTGATATAAAGGAACAGCGTTATCTGCCTCATATTTATACACTCCCACAGAGGCATTTTGCACCGAACCATCCGTTAATATTACACATAACCCCTGTTTAGTTAAGAACAATGCTACTATCCCTAAATTCTTTTCTAACTCACTATTCCCAATATTTACATAAGAGTTTCTTATTCCACCAATTTCTGCTATTCTCTCTATGCTTTTCCCATCTACTTGATTATACATTCTATATATAGCTCTTTCTGTCCCTATATATAACACTTTCCCTCTGTTATGCCCCATAAACACTATATTACTATCTAATACATGATAGCCATTTTTCTTGAATGTTGTATATTGATACGGCTCTGAATATTCGATAAATTTCTCTGTTGCTACATATAAACTATTCCCAAATATTGTTATATGCTCTCCCCCTACTGGAATTATATTATCTGTGCTATCTAACTGCTTTCCTGTGCCATATTCCCTAATATATACATTTTGAGATAGGCTGTCTACTTGTGCTACTTTATATAACACTTCGCCCCCTAAACTCGATATGTAAATATTGCGGTCATGGTCATCTGCACTTAGTCTTATTACGATACCCCCCTGCTCTACATTGACTTCTGATATAACAGCATTACTCTCGTTTATATCATCTACACTAGTTACTGCTATCAAATGCAGTCCTTTTAATAAATTACCTGATGTGCTATCTACACTCCATTCGGTTTTATTTTCTATTCCTATGATTTTCTTATCTCTACCATTTTGCAATACATACACATTTTGAGTATCCGTTACATACAAATCATTACCTATTCCATAATAAGAACATACTCCTGATACTTGTCCTATGCTCCCCTCGTTCCATATATTTAGAGTATTATTCTCTCTATAATATAATAAATTATTGTAACTATAAAGGCTATCCATATTTCCTGTTTGAATTTTGGTATATCCTCCTCTCCTCTTTACGCTCCCATCATTTTTTATATTCACATTTACTAATTCTTCCAACCACCCACTCCCTAATGATTCTCGGCTCTTTATTATCTGCCCATTCATAGCTGTGGATTTTCCTGCTGATTGTGTTATATCAACATTGTTTATTCCTCTTGCGAAGCTATTTAATCGGAACATCTACACCCCATATTCTATGCCGTCTTTGTTTCACTCTTGCTCCTAACGATGTTCTCATTCCAAATTCTTTAACAAACTCCCCCTCGTTATATTGTGCTCTTTTTATATCTTCGGTGTCGCTATCATATTTTTCAAATGCTAATTTCATTGCCCAATACAACATCGGTAACTGTGATGTATATGGTAACAAACAATTATCATTATCTCCCTCCATTTTTTCAGGGTAATACAATACATCAAATTGCACCTCATATTCCTTATTCGGCACAGAGTAAAATCCTATCTCATCTACATAATCTAAATCATAATAGCTTGGTTTGCCTTTTGAGGAATCGTATTTCACTCGCAAGTTTCGGGTTATCGGACACATCTGCCCTTTGTCAATCATAAACTCATTATAGTCATATATCTCCCTATTCCCCAGTGTTATATCATCTAGGGTCTTAAATGACGCTTTGGTGTATATAGCTTGGTCTGCTACTAATGTTACCTTTGCCCGTTCTCGAAAGTAGTTGGTTCTCTCTGACGCTTCCCAATAAGCCGCATTTATCATATCCTTAACCATATTATCACTCCAGAGATAAGGCTGACGAACATCGTCAACCTTTTCCCTAAAGTGTTTGATTAAGGCACTAAATATCACTTTTTAGCATTATCAGTCTTTTTCCCGTCTGCATTAGGCTTTTTATCTGCGGTTTCAACCTCTTTTTGCTCACCCTTTTCTTTGCCCTCTGCTTTAGAACTGCCCGCTACACAATTACTCTTTATTACCAATGGGACATATGCTTTCGGCACTTCCGTCCCCTCTGGAGTTATATTGAATATATGTCCCTCTGTAGTAGCTACTCTAACGGGTTTCTCTCCAACTGCATAACATTTAACCATTTCCATATATTATCTCCTTATTTATAAACGCCTAACGCTCTGTTTGGCAATATGAACTCTATTACTACATACGCCTCACCTACGGTTGGTTGTGAAGAAAATGTTGGAACTATGATAACTTCGTTATTCACCCCTGCTTCAACTTTACGGACAGGAGAAGTCCCTGCTACTTTGGCTAATGAACCAATATTTAATGCACTCCCCATTGAGGTCGCACTATCTTGGTCTCCTATATTGATAGCATTAGTCCCCCCTCCATTAAATGCCGTAACCACTATAACATTTACATCTAAAACTATCGCTCCTGCAGGTAAATTTCCTGTGTTATAGCTAGTTCCTGTTGGGAAGTCCGTGCTTGCTTCAAGTTTTATGGTTCTTACAGCCCGTTCTTGAAAATTCTCTTGTTTAATAATCATCAGATTCTCCTATTTTATAATGGTAAGAAGTGGTCTACGGTAACTATACCAAAGTCCTCTTCTGTTCCCTCATACAAGTTCTTGAATACAGGTTTCTTAATGCCAAACATTTTAGAAACATTAATACCAATTTTAGAGTCGTAATCAAATTTCTTCTCAACCCATGATGGATTACCTAAATCACATACTCCCATTGCTTGCCCACCTAATACTAATGTTCTCGTTCCCTCAACATTTCCACCTGCTCCCCATTTACTGCCTGCACCTAGTCCAGTTGTGTTATAAACATAATTATGTTCATGAACAACAAACCCTGCTATCTGTCCTAATGCCCCTGTAAATATTGGGTTCTCTTTTACATCTACACCTGACAACGCATTTTTTACATCAGGGTCTCTTTTTAGTATTGCATAAGTTTCTGGTCTTACTAATAGGATATAGTATTCTTTACCCCCTGACATAATCGGTTTTATGTAATGAGTTTTTGCATACGCTTTTAGCTTCGTCAACATTTCGTAAGATGGGATATATGCGTTTGTTATAGAAGCAGTATTGCTTGTTAACAAGTTAGTTCCATCAAACATTAATGAACGCTTTGCTGACGGTGCTGTTATATCATCTGCAAATGATAAACTCGCAAATGGAGAATTAGTTGGTGCGTCTCTACCATCAGTCATTTTGTTATACCCTATGCCTGAAGCAGTTAAAAACATCAACCTGTCTACCCTGTTTGATAACCAGTGAGCCAGTTTGTCTTTTGCTGTCTCCCTAAAATTAATCACGGTAGATTGGTCTGCCATTTGCCCCTCGTTTCTTACCGAGTGAGTTACTAAATCGATTTGCACCTCTTGGGTTTGATTGACCATCGCCTCTTCGTTGCCCTCTCTTTGAGAATCGTTAATTACTCCGTCCTCTGAAAGGTCACCAACTAGTTGGAATATAGCCTTTGTGCCTTTTTTGGTTTTAGTCAATTCTGTAAATCTATGGATAGGAGTGTTCCCTTTGCTCCCCGTAAATCTTGTCCAGTAGGAATTATCCCTCGCTTCTTTCCATAAATCCCTAGACCAAATTAGTATTTCTTGCTCTGTTAATTTAGCAAAATTAGTAGTTGCCATACAGCCTCCTAAAAATATATAATATTATTAAACTATGACCGTATGGTAGTCTGACCCTTAATGTGTCGCCTTAAGTGCGAATTGTCTTATATTATATACTAAAAATTATCTCCTCGCAATACTTGTTTTTGTTTCTCTGTTAATTTATCATATTCTTCATCTGACATCGACCCAATATCTATTTTTTGATTAGCAGTCTTCACTTTAGTTATTGGGTTGTCAGGTTGATTTATATCAGCATCTAGCCCTCTGTTCAAAGCCTGTTTGCTTCTCGTGTCTTCATTCCCCGTCTTTTCCCTCCCCATAACTTGTTTAACTGCCTTTGTAATAGCTTTATATGGGAGGTCTCCCTCATTGATTTTTTTATCCCTTACTGCTATAACCATATCCAATATGTCTGGATTATATTCTGGTGCTTCTGGGTCTAATTCTGGATATTCAGCATTTACTTTCTCTATTACTTCCTCCAATTTGTTTACCATATTATTCTGTGCAAAAGCTCTACCAACAATCTCTGTTATATCTTGTTCCAATAAACGCTGTTTAGCTTGGGATATCTGTTCCCTCAATTCCGATACTTTCGCACTATCCCCCGAATCTCTCGCTTCTTCTAAATTATCTTCTAACCTATGCAGATATTGCATATTTCGGGTCTGTTGCTCTTTTGTAACATTTTGACTAACCTTATCTACTTGTTTTTTTAACTCCCCTATTTCTTCTTTTAAAGCATTGTTTTTATCTGTCATTGATTTAAAGACCTCTATAGGGACATACTTCTGCTCCTCTTTGCCATTTTGTTGCTGATTTATAGTGTCAGCTTGGTCATCTTTTTGTGACTCAACGCTATCATCTTTTTTTGGCTCTTTGATTTGCAAATTGCCTTCTTCGTCTTTATATACTTGATTTTCTTCCATGTTTCTCCTTTTAAATTAAATTATTCACTACCCCCCTCTATCCCCTGTTTCAATCCAACTGCAGGATTTACAGGAGTTAAAGGATTATTATTTTCCCCCAAGTCTGTCCCATATGGGACACTTTCAATATTATTCTCTGCAACTACATTATTATTATTCCTATCTTGAAACCCTGCTGACTTCAACATTTCATCTGCTATTGGAGTAGCTTGTTGATACTGGCTTGCTTGAACCGCCGCTTGAACCGCACTAAATATCCCCTCTACCCTCTTGTTTACTGCTTCTGCTATTGTTTTCTCTTTTTCTGCTTCAAATTTATCTGCTTGTGCGTGCTTCAATCTCTGGACTGCTTCTTTCATCAAATCTTTTTTCTCTTCTGTCATTGCTTTGATTATTTCCTCTTTGTCCGTCAAATTGCTATGTTTCACAATAATATGGGGGGGGATATTTACCCCCTGTTTCGCTAACTCTAATGCTTGTGTAAACTGATTGTTTTCAAAAGTTTGCTGTGATGGTTGTGTAGTTATTTCCACATCATACTCACCTACGGTTATATCATTCGTATAGCCTCCTCCATCTGGCACATTCAACTCTATTCTTGTTGATTTATTTACACCAGTTTTTGGGTCTTTTTCTGTAACTCTGAATACTCTATGACTATCATAGTATTCTCTGACTAGACTATTTATTCTATTTCCTAACAACTCTCTTGTTATTTCCATAGAGTAGATATATATTGCTTGGTTTTGTAACGAAAAGTATTGTCTTGATTGAACAGCTACCCCTGATGTATCAGCCGTTTCTGCCCCCCTCATACTCTCATCTACATTAGATATGTCTGTTATAGCACTATCCATTATCCCTAATAATTGAGCATATCCCTGTGGTATAGGTGGCGGATTTAATCTATCAGGTTTGTTTGCTCCCTGTCTGTATTCTATTACTTGTTTACTCTTTGCACCATATACAGCTAAATCCTCTGTTGTGGTATTAGTCAAACTATTTTCCTCTACAAACCACCCTGCATTAACTACCGTATTTATATGATGTAATAAATTTGTAGCCATCTTATTTAATACTTTTTGAGGACTAATTAAGTTATCAATAGGACTGATTGTTTTACCTCTTAAGAATAACGGGAAGTATGGGACTATTGTAAAATGCCTATAAGGTGATATAGTATGATGTAGCAATGTGTCTCCTGCAACTCTATACCATTTTATTACCATTGCTTTGCGTTCCTCTATACTAGCCCCTGCTCTTATATATCCCTCTATTCTGCTTGAACTATCTTTATCTGCTTTAGTCAATGGGTGGACTTCTCCTGTTGGGAATACCGCACAGGACATTTTCTCATAACACTTTTTCTGCAACTCATATATCAAATATTTATTACCTACGGACAAATTAATATAGGTCTTATCATTTCCTCTAAAATTAGTAGGCATTGCTAAATCATCTACTTGCAGTGTTTCTGCTGTTTGCTTTATATACTCTGCTTTCTCTTTAGAATACATCAACTCTATCTCATCATAAGTCAACCACCTTTTAACCATTACCCAGTTCCATGCGTCAGGGTCATATTCAGTTGCATTTACATCTGGTATAACACTTATAGGGTCTAATGTATCTATTTTGACATCGCCTAATGCGTTATTGCTAAAGTCCATTCTTACATCAAAATATCCTCTTTGTTTGATTAACCCATCTAATATTACCGTCAATTCTTTTTGATTGTATTTGTTCTTCTTCAATATATGTTGCAACAATTTCGTAACTAATTCCGATAAGTCTTGGTCGTCCCCTATCGGATATGCTGTTAAGCTCATTCTGTTATTTATAGCGTATCCAACCAAAGGCAAAATAGTCGCCATTACTTTATTTATCTCTACTGGCAATACATTTACATTACATAAATCCTTTATTACCTCCTCGTCCCATTGCCCACCATCACCATAGAAAAACTTCGAGTTTCGTTCTACTATCTTTAAATATTCAGCGTGCGATGGTCTTGCTTCATTATATAAATCCATTACCTCGTCTGCTATCGATTTATCTGATAGTTTCTCTTTTGTCTCTTGGTGATTATTATCTTTCATATTTATGCTGACATTGGATTGTTACTTCTATTTTGCGTAAATCTGTGTATCATTTTATTTATTATACTCTCTTTCGCCTCAATTCTATAAGCGTAAGTTGCCGATAATGCGTCCGCCGTATTAGGAGACTCTTTAATTCCTCTTTGCTTCATTTTCTCATTACTCTCAATTCTAATTCTTTGACCACTATCATAACTATATTTTAGCTTCGATAAATCGCTTATTAGCGTCTCATCATCAGGGATATCTAGTAAATCCTCTATGTTTTCTTTCATTGTCCCCCACATTTCGGATTTCTTATTTACATATATATCCGCCTGTATAGCTGTCTCACCCTCCATTATACGATAAATTTGTCTGTTAGGATACATTTCATGTAATCTAGACCATATCCCAACACCTAATCCTGTTGCTAAAACCATGACTGCGTCTGGTTTATGCTCCTCCATTAGTCGCCCTATCCTCCCGACACTTTCCATTATGTCGCATTTTCGCCACCTATAAGGTTTCAATACTTTCCTACCATGCCTAATAACTACCGCTGTATCATCATTCCCCATCTCTGCAGGGTCAATACCCATTATCTTTGCTCCATGCCCCTCTAGTTCTGTCTTCCTGCATTTATCTACTGCTGAAGGTGTGATAAACGCACCGCTATCATCTCGGTAAAATGCTAACATCGGCGTTGCAGGATACTCTTGATTGAATAGATGTATATCTCCTCGAAAATCCGATTGTATTTTATTCCTCCGCCACAACATCTGCTCATTGGTCATCTTATATGTTTCTTGGTAGTCTTGCTCCTCTTCCGCCTCTGGTATGAATGTCCCTTTTTTCTTATAATCACCACATAACGCCCACGATAAAAAGATTGGGATATATTCGCTTTTCCCCCCTACGCTCCTATCCCATAAATCATAAAAATAATTCATTCCATTAGCAGTTGTTTCAAATATTATTTCTGTCCCCTCTTTATCAGGTATCGCCTGCCCTATCCCTGCTAAATGCCCTGCTATATCCTTCCAAAACGCTACTTCTGAACCATGAAACAATCTTGCTGTCATAGAACGACCAGTCCCTTTTGTGCCTGCTGTTGCTACTTTATATCCACTATCTATATCTGCAAACTCTAATACCCGTGCATTACTTTTTATCAAATCTGGACTCATTTCACTCGCATTTAGATTATGGTATCGTTTGACTATCCCATACAGATTATTAGTTGCTTCGATTTCGTGGGTCAATATCACGGTTTTTGTCCCACTATTGAATATGGTTTTATGATAGAACCTAGCCGCTATATATGTGCTTATCCCTTCTTGTCTGCCTTTCAATACTATAGCCCGAACCTTACTCGTTTTCTTTAATTGTTGCTCAATAGTTTCGTGCATATTCCATTGAGCTTGATTAAATTTCAAAGGAACTATATCTCCTTTTTTATCTAATATCTTTAAATACTTCTCCGCAAAATACGGTAACTCTTTTTTGCATTTTTCTAATTCCTTTGTTTCCATATCTATAATTCCACTACTTCTCTCTTGTATTCTCCATACTCACCCAAATCCACAGGTTTAACTCTTATCTCTGTATATTCGGTATCACCCATCCTCTCTCTATAAACATATATTATATTCCCTCTATATAACATACCCTTATAAACTTCCTCTCCTATTTCTTTAAGCAATTCATAATTTATAAAATCTTTTGTTCTGTATATAACCCCTTTTACTCCGTTATGTGAGCAACTATGGAATACTAAATACTCGTCCTCTGTAACTTTATGTATAGATGGTCTTATTCCTGTTGGTATTTTACATTCACCATCTATCTCAAATCTCACTCCGTCATCTGAATATGCTTTTATTGTTTTATACCATTTCTTTTGCGTAAATAACATTATCAATCTGCCATTATATTCACTCACGCTCGGTGTCATATATGATTGGTTATCATCAATACATTTCCCTAAATGTTCATATGTTTCATAATTATAGGCGTGTAACTCATATACCCCCTCATTAAACACACAAGCATATAGCTTGTCGTTATATGCAGATGGGGAACAAACATTTCCATCTATATTGATTTTCGTTTCAATTCCTTTCTCTCTTTTATATATTGAGTATATTTTACCTACTGACCGTGAAAATAATAATATCTGTTCACCCCCTCTATTATACATAAAAGGTGTATGTGTATTCGTTTTATTCATAATTTGTATTCAAAATCCACCACTGCTTCCACAGAATTTTCACTATTTATATCTCGCCCTGTATAATAATCTGCCCCTATCGCATAACTCGCTGTTCTTACATCTTCTGCTTCATATACCACAATATCATTACCTCCTACTGAATTTACCATTAATATCAACATATTTAATGTATCTTCCTCGTTGTTTATTATACTTACCGATATTGAAAAATCTGAGTCGGCATTTATATCAAACGATTGCACCTCTCTTCCCATGTTAATCTCTGTCGTTACCCCAGAGTTAATCATCGCCCCTGATATTTCAAGGGACGGGGAATACTCACTACCCCCCCCTATCTGTATTATTAATTTTGCTACCTTTTTTATCCTCTTTACTTCGTATGTATAAACATACCAACCATCTTGTAATTCATACTTGACAATCATCTGGGCAATATAATCAGTCTCTCTTAATATCCCAAATTTTTCGGTATAAAGATAAGAGCCAATATCTCCTCCCCACCCCACTATAGCTTGTATAATGACATTACGCATATTTTTGGGGATTGTATAATATTTATTATTTCTAGACTCTACTAACCCCTCAAGAACTTTATATTTATAGTAAACCCCTATACATTCATTTGTTTTCTTTACATACACCAGATAAAAAGTATGCCCTATTATATCGTTATGCTCAAAATAATGAAAACCAAAGTTCCATGAAGTCACAGGCATTAACTTATCGATTTCCCTCTCTATAAGAGTTCTATCGAGAATCCCTGTATAATCTCCTTTTTCTCTTATAAAATATGTTTCAGGTGAATAATCTTTATGCGGGCTGTAATCAACATAATGGAGACCCTCTTTATGTCTTATATAAACCAAATCACTATCCCACTCCTCCCACTCGCTTTTTGGTATCTCATAACGATATAACCATATAATCAACTTGCCGCTCTTTACAACTTTCTTTTTAAACTTTAACATATTCTCAACATTGTATTTATAGATTAAAGTATTAAAGAAATGGTGCTTTCCCCATTTTAAAAACCCACATATAAATACCCTTACGAGTTTGTCAGACGGGCTACCTGATGTTAAAGGATATACCTTTTTCCTATCTAAATCTTTTCTATCATCTACCCCTCCCCACTTCAAATACAACCCCCCTCCCTCTCTGTTACCTACTCCCCCTTTGCTGTTTGAACTATATCTGAACCAACTCTCCCCTTTACCATACCAACCCCTATCCCCACCCTCTCTATCTATATCAAACTTTATTACGCTATAATCTTTACTATTTTTCATAATACTATTGTATCACCATTTTTAGTGTTGGATTTTTGCCTCACCTGCTTTTGCTACGAGCGTCTTGTTACTAATGTATTGCATATTTAATAGTTTTCTGCTATAATACTATTTATATATGAAAATCATTTATTTATTATATCACATTTTATTTTTTAGGTTTTTGTCCCAAATGGGACACTTTTCATTTTTTTGTCCCAAATGGGACACTTTTAGGAGTTTATATGTTTAATGTTGTTAATAATGAGAACATAGATTATTTTAAAGATATTATGCACACCTTTATAGATGAAGCTGACCCTGATTTGACTTTATCTATCTTTAACTCTCTTCTTAATATCAAGAATTTTCAGAATTTTATAGCACCCCACTCTCCATCTGATAATTCATTATTTTAGTTGTAAAAAGGAGCAGTTATGACTGATAACTTATACAGGTCTATTATAAAGCACAAACAATTACTAAAATCAATAGAGGAAAGTCGGCGTAAAATCTTATCTTATATATTGTCTTTTCTTAAGCATTCAGCTTTATTTAATAAAGGCAAATACCATTATGAAGTAGAGATGGATAAAAATGGGGTATGCTCTATTAATATTTATGCCAAGCACCCTATTATTAAACCATTAGTCGAGTTAAGAGAGAGAGAGAGTAATTGTTTTGACATAGTAAGTCTAACTTATCATGATGATATAAATGTTTATCAAGATTTACTGAAACCTCTTAATGAGCTATACAGCCATACCCGTATTTTTAAACAATCTTAATAGAAAGGACATTTATGAACATTTTGGAATATTTATTAGAAAAGAAACGGGTTTTAGAACGGACGGATATTGGGGTAAAAAAATTATGTGAGAAATTAAACGACCATTTTGAAGTGCAATATGGTGGGAAGGTAAGCTGTGAAAATATACACATCTGTAATAATCAGGAATATAGTGAATTTGGGTTGCGTTATGTA
>Ga0209562_1000199_pt1 | contig 25001 bp, 24 predicted proteins | sample WorMetvacBELIZE2_FD_187399 | JGI IMG/M metagenome (GOLD analysis project Ga0209562, IMG submission 187399) | Marine gutless worms symbiont microbial communities from Max Planck institute for Marine Microbiology, Germany - Olavius vacuus BELIZE.2... | ecosystem: Host-associated > Annelida >... | reverse complement strand
ATGGTAGTCAGCGGCGAGGCCGACCTGGGCGTGTACCAGGCCGCAATCACCAACCCGCAAACCGGCGCAACCTCCCATAGCCCGGCGAAAAGGCATTTCTGCCGCCATTGCGGCAGCGCCTTGTGGCTGTGGGATCCACGCTGGCCGGAACTGGTGCATCCATTCGCCTCGGCCATGGACACGGACCTGCCGGTCGCGCCCGAGCACACTCATTTAATGCTCGCATCCAAAGCCAAATGGGTCGAACCCTGCATTCGGCGGGGCGACAAACAATTCGACGCCTACCCGGACGAATCCCTGGCCCAATGGCGCCAAAGGCTGGGCAAGGGCGATTGATTGGTCGGGAACAGGTTCAGCAAATCCTTGGCAACTGTTCGCCGCTCGGCAGTTCGACTACCCGTAGCGCGCCAAAACCAGTGCGTATTTCCACCCTTGCGTCGCCCTGCTCCACCCTGCCGATGATCGCCGCCCGTGTGCCGGCTGGGGTGGCGCGCACTGCGGCGAGCGCGGCCTGCGCCTGGCGTTCCGGCACAAAGGCGACCAGCGCGCCTTCGTTGGCCAGATGGAGGGGGTCGAGCCCAAGGATTTCGCAAAAGGCGGCCACTTCCTCGCGTAGCGGCAGCGCACTTTCCTCTATCAGGATGCGTCGCCTAGCCATGGCGGCTATTTCGTTGAGCGCCGCCGCCAGCCCGCCCCTGGTGATGTCGCGCGCGGTGTGGCAATCCGGCGCCGCCTTGAGCAGCGCCTGCATCAGCCCGCCCAGCGGAGCGCCGTCGCTGCGGATATCGCCTTCGAGCGCGAGTTCGCCGCGCGCGCTGAGAATGGCGGCGCCGTGGTCGCCGACGCAACCGCTGAGCAGCAGGCGGTCACCCGGCTCGACGCGTCGCGCGCCCAGGTCAACGCCCGGCGGGATAACGCCCACCCCGCTGGTGTTGATAAACAGCTTGTCGGCGCCGCCCCGTTCGACCACCTTGGTGTCGCCCGTCACCAGCTTGACACCGGCTTGATCCGCGGCGCTGCGCATGGAAGCCGCAACCCGTTGCAGGGTGTCGAGCGGTAGCCCCTCCTCGATAATTACGCCGCAGGAAAGATAGAGCGGATGCGCTCCCCCCACCGCAAGATCGTTGACCGTGCCGTTGACGGCGATGCAGCCAATATCTCCACCCGGAAAGAAAAGCGGATTGACTACATAGCTGTCGGTGGTAAAGGCCAGCCTGCCGGGCGGCAGATCCAGCCGCGCCTGATCTTCGCGCAGGCGCAGCTCGGGGTTGTCGAAGGCGGCGATAAACACCTGATCGATCAACTGTTGCATGGCCCTGCCGCCGCCGCCTTGCGCCAGGGTGATGCGTTGCACGTCGCCCGTGTCTATGCCTCCGCTCCGATATCCGACTTCGCGCCGCGCGCGTACTGGTAATAGGCGGCGCAGGCGCCTTCGGAGGAAACCATCAACGCGCCCATGGGTTTCTCCGGGGTGCAGGCGCGGCCAAACAGCTTGCACTGGGCCGGGCGCAACACCCCTTTAAGCACTTCGCCGCACTGGCAGGATTTGGGGTCGGCGATGGTCGCCCCGGGAACGGCGAAGCGTTGTTCGGCGTCGAACCCCGCAAACTCGTCGGTCAGTTTCACTCCCGAATGATCGATCGAGCCGAGCCCGCGCCATTCGAAACAATCCCTCAGGCAAAAGACTCTGGAGATGGCTTCGAGGGCCGCCGGGTTGCCCTGTTTTGCCGCCACCCTGGCGTACTGGTTTTCCAGTTCACAGCGCCCGTCCGCCATTTGCCGGATCAGCATCCACAGGGATTGCAGAATATCCAGCGGCTCGAAACCGCTGATCACCAGCGGCTTGGCGTACACCTGTGGAACAAAAGTAAAGGGCGATTCGCCCACCACCATGCTGACATGACCGGGGGCGATAAAGCCGTCTATGCTCATCCCCGGCGAATCGAGTATGGCCTTGATGGTCGGCACGGTGGTGATGTGGTTGCACAGCAGGCTGAAGTTGTCGAGCCCCTGGCGTTGGGCCTGAAGCAGGGTCATGGCGGCGCCGGGCATGGTGGTTTCGAATCCCAGCGCGAAAAAGACCACCTGTTTGTCCGGGTTTTCGCGGGCGAGCTTCAGGCTGTCGAGCGGCGAGTAGACCACCCGCACATCCGCCCCCCTGGCCCTCGCCCCCAGCAGGCTGATGCGCGAACCGGGCACGCGCAGGGCGTCGCCGAAACTGGTGAAGATGACTTCCGGGCGCTCGGCTATAGCCACGGCGTCGTCCACCCTGCCCATAGGCAGCACGCAGACCGGACAGCCGGGTCCGTGCACCAGTTCTATGGTTTTGGGCAGCAACTGGTTGATGCCGTAGCGGAAGATGCTGTGGGTGTGGCCGCCGCAAAACTCCATGATCTTCAGCGGCCGGCTTACACTGGCGCCAGTTTTCGCCAGGGCTTTGTCTGCGGCCTTTTCCAGGGCCGCAATCAGTCGCTCGGCCTTGCGGGGATCGCGAAACTCGTCCAGGTAGCGCATGGCCAGCCGAGCTATCCCTGTGAAGCTCCGAGTTTGCCGCGTTGAGAGGCGAGCAAACTGTGCACCAGATCCCAGAGGATGTGATAGCACATAAGGTGGGTTTCCTGTACCCGGTGGATGGAGTTGGTTGGCGCCACCAGCGAATGGTCAAGCAGCCCGCTGGCGAGCATATCGCCGCCGTCGCCACCCAGAAGCGCCAGAGTGTGCATTTCCAGTTCCCTGGCCTTGCGCATGCCGGCCAGCAGGTTGGCTGAGTTGCCGCTGGTGGAGAAAGCAATCAGGCCGTCGCCCGTTCTTGCGTGCGCCTCGAGCTGGCGCGCAAACTGGTGTTCGACTCCCAGATCGTTGCCCACGGCGCTGAGCATGGCGGTATCCATGCACAGGTTGAAGGCGGCTAGAGCGGGTCGACCGGCGGTGATCGGGTGTTGAAATTCGACGGCAAAGTGCGCGGCATCGCAGCTTGAGCCGCCATTGCCCATGCTGAACATCCTTCCTCCCCCGCGATAGATCCCGGCGATGCAGCGCGCCGCTTCCAGCAGCGCTTCACCCTGATGGGTGAAAAACTCCTGCTTGACCCTGACGCTTTCATCAACCTTGGCGGAGATTGAGTTGAGCAATTGTCGCGGTTCCTGCCCCTTCGCCTCCGGGTCGAGAAAGGGATAAAGCGAGTTGAGGCGTTGATTCATCCGCGCCACTTGTCTATCCGCTTTCGCTCAAGCCGGATGCTGCCGTCTGTGGTTGAGGTTGTGGCAGCTCTAGGGATTCCGGGGATTCCTGCAAATCCTCGCCAAGCACGGCCAGCAGTTCCAGGGTTTTGCGCGCTTCCTCTTCGTCAATGCGGCTCATGGCGAAACCGACATGCAGCAGCACCCACTGGCCGATCATCGATTCGGGAGTCTGGCCCTCATCAAGCACAAAAGCGAGGTTGGCGCTACGCCTGACGCCCGAAATCTCGACCAGCGCGCTCTGGGCGTCGGCCTGGTCGGCGGAGACCACCAGCGCCGGGATGCCAAGGCACATGGGCTTAGGCGGTCGCTCCGGCTATCGCCTGCTCCATCTCGGGGCGCGCCAGCCTGGAGTGCGCGAGCAGCGTCCGGCGCGCGATCACCCATTCGCACCAGGCGTCCATACCTTCGCCGCTGCGCGCCGAGAGTTGCAGGATTTCCATGCGTGGGTTGATCCGGCGGATGTTGGCGCAATAGGCGTCCAGATCAACCTCGCAGGGTTCGGCCAGGTCCGTTTTGTTGATCAGCGTCAGCTGGCTGCCGGCGAAGATATCAGGGTATTTGAGCGGCTTGTCCTCCCCTTCGGTAACCGAGAGCACTACCACTCGCGCGGCCTCGCCCAGGTCGAAGGCGGCCGGACACACCAGGTTGCCGACATTTTCAATGTACAGCACGCCGCCTTCGAGATTGGGCAAGTGTTCGAGCGCGTGGCCGACCATGTGGGCGTCGAGGTGGCAGCCCTTGCCGGTATTGAGCTGCACGGCTGGCGCGCCGGTGGCGCGGATGCGTTCGGCGTCGTTGTTGGTCTGCTGGTCGCCCTCTATCACCGCAATGGGCAGGCGGTCTTTCAGCATTTCAATAGTGCGCACCAACAGGGTGGTTTTTCCCGAGCCGGGGGAGGAGACCAAATTCAGCGCCAAGGTGGCCCGCGCCAGCCAAAGCTCGCGGTTTTGCCGTGCGTAATTGTCGTTGGCCGCGAGCAGATTGCGTTCGATTTCCACCAGCCGCGTGTCGCCTTGCCGGTGGTTGGGTTTGTCCTCCTGTTCGTGGTGATGATGGTGCGCGTGCACCACCTTGCCCTCGCCTTCACCGCAGCCGCACACGCCACACATCACTGCACCTCCATATCCTTGATTCGCATTTCTTCACCGCTGGTTGTGGTGAGCCTTGCCCCGCCGCATTCCGCGCAGAGATCGAGGCGCGAATGCACGTGTATTTCCTTGCTGCAATCAAAGCACCAGGCGCGACCCGGCAGGTTGATGATTTCCAGTTCTGCATCCTCGGCGGGGCTGCCTGGCATGACTGCGGAAAAACCAAAGCGCAATGCCTCGGGTTCAACACAGGCTAGCGCGCCGATTTCGAGCCGGATGCGCTTCACCCTGGAAAAGCCCTGGGAGGCGGCGGCATCTTCGACAATCGAACGAATGGATTCGCATAGGGAGATTTCATGCATGGCTCCTCTAATTAGCCAGGCAACGCACGGATCAGCAATATACACCACCAGATGCGCGCTCAAGGGGTGGATTCCGGCGAGCCTAGGTAGTTTAAATAGAGCCTGCGGTGAAGAACCTCTGGAGTTTTAGCCCGGAAATTTCATTAGGGGGCAACCAATCCGGCGAACATGCGATTGCTGTTTTGCACTGCTTCGTGGTCGATGAAGCAGCCTTGCAGGTGGTGAGGCACAGGCCCTCCGGTAGTTGGCGGGGATTGAGGGTTCGCTACCGGGTGACTTGTTCGCGTTTGTCCGGGTCGTGGTTCTGGCAGCGTAACCACAGGGCGGGGAAGTGTCGGCGTGTTCGCCATCCGGCCATGGAATTCAAAGCTGTCATTGTTTTATTCGATATCCCGGTGCATAGGGCTGCTGTACATGGCGTATGTGGAAAACGCAATAAGCCCCGTGATCGTTGTTTACTTCAGGCGCAAGGGACGAGGGCGTTTTTGCATACAGCCGCCAATGCCTGACCGAAGGCGATGCAGCCGTCGCCTGGAGGCAAAACTGTATGAGCGAGGAGCCGGTAACCGACCAATTCCTTTTGGCATAGCTCAAAAAAAAGGGCGTTGTGCATGCACCCGCCCGAAAGTGCAATTGCACGCACCCCGTGTGCATCCGCAGCGCGTTTGGCGGCGGTGCATATTGCTTGAGCAATCCCGGCGTGCGCTCGCCAGGCGATTTCCGCAGGCGCTGCTCCAGCGGCCAGGTCGCGCAACAATTCCCGCCACATGGGCGCGGGGTCGATCCATTCGTTCAGATGCAGCGGATACCCGCCGCTCCGTTCAACCGCCCGACTCGCCAGCGTTTCGAGACGCATCGCCGCTTCGGCTTCGTAGCTCTGCACTTCGGGCGCACAGCCGAGCGCGCAGGCGAGGGCATCGAATAACCTTCCGGCGGAGGAACTGAGCGGGCTGTTGATTCCAACTTCCATCGCCCGCCTGAGCGATTGCAACGGCTTGCCGGGGATGAGGATGTCCGCCTGCAGGTGTAATTGCGCTGCGTCGAGCTGGGCCAGCAGGTTGCGCCAGGGTTCGCGCTGGGCCGCGTCGCCACCCGGCAGGGGCACGGGTTTGAGCGAGGTGATGGTGGAGACTTCGGCATAGCCGCCAAACAGGATCTCGCCACCGCATAGTCGCCCCCGGCCCTCGGGCGAGTCAAAAGAGTCTGAACCAATTCCCAGCCCGTCCAGCACTATACCGACCAGCCGCTCGTCGGGTTGGCATGCGTTCTCACCCATCACCGCCGCCAGATGGGCGTGGTGGTGCCCGATCCGCATAAGCGGTAGCTCCTCGTTGTGCGTCATCCTTTCCGCCAGGCGGGTGGTGGCGTAGTCCGGGTGTAGGTCGCAGGCGAGCAGGGTCGGGGAGAAACCGAAGAGAGTGCGGTAATCCTCAAGCGCTTCGGTAAAGGCGTCGACCAGGTTCGGATTATCGAGATCACCGAATTCCTGCGACAACAGGGCGCGTCCCCGGTGAAGGTAACAGAAGGTCGCTTTCAACTGTGCGCCCAAGGCCAGCGCCTGCGGCAGATCGGCGAAGGCGGGGGGGAGAAAAATCGGCTCAGGGGCGTAGCCGCGCGCGCGGCGCACCAGGCGCGCATCGCCGCCAATAAACTGCGCTACGCTGTCGTCGAGACGCCTGGCGATAACGCGGTTGTGATCCACCACCAGCTCGGCCAGTTCAGTCAGCTTCCCGGTATTATTGGTTGCCGGTGGTTCACCGCTGAGGTTGGCAGAGGTCATCACCAGTGGTCGGTTGACACGCGCGGCCAGCATGTGGTGCAGGGGAGTGGCGGGCAGCATCCAGCCGCACCTGTCCAGTCCGGGGGCTATGGCATTCGGCAGGGGTTGGCCTGCCTTGGCAAGCAGCACTATGGGTGCGGCCGAGGACGCGAGCAACGTGGCTTCGTCCTGATTCACCTCGGCATAGTCGCAAAGCATGGTGAGATCGCGCGCCAGCAATGCAAGCGGTTTGGCCGGGCGGTGTTTGCGATTGCGCAATTCTGTTATGGCCTGTTGATTGGTGGCGTCGCACAGCAGATGGAAGCACCCCAACCCTTTGAGCGCAACCAGCTTGCCCGTCAGGAGGGCGTCGGCAATGTCGGCAAAGGAATGGTTGAGTTGTGGGCCGCAGACAGGGCAGGCTATGGGCTGGGCGTGGAAACGTCGATCAACCGGGTCGGCGTATTCGCGTGCGCAGTCCTCGCACATTGCGAAGTTCGCCATGCTGGTATTGACGCGATCGTAGGGATTGTCTGTAACTATGGAAAAGCGCGGCCCACAATCCGCGCAGTTGGTAAAAGCGTAACCCCGGCGACGGCCATCACCCCTGATTTCTGCCAGGCAGGCGGGGCAGGTAGCCAGATCAGGCGCAATTGCGCCGCCCGGATTGTTGTCGGCGCCTAGGGCGGCGCTGGGGGCGATTGAGAATTCCCTGGCTGCAAAAGGGGCTATGGGGCGGCTGGTGAATTCGAGAATGCGCGCCTGTGATGGGGCTCGCTCGCGCAAGGCGGTGACAAATGCCTCGACCCTCTCGCCGCACACGCGGATGCGAACTCCTTGGGGGGTGTTGGTCACCTCGCCGCTCAGTTGATGCTCGCGCGCAAGATGCCAGATGCGGGGACGAAATCCCACCCCCTGAACCCGGCCGGTGAGATTGATTTCCAGCGCTTGTTTGTTCATGCAGGGAAACGGCGCCCCGGAGCGATCACGGGTTGTGGAAACGCTAGCCGCTTTGTCGTTCTATCTTGGCTTCCGGATCAGCTTCCAACAGGGTGCCAATGCCTTCGTCGGTGAAGAGTTCGAGTAACACGCAATGGGGCACGCGTCCGTCAATGATATGCACCCGTTCAACTCCGCCCCGGATGGCGCGCATGGCGCAGTCAACTTTGGGCAGCATGCCGCTCTTGATCACGCCTTCGGCTTTGAGCCTTTCTACGCAGGCTGGGGTCAGGTCGGTCAGGGTTTCGCCTTCCGGGTTAAGGACGCCTTGGGTGTTGGTCAGCAGCATCAATTTACCGGCTTTAAGGCTTGCGGCTATCGCCCCGGCCACCAGATCGGCATTGATGTTGAGGCTGGTTCCCTGCGCGTCCGCGCTCACTGGCGCGATGATTGGGATAAAGCCGTTTTCAGTCAGCGAGCCGAGCACGCTGGTGTCGACCGATTCAACCTCGCCCACTTGCCCTATGTCCACCTCTCCCTTGGCGCCGTGCATCTGGATGCGCCTGGCGCGAAACAGTCCACCGTCCTTGCCTGTGAGACCGACAGCACGCCCGCCCTGGGCGGCGAACAGCCCGACCAGCGCCTTGTTGACCTGACCGCCGAGCACCATCTCGACCACATCCATGGTCTCGCTGGTGGTCACTCGCATGCCCTGTACAAATTCCGATTCTATGTTGAGGGCTTTGAGCAAGAGGTTGATCTGTGGTCCGCCGCCGTGCACCACTATCGGCTTCATGCCGATCAGGCGCAACAACACCATGTCCTGGGCGAAAGCCTGCTGCATCTGCTTGTCGCCCATAGCGTTGCCGCCGAACTTGACAACAAGATGGCGGCCCTGGAAACGCTGGATATAGGGCAGCGCCTGGGTGAGGATACTGGCGGTGATTCTGGCTGCGCGTGGTTTCACGTGTGAATTAATCCGCATGGTTGGCTATAGCCTTGTTCAGAGGGGCAAGGTCCAGTTCGGGCGCGAGTCGTCCAAGCTGGGCGGCGAAGCGTTTGATTGTAGCCGCCAGCAACTCGCGGGTAGCGCCTTCAAAACGTAACACCAGGGTGGGGGTGGTGTTGGAGCAGCGCACCAGTCCCCAGCTTTGGGCGTATTCGATGCGAATGCCGTCGATGTCTATCAATTTTCCGTCGCCGAAATCGCCCTTGGTTTTGAGCAGTTCAATGATCTCCCACTTGCGCTCCTCACCGCAGGAAAGATTGATTTCCGCCGTTCCCGGCCAGCCGGGGTAGGCGGCGAAAAGCTGGTGAGCGCCCCCCGGGAAACGGCTGATCAACGCCAGCAGACGAAGCCCGGCCAGCAGGGCGTCGTCGCTGCCGTTCCAGTTTTCGGCCAGGAACATATGCCCGCTCATTTCGCCGGCAAGAAGCGCGCCTTCGCGCTTCATCGCTTGTTTGATCAGTGAATGACCAGTGGGGCAGAGCATGGGGTTGCCACCGGCAGCGGCTATATGCTGCAACACCAGAGGCGAGCACTTGACATCCAGCAGCACTTTGGCGCCGGGATGGCGGGTGAGAAGATCCTCGGCGAACACCATCAACGCTCGATCAGGAAAAATTACCTCACCCTTGTTGGTGATGATTCCCAGGCGGTCGCCGTCGCCGTCGAAGGCCAGGCCCAGATCCGCCTGATGTTCGTCAACCGCCAGGATGAGATCGCGCAGGTTTTCCTTTTTCCCTGGATCGGGATGGTGGTTGGGAAATCTACCGTCAATTTCGCAGTGAAGTTCAATCACCTTGCAGCCATAGGCGCGATAGAGCGCTGGGGCCAGCTTGCCGGCGGCGCCGTTGCCGGCGTCCACTACTATGGTGAGCGGGCGTTCCAATGGATTGCACGCGGCCAGGGCGTCGGTAATGTAGGCCTGAGAATAGTCTGCTGTGGTTGTCTTGCTTGTGTTCTCAGCCGGGGGAAGGCCTCCGGTTTCGATGGCGCGTCTCAGGTTGGCGATGCTCTCGCCTGCGAGCGTCTCGCCCCCCAGCATGATTTTCATCCCGTTGTAATCGGATGGATTGTGGCTGCCGGTGAGCATCACGCCGCATTGCTGGGGTTGCTTGCTGGCGGCGTAATAGAGCAGAGGCGTGGGGCCGAGACCAATATTGGTCACCCGCATGCCGCCGCCGACAAGTCCTTTGACCAGGGCTCTGGAGAGTTCGGGGCTGGAGAGCCTGCCGTCGTAGCTGTGTACCCACTCATTTAGCCCTCGCTGTAAGGATGCGGAGGCGAGCGCACGCCCTATCAGGCAGCTGATTTGCGGGTTGAGTTCGCTGGGCACGCGGCCGCGAATATCGTAGGCGCGGAAGATGTGAGGAGTGATGTCGGTCATGGAGGGGTTGCTATGGTTGCATAAGGAATTTCAGTCGCCGGTGTGGCCATAGCCGCCACTGCCGCGCCGGCTGGTAGGAAAACTGTCGACATAGTTGGGTTCGATCCGCGCCACAGGGACGATTATCAGTTGCGCTATGCGCTCGCCCGGTTCGATCACCACAGGTGTGCTTCCCCGGTTCCAGCAAGAGATCAATAACTCACCCTGATAATCCGAATCAATCAGCCCTACCAGATTGCCCAGCACCAATCCGCGTTTATGGCCCTGCCCCGAACGCGGCAGAATTTGCCCGGCGAAGCCGGGATCGGCAAGGTGCATGGCAAGGCCGCTGGGTGTCAGCTCGCAGGCGTTGGGCTTGAGCCTGAGGGGTTGGTTGATGGCGGCGCGCAGGTCAATGGCGGCAGAGCCGGGGGTGGCGGGGGCCGGCAGCGGCCATTCGTCGCCCCAGCGTTTATCCAGAATACGAAAGTCGATGCGCATGCCGGCTCAAGCGTCGATGCGCCTGGCCGAATCGTTTTCACCCAGCAGCATCACACGCGCACGCTTGTGGGCAAACACGCCGTTATCCAACACACCGGTGATGGCGTTGATAGCATCTTCCATTTTTTGCGGATCGGAGAGGTCGAGGTTGTGGGTGTCGAGCACCAGGTTGCCCTGGTCGGTGACAAAACCCTCGCGCAGTTCGGGTTGGCCGCCGAGCGCAACCAGCTTACGCGCAACATAGCTGCGCGCGCTGGGCGCGACTTCCACAGCCACCGGAAAGTCGCCGAGCACGCCCACCAGTTTGGAAGGTTCTGCTATACATACAAACTCGCGCGCCAAATGCGCCACCAGCTTTTCGCCGAACATGGCGCCGCCGCCGCCCTTGATCATGCAGCCGTTTTTTGTCAACCGGTCGGCGCCGTCTACATAGGCGTCGAGCTCGATCACCTGATTGGCGTCGGTCACCCGCATGCCATGTTCGACCAGCAGCCCGGCGCTGGCTTTAGAGCTTGAAACCAGCGTGTCAATGCGTCCCTGCTGGCAGGCATCGGACCTGGCGAGCAGATCAATAAAGGCGTTGACCGTCGAGCCGGTGCCTATGCCAAGCCGCCAGTCGTTGTCGCCAAGGGTTTGTTCAAGGTATTCCAACGCCGCGCGAGCAGCGACAAGTTTTGCCGGCGTATGTGGCATAATTTCCCGCCATTTTTCATTCAACAAAGCGCGGCATTATATGGCAGCAAAGCCGGTAAAGTCCGCCGAGCGACAGGTTTCGCCGGTGAGTTCACGCGAAGATGCGCCAGCTGTAATGCATGCCCGACGCGCAACGGGCGCAGCAAAAACACTGCGCGGTCTCGATAGCCTCTTTCGTCAGATTCTCACCGCCAATGTCTACGACCTTGCGCGGCAGACGGGCGTTGACCTGATGCCCAACCTGTCCGAACGCATGGGCAACCAGATATTGTTGAAACGCGAAGACCAACAACCAGTGTTCAGCTTCAAGCTGCGCGGCGCCTACAACATGATTCGCCAGCTTGCGCCGGAACAACGCGAACGCGGCATCATCACCGCCTCCGCCGGCAATCACGCTCAAGGTGTGGCCATAGCCGCCCGGCATCTGAGAATAAAGGCGATTATTGTCATGCCGGTCACCACTCCGGACACCAAGGTGAAGAAGGTGCGCTCCTATGGCGCGCAGGGAATCCAGCGAGGCGATACCTTTGACGACGCCTACACCCACGCCATGCAATTGGCGCAAGAACAGGGGTTGACCTACATCCCGCCCTTTGACCACACCGATGTGATCGCGGGACAGGGAACGGTTGCGATGGAGTTGCTGCGTCAGATGGGCGAGGAACTGGAAGCGGTGTTTGTGCCGGTGGGCGGTGGTGGGCTGCTGGCCGGCATGTTGGCTTATATCAAGTATCTCAAACCTCGCATCAAGGTCTATTCGGTCGAGCCTCGGGATTCGGCATGCCTGGCCAAGGCGATGGAATCCGGCAAGCGGACCAGGCTCAACACGGTAGGATTGTTCGCCGATGGGGTCGCTGTGCGTCAGGTCGGCAAGCAACCGTTCGCAATTGCTCGTCACCTCCTGGATGGCTGGATTCGCGTTTCCACCGACGAGATCTGCGCTGCGGTGAAAGACATTTTTGACGATCACCGTGTGGTTGCCGAACCCTCCGGCGCCCTCGCCCTCGCCGGGTTGAAAAAATACATCGAAAGCAGCGGACGCAAGGATGAGCGCCTGGTGGCGATCAACAGCGGCGCCAACACCAACTTCGAGCGTCTTGGGCATATAGTCGAGCGCGCCCAGCTTGGCGAGCGGCGCGAGGCAGTGCTTGCGGTGACGTTGCTGGAAAAAGCGGGAAGTTTTCTCAAGTTCTGCCGCGCACTCAAGGGGCACAGCATCAGCGAATTCAATTACCGCTACGCCGGCAGCAGGGACGCACATATTTTTGTCGGTGTGCGCTTAAAAGAGCACGACAGCTCGGACAGCATTGCCGCCAGCCTGCGCGAGCAGGGCTATCGGGTGGTAGACATGAGCCACAACGACCTGGCCATCACACACGTGCGTCATATGGTTGGGGGCAGGCAGCCGCCCGAACTCGCTGCAAGCAGGGACGAGCAGTTGTATCGCTGCGAGTTTCCCGAACGCCCGGGCGCGTTGCTGGACTTTCTGATCGACCTGCGCAGCGCCGGGGGGTGGAATATCTCGCTGTTTCATTACCGCAACCACGGCGCTGCCTATGGTCGGGCGCTGCTGGGCCTGCAGGTTCCCCAGGAGGAAAAAGCCTTGCTTAACCGTTTTATCGGCGCGAGCGGCTACAGTTTTGTGAGCGAAAACGACAATCCCGCTTATAAATTCTTTCTCTGCTGATGCAAGGTTATCTCCCCCCTCTCAACGGCCTGGTGTTGCTGGACAAACCCAAGGGCATGTCGTCCAACGCAGCGCTGATGATGGCCAAACGCCAGCTCGGGCAGGAAAAGGCCGGTCACGGCGGCACGCTCGATAATCTCGCCAGCGGTCTGTTGCCAGTGTTCTTTGGTTCTTGGACCAAACTGAGCGCCTATTGCCTTGACAGCACCAAGCAGTATCGGGCCATCGTCCGCCTTGGAGAGCAGACCGACAGCGGCGATGCAGAGGGAAGAGTGGTCGACACCCTGCCCGTGCCCCCCTTCGAAAACACGGACCTGACGCTGCTCGCCAACGCCATGATCGGCAAAATGGAGCAGACGCCGCCGGCTTTTTCCGCGATCAAGGTTGAAGGTACGCCAAGCTACAAACTGGCAGCCAGGGCACGACACACCGGAACACAGATGAAGGAGCTGCCGCCGCGCTGGATAGAAGTGCGCAAGCTGCGCCTGCGGGCGCTTGACGCTAGGCATATCGATCTGACCATCACAACTTCCAAGGGCGCCTATATCCGCACCATCGGTGAGAAGATCGCCAAGCGCCTCAAGACCTGTGGACATCTGGTAGCCCTGCGTCGCACGGCCGTGGGCGACTTGAAAATCGACGAAGCGGTCAAGCTCAAGGACCTCACCGCAGGCAACAAGGGCTGGGTGGAGATAGAACGTTTGTTGCCGGATGCACCGAGGCTCGCTATCAGCCACAGGGAGCAGGACATGCTTGCCCAGGGACGCGGCATTCCCATACTTGAGGACAAACTCGAAATCAAAGCGGGGGTGGAATTGGCGGATTGTGCTACCATACTCGCCCTTTCGCCCGAGGGGGAGTTGATTGCCCTGGGCGAGCACCGACCTCCGGACGGAGGGGAAGAAGCACAGCCGGGTCTGCTTGGCTTGCTGCAACCCAAAAGGGTGCTGGTGCATTCGTAGGGAGCTAGGCTGCAAATATGCGCGGCGGGCTTTTATTTAACATGCATATTCATGGAGAAACGCAATGCTCAGCATTGAAGAGAAGAAGGCGATCATCGGCAAGCACGCCAACAGCGAGCGGGATACCGGCTCGGCGGAGGTGCAGATAGCGCTGTTGACCGCCAACATCGTCAAACTGCAGGACCACTTCAAGGTCCACAAAAAAGACCAGCACTCACGCCGCGGGCTGATACGCATGGTCAACCAGAGGCGCAAGTTGCTCGACTACTTGATCAAACATGACACCGACCGGTACAAAAAGATTGTCGCCGACCTGGGGTTACGCCGCTAATCGATTCATTTTTTACGCATGCAACAGGAACCCAGGATGTTTACAGCACACAAAACCAGCTTCATGGTCGGCGACCAGGAAGTCAAACTCGAAACCGGCGTTATCGCCCGACAGGCGGACGGCGCCGTTTTGGCCAGCATGGGCGATGTCACCGTACTCGCTGCCTGCACCGCCTCCAGATCCCTGCCCAACGTGGACTTTTTTCCCCTCACGGTCAACTATATCGAAAAGACCTATGCCACCGGAAAGATACCCGGCGGCTTTTTCAAACGCGAAGCGCGCCCGAGCGAAAAGGAAACTCTCACCTCACGCCTGATCGACCGCCCCTTGCGCCCGCTTTTTCCCAAGGGTTTCAGAAACGAGGTGCAGGTAATCTGCACCGTGCTGTCATCTTCTGGCAAGCAGGATCCGGATGTGGTGGCGATGATCGCCGCCTCGGCTGCGGTTACCTTATCCGGCGTTCCCTTTGAGGGGCCGATGGGCGCGGCGCGCGTCTCGGTAACCGCCGGGGGCGACCTGATGCTCAACCCGCCTATAGTCGATACCCGCAAGGCCGCGCTTGATATGGTGGTGGCCGGTTCGAGCGACGCCATCCTCATGGTTGAATCGCGCGCCAACGAGCTTACCGAAGCCAAGATGCTCGACGCCGTGCTCTTCGGCCATGAGGCTATCAAGACCATCTGCAAGGAGATCAGTGATTTCGCTGACCGAGTGAACAAACCCAAATGGGATTGGCAGGAGCCGGTGATTGATGGAGCCATAACCGGAGAGGTGGCGACTCAATGCGAAGCTCCGCTGCGAGAGGCCTACGCCATAACCGACAAGGGTGAGCGTTCCCTCAGGGTGGGCGAGTTACGCGGCAACCTGCTTGAATCCCTGCCTCCGCTTGAGGATGCCGATGTTGCAAAAGCGCGCGACAAGCAGTATGGCGAGGCTTTCGACAAGCTGGCCAAACAGGTGGTGCGTGGCAATCTGATAGCCGGTAAGCCCCGCATAGATGGACGGCCGGTTACCAGCGTGCGGCCGATAGACATCCAGCTTAGCTTTTTGCCGCGTGTACACGGCGCAGCGCTCTTCACCCGCGGCGAAACTCAGGCAATAGTCACCACCACTCTGGCCGCGCTCAGCGATGCGAAGATCATTGACGCGCTTGAAGGCGAGTACAAGGACAACTTCATGCTCCACTACAATTTCCCTCCCTACTGTGTGGGCGAAGTGGGTTTTCTCGGCGCACCCAAGCGGCGTGAGATTGGTCACGGCGCGCTGGCTCGTCGCGGCATACAGGCGGTGTTGCCGGACAGCGAAAGCTTCCCCTATACCTTGCGCGTGGTATCGGAGATTACCGAGTCCAACGGCTCAAGTTCCATGGCCACGGTGTGCGGCGCCAGCTTGGCGCTAATGGACGCAGGAGCGCCAATCACGCGCCCGGTCGCCGGCGTAGCCATGGGGCTGGTCAAGGAGCCGGATGGCGTGGTGGTGCTTACCGACATACTCGGCGACGAAGATCACTTGGGTGATATGGATTTCAAAGTGGCCGGCACCGACAGAGGGGTGACCGCGTTGCAGATGGATATCAAGATAGCCGGCATCAACCGCGAAATCATGCAACAGGCGCTGGCTCAGGCCAGGGATGCGCGCATACACATACTTGGCGAAATGGCCAAGCACATCACCACCCCGCGCGAGGAGGTCTCTCCCTATGCGCCCAGCATGCGCACCATCAAGATCAACCCCGACAAGATCCGCGAGGTTATCGGCAAGGGCGGAGCAGTGATTCGCCAGCTGGTGGAAGAAACCGGGGCGCAAATCGATATAGAGGATTCAGGGCTGGTGCGTATCTACGCCAGCACCAAGGAAGCGAGCGACGACGCCATAGCACGGATCAACAACATCACTGCCGAGCCGGAAGTAGGCAAGGTCTACGATGGCACAGTGGTATCCATTGTCGAGTTTGGTGCGTTTGTCAGCATCATGCCGGGCAAGGAAGGGCTGGTGCATGTATCAGAAATCGCCAACAAACGGGTCGAAAATGTACGCGACTATCTTTCCGAAGGTCAGAACATCAAGGTGCTGCTGAAAGAGATAGACGGTCGTGGTCGCATCCGTTTGTCGATGAAAGCCGTGGAGAATGCCCAGGTTGCCTGATCTTCCACCCAGGGATGAGTCCGCCGATAACCCGCCATGGCGCCGCGCGTTGGAACGGCAATTGCGCACCTATCTTATGGAATGCGCAAGCGAGCCGCACGGCCTGCTCGACATGGTGGTTGGCGATGTAGAACAATTGGTGATTCGCGTCATTCTCGACCATTGTCATAACAACCAAACGCGCGCCGCGCGCATGCTTGGCATAAGCCGCAGTACGCTGCGAGGGCGCTTGGGGCTGAACAAATAATGCCTCGCGCTTTGATCAGCGTGGCTGACAAGCGCGGCCTCGGTGAGTTGGCAACTGCCCTGGTTGCTGCTGGTTATGAAATAGTCTCAAGCGCTGGTACGGCGCGCGAACTTGGCGCGCACGGCGTCGAATGCCTTTCGGTCAGCGACCTGACCGGCTTCCCCGAGATCATGGACGGCAGGGTGAAAACCCTGCACCCGAGTGTGCACGGCGCCATTCTTGCAAGACGAGACCAGGACGCTGAAGTACTGAGCGAGCACGAGATCGCCCCCATAGACCTTGTGGTGGTCAACCTTTATCCCTTTGCCGAAATCCTGCGCCGCCATCCGGACGACCATGCGTTGCTGGTGGAGAATATTGACATAGGCGGCCCGGCGTTGTTGCGCGCGGCGGCGAAAAATCACCGCTGGGTGTGCGCGGTAGTGAACCCTGACGACTACCAGGAGATAATCGCGAGCCTGCCACAGGGGCCGGATGCACCCTTGCGTGAGCGTCTGGCCGCAAAGGCCTTTGTCTATACCAGCGCTTACGATGCACTGATTGCCGATTATCTCACCAGCCGCAACAACAACGATGAACGGGGACTGGCGCTGCAACTTCCCCATGCGCGCGAACTGCGCTATGGAGAAAATCCGCATCAACAGGGAGTGCTGTACCACTATGACGGCAACAGCGGCTGGGGCGGCGTCAGGCAGCGTCAAGGCAAGGAGCTTTCCTACAACAACATCGTCGACGGCGACGCAGCCTGGAGTTGCGTACAGGAGTTCACTACACCCGCCTGTGTCATAGTCAAACACGCCAACCCCTGCGGCGCGGCGCGCGCGGCGAACCTGCTTGAAGCCTACCAACTTGCATTCGCCGCCGATAGCGAATCCGCCTTTGGCGGGGTAATAGCCCTGAACGGCGAATGCACGGAGGAATTGGCGAGCAAAATCTGCTCTACCCAGTTTGCCGAAGTGATTATCGCCCCCGCTTTCAGCGATGCGGCGATCGCCGCTTTTGCCGCCAAGCCCACCCTGCGGTTGGTTAGCCTGCCGCAGGCCGTATTGCGAGGGAAGCTGAAAAGCGTCAGCGGCGGCGTGCTTTGGCAGACCAGCGATCAGGGTGGATTCAACCCGGACGAACTGCGTCAGGCAGCGCCCGGCTCGGCCCCCCCCCCGATGGACGAGCTGGGCTTTGCCTGGCTGGTGGTCAAGCACGTCAAATCCAATGCCATAGTGGTAAGCGCCGGCGGGCGAACCATCGGCATTGGGGCGGGCCAGACTAGCCGTGTAAAGGCGCTCAGGCAGGCGCTTTCCCAAGCGCGCGGCAATGGATTCGCCACCAGCGGCAGCGTACTGGCGTCGGACGCTTTTTTCCCCTTTGCCGATTCGATAGAGATGGCCGCTGAATATGGTGTGGGCTGGATTATCCAACCAGGCGGCTCCGTGCGTGACCTGGAGGTTATCGAAGCAGCCAGCCGCCACGGCATAGGCATGGTGTTTACCGACCGGCGGCATTTCTATCATTAGAGCCACACGACGCTTGTTCCATAGCCTGTATGTCAAACCGAAGATCAAGCGCAGCTTCGCCCGGCGCGGCTCCAGGCGTGGAAAGAGCAATGAAACAACTGCCGCTGTTATAGCAGAGCGGGCGACTTGATGCGCCTGCATATCCAGAGGGTTGTCCGCGCCGGTGTGAGTGTTGAAGGTGAAACCATTGCAGCCATCCATGCCGGCATGCTGGCGCTGGTGGGTTTTGGCGCCGGAGACACAAAAGTGATTGTCGAGCGCATGCTCGAAAAATTGCTTGCCTGTCGGCTGTTTGCCGACGAACAGGGTAAAACCAACCTCAATCTTGCGCAAAGCGGCGGCGCATTGCTCCTTGTGCCGCAATTCACTCTCTATGCGGACACCGGAAGGGGGCTGCGCCCAGGCTACTCCAACGCCGCCGAGCCGAAGCTGGCGCGCGAACTGTTTGCCTACACCATCGACCTGGCAAACCACTTGTGCGCCGCCCGTGGCATAGTTGTGCAAAGCGGCGAGTTCGGCGCGCACATGTTGGTCGAACTCGTCAACGACGGCCCCTATACCCTGCTGCTCGACAGCGATGATTGACATCGCCGCACGGAGGAAATTGCGCGTGCACAAACGGATCGCCGTCACCGGCAAGCGGCGCGTCTTTCGCTCAAGTGGATAGAAAAGGGGAAAAGAAAAGAGGTTGCGCCAGGCAAGCTCCTTACAATCCAGACCTGAAAGCGGGCCGGGCAATCGCTGTGCGACTATTTGTCGCATGGAGGAAAGTCCGGGCGCCACAGGACAGAGTGCCAGGTAACCCCTGGGGGGCGCGAGTCCACGGCAAGTGCAGCAGAAAAGATACCGCCCGACCACTTGTGGGCGGGTAAGGGTGAAATGGTGCGGTAAGAGCGCACCGCGCGGCTGGTGACAGGCGCGGCAAGGTAAACCCCACTCGGCGCAAGGTCAAATAGGAATCCACCGGTGTGGTCCGCACTGGATTCGGGTAGACCGCTTGAGCACAGGGGCGATCCTGTGCCCAGATGAATGATTGTCCACGACAGAACCCGGCTTACAGGCCCGCTTTCGTCAAACCTTTTATATCCTTGCTTGAACACGCCCTACCGGTGAATGTCGCAAAGCAGCCGGGCCGACTTGTAACACCCATAGACTGCGCATAATGCAACGCTCATTTCCTGCCGACATGCCAATAGCACCTCCTTCACCTCATCTTCAGGGCGCTCCACAGTCGGCAGGCTATGACAATGCGCATGTCTCCAAGTTGGTGAGGCGTAATCTGCTGTTGCTGGCTTCAATCATTGCGCTTGGGCCGTTCGCCATAGACGCCTATCTGCCGGCCATTCCCGATATTGCCGACACCTTTGGCGTGGAGGCTGCGCGCGTAGAGTCCTCAGTGAGCGTCTTCCTGATTTTTTTCGCGTTGGGTCAGTTGTTGGGTGGGCCGATCGCCGACAGGCGCGGCAGGCGGGCTTTATCGCTGTTTGGCATGGCTGGGTTTGCCCTTGCCAGTCTGTTAATCGCCTTTTGCGCGGATTACACGCAGTTCCTCGTCTTGCGTGTGGCGCAGGCTTTCTGCGGCGGGCTGGCGATTGTGGCCTGCCTTTCAGTTCCCCGCGACGCTTTCAGCGGGCGTGAGCTGGGCAGGTTTCTTTCCACCATAACCTCGATCATGCTGATTGCGCCTATAGTCGCGCCCCTGATTGGTTCCGGGATTCTGCTGGCGCTCGACTGGCGCTGGGTTTTCGGCATGATGGCCGCCCACGCCCTGATCACGCTCGTCTGGTCCTGGGTGAGGCTTGACGAAACGCTTGATCCGCAGAGTAATCCAGGATCGGTGCGCGCTTCATGCAATCGGGTGCTTGGCGATCGCCATAGCCTGCTGCTGCTTGTTTTTTCCGGTTTGACCATGTCGGTGATGTTCACCTTTCTCATCAGTTCGTCCTCCATCTACCAAGAGCTATTTGGTGTTTCGCCGCAGGTCTATTCGCTGTTGTTCGCCGCCAATGTGGCGGCGCTACTGCTGTTGACCAGGCTGAATGTTTTTTTGCTGCGTCGCTTTTCCATGCGGCGGATGATGGGTGTGGGAATGACCTTGCAGCTGGTCGCCAGCCTGGGCCTGTTGGTACACAGCCAGGCGGACGCCCCGCTTTGGCTGTTTGTGATGTTGGTGATGGCGGCGGTGGGTTGCATGGGGATAGTGCTGCCCAACGCCGTCAGTGCACTTATGACGCTTCACCCTCGCGACGCGGGCGCCTGCAACGCACTGGGCGGGCTGGTGCGCTTTGTCATGGGCGGCGCTCTGGGCGCGGTTCCCACCCTGTTTGTCAATCAGGGCTCAACTCCCATGGCCCTGACTATGACGATCCTTGCCATCCTTGGCATGGGCTGCTGGATGTTGCTGCCGCGCGACGAATCAGCTTTGGCTGCGCAGGGACAAGGCTGATGCGCGCATCCCATATTGTCATCGCCCTGTGTTTTGCCTGCCTGGGGCTGGAGCTGGGGCTCTGGGGGGCCATGGTTCCGCTAATCAGTGAACGCCTGTCGCTTACCCCGCTCGATATCAGTCTCTTTCTGTTGTTGTTGGGTGTGTCGTTGGTGGCGGCGGCCCTGTTTTTTCCGCGCCTGATGCGACGGTATGACAGTCGCAAGTTGGTGCGTCTGGCGTTGCCGCTCTACCTAGGTGGCTTTCCACTGGCGCTGCTCGCGCCCGAACGAAGCGTATTCTTTATCGCCGCCGTCTGGGTGGGGTTGGCCTGCGGACTGCTGGATGGAGGGATCAACCTGCAAGCGGTCGAGTGGGAAAGGCGCGCCAGGCGCAAAATGCTCTCCACCTTTCACGGTATGTACACCTTGGGAATTATGGGCGGCGCGGGGTACTGGCTGTTACTCAGGCATGTCGGCGCAACCCAGCTCCAGGCGCTTACGCCGCTGCTGATCCTGGTGGCGATACTCATGTTCGCTCTGAGCGGACGTCTGCTCGACGATCAGGGCGATACACAAGAGGCAACGGAAGCTGGGTCAATTGCCGGTTCCGCCCTGCTGGAGCTGCCCCTGGGTCTGGCGCTGTTTATCGGCCTGTTGATATTTATCGCGACCACGGTCGAAGGCGGCATGATCGACTGGAGCGCGCTCTTCCTAAGCGACGAATTGGACATAGCCCCTGCGCGGGCGGGTGTAGGTGTGGCAGTGTTCGCCGCCTGTATGACCCTGGGCAGGTTTTGCGGCGACTGGTTGGCGCACAGAATTTCGCCTATCGCCCTGCTTGCCTGGCCCATGCTGCTTGCTTCCCTACTGCTGGGCCTGGCGGTGTTGAGCCGAAGTTTCACTCTGTCGCTGGCGGCTTTCGGCGTGCTCGGGCTGGCGGTTGCCAACGCCTTTCCCCTGCTGTTGCGCCTGCTTGCGGAACGGCTTAATGCAAGGGCGCGGGTGGGTGCGGTGGCGCGGGTGATCGCCTTCGCCTACTTCGGGGTCATCAGCGGTCCGGTCGCCCTGGGGCTGGTGGCCGAACACGCCAACTACGCCGCCACCATGCTGGGCGTCGCCCTGCTGGCGCTGTTGTTTGCCTTGGCGACGGGACTGTTTTTGTCCAGCTTCCTTTCTCGCACATCGGATAAAAGCCGCTAGACTCGGAAGTTATGAAAAAAACAGCGTAATGGCAACTGACCTCAACGAATTGCGCGTTGGGTTCGACTCACGCTTGATGGCGCACTTCGCACACCAGCGAACCACTCGCCTGGCGCGCTTCCCCGCGTTGGCCGAGGCGATTGCCTACAGTCTTGGCGCCGGCGGCAAGCGGGTGCGCGCCCTGTTGGCGCTGGGTGCGTGCCGCGCCTGCGGAGGTGACGAAGAAGCGGCCGCAACCCTGGGTGTGGCAATTGAATATCTGCACTGCTACTCGCTGATTCACGACGACCTGCCCGCCCTGGACAACGATGACATGCGCCGCGGCAGCCCAGCTAGCCACAAACGCTTTGGCGAAGCCATGGCGATACTTGCAGGCGATGCTCTGCAGGGCCTGTGTCATGCAACCCTGGCGCAAATCAACTCGCCCAATCAACCGGAAATCGCGCAACTGGTGGGCGACGCCGCGCTGTTGATGGTGGGGGGGCAAAGCTTGGATATTTTGGCGACCCCGGGCAACACCAACGCCGCCGGTTTGGAAATCATCCACCGCAACAAAACCGGAGCGCTAATCAGCGCCAGCTTGGCGGCGGGTGGCCTGTGCGCGCAAGAAACAACCCAGGCACAGCAGCAGGCGCTGGCGCGCATGGGTGAATCGCTGGGGCTGGCGTTCCAGATTACCGACGATTTGCTCGAGCATTCACAAAGCAGCGAAGAACTGGGCAAATCCAGCGCCTCCGATGCGCGCAACGCCCAACCCACCTATCCATCGATTATGGGGGAAAAGGCCGCGCGCCAACAGGTGGCCGAATGCCACGCCGCAACGCGCGAATGCCTTTCCATTTTCGATCCGGCGCGCGCCGGGTTGCTCAACACCCTGTGCGAATATTTGCTCCAAAGAACCAGTTAAAACAGCCTTGCCGGGCGGGTAAACAAGCTACGCCGCTTGCAGCGGCCCGCTGTGCATTCGTAAAGCCTTGGCGGGAGCATTGACCAGTTCGCTTTCGAGCCTCGCCAACCGTTCGATTCGTTGCGCCAGTTTGCCGGGGGGCAGGAGCTCGGCGGCAAGATTGAGGTAGTTGGCGTAGTGGCGACCTTCGGCCTTGACGAGAAAACGGTAGTAGCGAGCCAGTTGCGGATCCGTTGCGGCGAAGGATTCGGCCAGCCCGGCAAAGCGTTCGCATGAGCGCGCCTCGATCAGCGCACCGCAAATCAGCAGGTCGGCGCAACGATCGGGTTCGTTTTTCGCCAGGGAGGCATGCAGTTGGGTGGCGTAACGCGGGGCGCTCAGGGGCGCAAGGCGCAGCCCGCGCGCATCCATCAGGTCGAGTACCTGACGCAGGTGCAGCAGTTCTTCACGCGCTAGTTGCGCCATTAGGCGCACCAGCTTGTTGTTGGCCGGGTAGGCGTTGATCATTTGCAGCGCCATGCGCGCCGCCTTTTTCTCGCAATGGGCGTGGTCGATCAACAGTTGGTCCCTGTATTCGCCGGCTTGGGTGAACCAGCGCGGATCGGTCGGCTCGCGCAGGATGTCGCCGTGAATTGGCATTAATCCATGCTTGCGCGCAATGCCGCAGTGCACAGAATCGGCGCAAGCGCCAGGTTGATACAGGCGAACCCGCACAACAGCAACACCAGCTCCCAACCGCCCGTCGTCCGGCTGGCCTGCACTCCGAAGATCACCACTGGGGTGAGCAGGGGTGTCAGCAGTATGCCGATCAGCAACCCGGCGCGCGACGCCCCCACGCACAGGCTGGCTATGGCGGCGCCGAGAAACACCAGCACCGCGCTGCCACTGGCTAGCGAGGCGACCAGCAACAGCAATTGCTTGCCGCCCATGCCGAACGTGAAACCGAGCAAGGCGGCGAGCAGGCACAGGGGCAGGGCGATAAGCAGCCAGTGCGCCAGCATGCGCGCGACCAGGCTGAGGAGCGCCAGCTCGCCCGCCAGCAGCAGATCAAGCGTTCCCTGTTCGTAATCATCGCGAAACAACCTATCCAGGTGCAGCATCAGGCTGACCAGGGTGGCGAGCCAACAGATTCCGGGGGCAAGCACGGCCAGCCGCTCGCTCTCCGGTGTCAGCGCCAGCGGAAAGAGAAGCGCGAATGTGAGCAGAAAAACGCCGGGCAGCAGCAGCGCATAGAGATCGCGCGCCTTGAGCCCGAACTCAAGGCGCAGCAGTCGGGCAAACAAATCAGTTGAGGGCGGGCAGCAGCGCGTGTTGCGGGTTGATCAGCTTGCGCAGTTTGCCCATGGCGCTTGCTTCTATCTGGCGAATGCGCTCAGCGGAAACGCTGTATTTTTCAGCGAGCTGGTGGAGCGAGGTTTTTTCTTCGCTCAACCACCGCTTGGTGAGTATGTCGCGGCTGCGATGGTCAAGCTGTTCCAGCGCCTGGTACAGGCCCTGGGTGGATTTGGTGCGCCAGTCCTCAAGTTCAAGCTCTGCGCCCGGGTCGTAACGCTTGTCTTCAAGCTGGTTCTGCGGCGCAAGATAGGCGCTGTCATCGTCGCTGTCGTTGCCCATGTCGAAGGAAGTGTCATGGGCGCTCATGCGGCTTTCCATTTCGCGCACATCGCGTTGATCCACCCCAAGGTCGGTGGCGATGCGATCAATCTCGTCGTTGGTAAGCCAGCCGTGGCTGCGTTTGGCGCTACGCAGGTTGAAGAAAAGCTTGCGCTTGGCCTTGGTGGTGGCCACCCTGACCAGTCGCCAGTTGCGCAGTATGTACTCGTGTATCTCCGCGCGAATCCAGTGCACCGCGAAAGACACAAGGTGCACGCCTACATAGGGATTGAAGCGTTTCACCGCTTTCAACAGGCCGACATTGCCCTCCTGCACCAGATCGGCGAGCGGCAGGCCGTAGCCGTTGTAGCTGCGGGCGATATGCACCACAAAACGCAGGTGCGAGAGCACCAGCCGCCGCGTCGCTTCGACATCGTCGTTTTCGTAATAGCTGATCGCCAGTTCTTTCTCTTCTTCGGGAGTGAGAATGGGAATCTGGCTGATGGCGGCCAGGTAGGACTCAAAACTCTGCCCCGGCAGCTGCAACTGCAATGCCTTGCCGCTTTCCACCGGCTTCAGATTATTTCTGGATGTGCTTGACATGCCTTGTTTCCTCAAAAATCACACTGCGCCGGGCACGGGGTCAAACCCAAGCGCATCGGTAGGTATTATGGCATCGGCGAACGCTTTTTCAAGGAAGTTAGCCAACATGCGGTGGCCCGACCGACTGAGGATGGATTCCGGGTGGAACTGCACCGCTTCCACCACCGGGTCGATTAGGCCGCGAACCGCCATCACTTCGCCCGGCGGCTCGGCCACCCTGGCGCTTATTTCCAGGCAATCCGGCATGGATGCTTCCTCGGCAAGCAGCGAATGGTAGCGACCCATGCGCAAGGGTGTTTCCAGACCGGCGAATACCCCCTTGCCGTCATGTGCGATCGGCGAGCTTTTGCCATGCATGACCTGGGGGGCTCGTACAATCTTGCCGCCCATGGCTTGGACAATGGTCTGCAGGCCCAGACAGACGCCGAAAAGCGG
>Ga0209562_1000196_pt1 | contig 25203 bp, 21 predicted proteins | sample WorMetvacBELIZE2_FD_187399 | JGI IMG/M metagenome (GOLD analysis project Ga0209562, IMG submission 187399) | Marine gutless worms symbiont microbial communities from Max Planck institute for Marine Microbiology, Germany - Olavius vacuus BELIZE.2... | ecosystem: Host-associated > Annelida >... | reverse complement strand
ATAATCATTTAAATGCTTGGTTAGGAGCAATAGCTGAACATCTTGCTAGAGAATATCGATTACCAATACCTGAATGGACACAAAATCCAAAAAGGTTTTTACATAGTGCATGGTTTGTATCGAAATTTGAAAGTTTAAAAGCAATGCATATCATGGAAAGCCCTACAGCTTTTAGGAAACGAATGATATTTGTTAGTTCTGATCCGCTATCCAGGGCTAGTAAATTTAAGGAAAATGAATGAAAGAATTGTTAACTAAAGAAGAAATAATCGAAGGATTGAAAGAGATTGGCAAGAAAGCGAAAGCTAATAACTTGGTTATTGATATAGCTATTTATGGTGGAGCTGCTTTATCAATTGCTTATAACTTACGAAATGCAACTAAAGATGTAGATGCAGTAGTTAAGGGGGATAAACAAGAATTTAAAAAAATTGTTGAATCAGTAGCTGAGGAAAAGGACTGGAGTAATGATTGGCTAAATGATGCAGTAAAAGGTTTTTTATCAAATGAGGAAGAGTTAAGAAGTACCAATTATGAAATTGAAGGTTTGAGAATTTATGTACCTACTCCAGAATATATTTTTGCAATGAAATGTATGGCAATGAGGAGTGATGAGTATAAGAAAAGTATTGATATGGAAGATATAAAGAATTTATCTAAGATAATTGGAATAAAGGATAAAAATGATGCTTTCAAGATTATCGAAAAGTTCTATCCAAAAAATAGAATAATGCCAAAAACATTATTTGGTATTGAAGAAATAATGGACAATATAAATAAGGAGGTTGAAGTTCCAAAACCAAAAAAGAAAATGAAACGATAGTTTATTTATTAACGTGTGTGACAGCACATTTTTTTATGACAGGAGTTAATATGAAAATTTCAAAAATATCTTTAATTGCAATGATAATGAGTATGAGTATAGGAATTATAAATATATCAAAAGCGCAGATCCCGGTAACTGATGCTGCTAATATTGCACAACAAGTAAAACAGGTATTATCTTGGAAGCAGCAATTAGAAGCAATGGCAGATCAATATAATCAACAGATTGAACAATTCAATTCAATGACTGGAAACAGAGGATATGGAGAATTATTGAACGATCCGCAGATGCGAGAATATTTACCAGAGGAATGGCAAGAAGTTTACAATGATATTTATAGTGAGGGATTAGAAGGAATGTCTGAAGGAGCAAAAGCAATCCGCGAACAGTATGGATCAACTTATGATTGTTCAAACTATAATGAAAACACTACTGAAAGAAGAATATGTGAAGCACAATTAAGTAAGAACTATCAGGATGCTGATATATTTACAACCGCATTGAATGCTGCTAATCAAAGAACAGAAATAATAAGTAGTTTACAATCAGAAATAAGTAGAACTAATGATCCTAAGTCGATAGCTGAGTTACAAGCGAGGATTCAGACTGAACAAGCAAATTTACAAAATGAAATGAATAAAATGCAAATTGCATTAAAATTAGCTGATATTCAAAATGAAATAATTCAGCAAAAAGGTCAAGAAGAAATTAGAATGAAATTCTTAAAATAATTTTAATTAATAAAAATAATTAAGGAAAAATATGAAAAATAAAATAATTGGATTATCAATATTTTTAGCAATATATTTAACAGGTTGTTTTATTCCAGAAAAGTTTGATGCAAAACTGACAGTAAATGAAGATGGTAGTTATGTATTTATTTATGATGGAACAGTAGTTAATGCCTTTGCATTAGAAGATATAGCTAATAATGGAAAATTATCTGAAGAAGACGAAAAAGAAATGAAAGAATTCGATGATGAAGTAGAAAAAGATGATGAAATAAAGAGTGTTAAATATATTGGAAATGCTAGATATAAGATGAAATTAGAAATAAATAAAAAGAAAGGTGAAGGACTACAAGTATATGAATTTTTCAACGTTAATTTTAAAGAAGAAGTAATGAATATATTTTCTACGAAGTTAAATGATAGAGATAGAAAAGACATAGAATCAGTTGGGGCAACAATTGTGGGGAAGTTAAAAGTTGATATACCGAATAAGTATGAAATTGTTGAACATAATGCTGATAAGAAACCCAAATTAGGAATAGGAAGTTATATATGGAATATTAAAGATTATGGTGATAATGTAATAATGAAAATAAAACCAAAAAAATGAATTAAATATAAAAAACAAATCGGGTGACAGCGATTTGATAAAAAGACAGGAGTATAAATGGAATTATTAGGAATATTTAGTGCAATAGGAGAAGCATTAACAAATCAGTTAACTGGATTAGTAACAAAAATATCTAGTGAGCTGGCAGCGTATGTTAATGGATTTTTGATTGCAGCAACGACAATTTGGTTTATGGTAATGGGATTTGCGGTAATGAGAGGTGAGTTGCAATCGCCATTAAATAAAATTATATGGGAAGCGTTAAAAAAGAATTTAATTTTTGCTATTGGATTGACCGGTATCTATATGAATGAAATAGTTGGAACTATAAATGGTTTTGCATCAGGATTAATGAATGTATTTGCTTCATCGGTTGGAGGTAAATGCACTGCAACAATAGGCGGAGACCCTATAGGAGTATATAAAGCATTAGATTGTTCTGCTAATGCTAGTGTGCAATTGATTAAACAATATTTTGTATCTGGTTTAGAGATGGCACAAAATATAAAAATATATAAAGCATTTGATGGTGCTTTATCAATGATGTTGTATATAGGTTCAGGAATATTATTAGCAATTGGAACAATAATTCTATATGTAATTTTAGGATTGGAATTTATTTCTATCCAAATAACATTAACACTAATGCTATGCATTGGACCAATAGCTATTGCATGTTTAGCATTTGAACCGACGAAGAAATATTTTGAAGGATGGTTATCAGAAGTAATATATAGCATTATTGCTCAAGCGATGATCGTATTATTTTTAGGATTAGCAATCAGTATCATAACTGAGTTTATGAATAATGTAATTGGGACATTACCATCATCAAATAATGGAAAGCAAATATCAAATGTTTTACAGGAAAAACCAATGCAGGTAATAATAACTGCAATATCGTTAGTAATGATGTTTGGAATAGTAGGTTTTGTAACGACTAAGATTACGGGATTAGCTGGGGGATTAGTTGCACACACCGCACAAGCTGCCGGATTTGGTGTTGTGGGTACACAGCTTGCAGGCAAGGGATCACAAATAATGGGAGCAGGAGCTAAAACCGGAATGATAAAAACTGGACAAGGGATAAAAAAAGCTGGTCAAGGAATAATGTCAACTATTAATAAAATTAGAGGAGCAGGTAATAGTTCTAGTAAGTAAAAGTTTGAATATAAATAAGTGTGTGACAGCACTTAAAAAAGACAGGAGTAACGATGTTTTTTTCAAAGAAAGAAGAAGCTAAAGAAAGAGCAATAGACTGGGAAGCGGATAGAACTTTATCACTGGAGTTGTCCGAAAAAAGAGCATGGGTAATTGCAAGGATAGCTTTGATTTTAGCGATCATAGCTATTGGAACATTAGCTTTCATGATACCTTTTTATAAGATTGTACCGATAGCATATCAAGTAGATAAGGCTACAGGAGAGGCAATGATGGTTGAATTAAAACCTAAAACCATACAAGCTAATGCGGCAATGGATAGACATTGGGTATCCAGATATGTACAAATAAGAGAGCGTTATGTATTTCCTTTATTACAAAGTGACTTTGATACGATCAGACAATTATCCGGAAAGGAAGTAGAAAGGGCGTATGTTGGTATATATACCGGTGAAGACGCGTTAGATAAAAAATTAGGTAATAAAACCGAGATAACTATAAATATCGTATCGGTGACTTTACCACCGGGAGATACAGGAAAAGCGATTGTAAGATTTGAAAGAAATAAAAAGAGTAATGAAGTGACAAATGAATTCAAAGAGAAATTTGTTGCCACAGTTTCGTATAAATATCAACCGGCGAAGACATTTACTAGGGAGAGAGAGATTATCGATAATCCATTAGGTTTCAAAGTAGATGGATATGTAGTAGATGCAGAAGTTAAATGAGGGAAGCATGAAAAATTTAATATTATTAATAGCGACAATATTGTTTATTACCAATGGATTTACTGAAAGCAGTTTAGTTGAAACTAGAAGTAAGAAGATTCGATGGGTATTATATGATGAGACTGATATTGTAAATATCAGAACCCAGAGAGGATATGCAACTCAGGTATTTTTTGATAATAAAGCAGAAAATATAAATCAAGTAATAGGTGGAGATACTGATGGTTGGGAAGTATATAGAGGAAATAAGTATATATTTATAAAACCTCGATCAAATGCGATTTCATCTAATTTAATCGTAGTGGGAGACAAACATAATTATGTTTTTGGTTTGAAGGTAGTAGGAGCTAATGGTAATCCAGATTGGCAGTTAGTAATTAAATATCAAGAAAATGAAGATCAAAACACAATTTTACAAAATCAAATATTAAGAGATCAAGAAGTTAAGAGTCTGGAGGAATTATTAGCAACAGATAATCAGATAGTAAATTGTAATTACACCATGCAAATTGAGAAAAATTCCGACAATATCAGGCCCAGCAGAGTTTGCGATGATGGACGATATACCTATATCACAGTTTCGAATAATCGTGAGATTCCTTCGGTATTTAGGATCAATGCTGATGATAGTGAAAGCATAGTTAATAAGCATATGTCTGGCAGAGACACGATAGTGGTTCATGAAGTCGCACAAAGATATGTCTTGAGATTAGGCAGTCAAGCTATTGGTATTTGGAATGAAAGTTTTGATATAGAAGGTAATCCGCCAATATTTGGAACAACAAAGAATGGAGTAGTAAGAGCAATTGAGGAAAAAAATAATGAATGATACAGAAAACAATACAGATCGAGGAGCAGCTAATGTTGGCAGTGTTGTAAATACTAGTGGTGCACAACTAAAGAGAGTTGCGATTATGCTAATAATTATTTTGGGGATGTTTTTTCTTGTAGGATTAATTTTGTATAAAGCATTTTCTCGCGAGGAAAGCCAACAAAAAGCGGATGTAGGTAAAGCCACTGTAAATGCTTCATTAGCTAAAGAAAATAAAAAGGACAAAATTACCGTAGGTAGAATAATTGAACCTAAAGTCCCTTCTTTATCGAGTAAAAGAAATGATGCGATACCGGTAATCCCAAGAAGAAGATTAAATCCGCCGGTCAGAACCGCTAAGAAAAGGAGCAGATTTGATTCACCATTATTTTTTGAAGGAGATCGAAGTAGTCATAGTTCTGAAAGGAATAGGAAAGAATATTTAGTTGATTTATCTGATCAACCGGAAGTTTTAGTTCCAGAGGGCAGAAGACTGGGAAATAATCTTGATTTAGAGACGATTGAGACCCCGAAAAGCTATGGTGAAAGTTTGGGTAAAAGAGATTATATATTAGCCAAAGGCTCAATGATTGAATGCTCACTGGAAACAGCAATAAATTCAACAATTCCGGGGATGACCTCATGCATAGTCTCTAAAAATATTTATTCAGATAATGGAAATACGGTATTGATTGAAAGAGGCTCAAAGATAACCGGTGAATACCGATCAGATGTTGTAACTGGTCAGAATCGATTAGGAATTGTTTGGGGGCGAATAAAAACTGCAAAAGGAGTAATAGTAGATTTAAGTTCACCAACTACTGATACTTTAGGTAGGAGTGGTGTAGGCGGACATTTAGATAATCGATGGTGGGAGAGATTAGGAGCAGCATTTTTAATATCGATAATTAAAGATGCGATAGCTTATGAAGCAGCGAGATTGAATAGTTCAGTAGGTAATTCAGTTTATTCAAATACAACTTCAACTGGTGAAAGTATGGCGGAAATAGTGCTTAAAGAGACGATGAAAGTAAGACCGGTAATAACTAAAAATCAGGGTTCGCGAATTTCAATATTTGTTGCCAGAGATTTAGATTTTTCAGATATTTACAAATTGAAGACAATAAATTAATAAGGATAAGGATATGAATAAAAGCATAAGATTGAAACATGTAGCTGTAGTTATTTTGGTAATAATTTCAGGAATATTAATAAATCAAGCGAGAGCTGAAGAATTGTTTGGATGTAAAGTCAAGCTTTGTTTAGCAGCAGTAGCGTCGCAAAGACCGTCAGAATGTGATCCGGTGTTATCAGCATTGAATAATTTATTAAAAAATGGTGATCCATTTCCAAAATGTGATGATGCCAGAGATGGTAGTTACGGGAGAACATTTTATGAAGTATGTCCGAAGCCGCTAAAAGCTGTAGGTGGATTGATAACAGATAAAAAGAATATTTTGTATAACGGCATTGGAACAGGAGATGGTATTAGACGGGAAAGGCAAGGAGAAAGATTTAAAAAGCTTGCCAACAAAATCTGTGCAGATAAACAAATTGGCGAAAAGAAAATGAAAATCGGTGAGAGATGTGATGATGATCAATGCTATCCGATATACGAATATGTGCCTTTATTTAATCGAGTATTAGTTATAAGACCATTTAGGCAAGCTAAGAAATATACCGATATATATATTAGTGGAAAAAAATATCGTAGAGCTTACTGGAGATAGTATGAGTATAGTAGCTGGTGATGAGGCGGTAAGAGAATTAATGAAACCAATATTGGGATTATTAAGTGAAGAAGAAAATCTAACTGAATTGGTGATTAATAAACCGAAGTGGGTATCAATAGAGACTGATAAAGGCTGGAGAGAAATTAAAGTGGAAGAGTTGACTAAAGAAAAGTTAAATACAATTGCTTCAACGATAGCGGCATACAATGAACAATCAATTACCGGAGAAAAGCCAATAATCTCAGCGATATTGCCGGATGATGAAAGAGTTCAGGTAGTGATACCACCGGCAGTACCGAATGCAAATATCAGTATAACTATCAGAAAACCGTCATCGACGATTTAGGATATTGAAAAATATCAAGATGAAGGTTTTTTTATGAAAACTACATGGATTAGGGCTAACAATATTAGTGAAGCCAATGTATCGATTATTGATAATCAACTAGTAACCTATTTACAAGAAAATCAATTTGATAAATTTTTTATAGAAGCGGTAAGGAATAAAAAGAATATTGCAGTAGTAGGAGATACAGGTTCGGGCAAAACGACATTTATGAAATCAATTTGTCAGTATCTTGAGAAGAATGAGCGAATTATCACAATTGAAGATGTCAGGGAGTTATTTATAGATCATCCCAATCAAGTAAATTTATTATATTCAAAAGGTGGACAAGGAGTAGCTAAAGTAACTCCGGCTGATTTAATCGCCAGTTGTATGAGAATGAAACCAGATAGAGTGTTATTAGCCGAACTTCGAGGAAGCGAATCCTATGATTTTTTAAAGTTGTTAACCACAGGTCATAGTGGTTCAATCACCAGTTTTCATGCAGCAAGTTGTGAAGATGCGATGGCTAGATTTGTATTAATGGCCAAAGAGCATCCAGAAGCTGCAGCTTATCAAGATACAGCTTTAAAAAGACTAATGTTTACCGCAATTGACATTATTGCTCATCAAAGAGCTGAATTAATTTTTGATAAAAAAGGTATACAAACCGGTAAGAAAAGAGTAATGACCGGGATTTATTTTGATCCGGTCAAAAAAATAAACATTGCGATGGAATAAGGAGTTTTTATGAAAAATTTACTAATTATATTTTTATTATTTTGGGGATTAACCGGATGCTCAACAGCACTCAAGTCATTATCAATCCCTGATGGTTCAAATAAAGTCCCGATAATGAGTTATCAAGCTCAACAACAGATACATCAAGAAATTAATCAGCAAGAACAACAAGAAACTAATTATGTAAGTTATTTAGCGGATATTGATGAGAATAATACTGCAAGTAGTAAAAGTATATTAAAGGCATATTTTATAAAAGGTTCAGCAGAAATTAATTCGAATGATACAGATACTGAAATTTTGATAAATCAAAGTAAAGGTGCTGAAAAGATATTAATAACTGGATATGTTGGAGGGAAATTAGGTTTTAACAAAAATGATCAATTAGCTCGTAAAAGAGCTGAAATAGTAAAGGAAATACTAATAAATGCAGGTATTGACTCTGAAAAGATCAAGACTGATATTGCATCAAGTAATAATTTATTGGGAGAAGAGAAATACCGTGCAGATATTGAAATTGAAAAAGCACTTAGTAAAGAAAAGCTGACCAATGTATTTACATTAGCGACCATCAAAGAAATTGCTGAAGCAACTAAGCTAGATTTTAGTTTAGGCAGATATGATGAGGAAGTAGTAATGATTGAGCCATCATCTGATCCGATAGAAGTAATAAAGCAGATTGCTAAAAAATCAAATTATGGATTTGAAATAAATAAAGTTATGGGTTCAATAAATATAGTTGATAGAACTGAAGGTTTAGCTAGTGTTATTTATGACGATCAATCTTTAATTATTGAAGGCGAGCCAATAGTTTATGAAAACCCACCCAAATATTTGGTAGAACTGACTGAAGCTATGAAGTTTATCGTACCGAATGACTGGAATTTAGGATTTGAGCAGGATCTATCGAGAAAAATAAAGGTTGATTTAAGTAAGACTAAAAGCTGGAGGGAAGCTTTAGAAAGTTTGGTTAAACAAACTCCGTATAAATATATTTGGAGCTGGAACGATAAAACATTATATGCAGTTTCAATAGCTAAAAATATCTCAAATATTTTAAATAAAGGGAAATAACTATGAAAAAACTAATTTATCTAATTTTATTAATGGTATCAACCGGAGTTTTTGCCGATCAAATATTTGGAGTTGAGGCTACTCAAAAAAATATAAAAGGTGATATTGAGTATATTTCGAATTCTCAAGATATGAATGAAGACTCAGAAATCGAGGATAATGAATTTAATGAAGAATATGAAAGTATCCTAAGAGGATTGGATGCTGATCTAGAAATAAGCACAGATATAAATTACGAATTAGAAAATGAGCCTATTGAAAAAATTAATCTAGAGATTGATAATCAACAAAAGCCATTTAACCCGCAAGCAGAATATTCTGATCAAGTAGCAAGTAATTTACCGGATATTAAAGTTTTAAGAGACTTTGAAGTAAGCCTGGATGATAGAACTTTGCGAGGAACAATTAATCGTTGGCTAAAAGCTGAAGGTTATCAGGATGTAATCTGGCAGTTAGCTAATGATGTAGTGATTGAAAGAGAGGTTAAATTTGAAAGTGAAAATGTAACGCAAGCGTTGAATCAGCTAATGCAAGCAACTAATGATACTGAACCTGCAAGGGCTTGTATTCATTCGAACAAAGTTGTAAGAATAATTCCTCGAACCAAATTTTGTGAATAGGAGAAAAAATGAAAAAACTATTAATAATGATAATAACCTCTATATTAGTACAGGGGTGTGTTTCCACCGTTACTTCTGATGAAATTAAAAGTCAAAAGACTGAGCTTAAAAATGAAATTGTAAGTTCTAAAAGTGATCTGCAAAAGCGGATTTTGAATCAGAATAATGTTGTTAAATTAGGCACACCGTTTTTATCTAGTAAAACCATTCCATTATCAAAGCAAGCAAAATTGCCTTTAGTATTTACCAAAGCTTCAGCTTTTGCTCGACCTAATGATCATAACTTATTTAGTATTACTGAAGTAGCCGAATTAATAACTAAAACAATGGGGATTAGGGTAAGGGTAAGACCGGATGTCTTTTTACCAGCCAAATTATTAATACCAGGGGGAACAGAAATTAGTTCGAATAATGAGAGTAATCAGAATCAAATATTTCCGACGGATAATTTTAATATCGATAGCGAAAATATTGAGCAAGTAAAGGGAGATTATGATAATCGACTGGATTTTGATTTTAAAGGATCATTAGCTGATTATCTTGATCGAGTAAGCAGCAAGACTGGAATAAATTGGGAGTGGAATGATGATAATCAGGAACTGATATTATTTAGATTAATGAGAAAAACCTTTGTACTTGATGTAGCCCCTTCAGAAATCATTCTGAAATCAACTGTAAATAAGGGGTCAAATGCTGATGCAAGTATCTCCAGTGAAGAAGGCGGTAGTACTTCAGCGACAATTGCAGGAAATGCTAATACTTCTTTGAGTTTAAAAACGGATGCATGGACATCAATCATGAATACATTAAATAAAATGAAAACCAAAGCAGGGGTAGTTGAAGCAAATCCGGCGACAAGGACGGTAACGGTAATTGATACTAGAGATGTAATTGCCGATGTTGATAAATTCATGAAATTACAAAATGAGATATTAAGTCGACAGGTATTACTAAATATAAGACTGCTTACAGTTGCATTAAATCGAATAAATCAATTTGATGTAGATGGAGCTTTAGTTATTAAAAAGCTATTAGCTAATGGTAACACCAAATGGAATTTACAAGCAACCGGTGCAGGGCAATTGAGCGAAACTAATGCTGGTAGTATTGTTTATAGTGTATTAGATTCAAGCAGTAGATATGAAAGTTCAAAAGCAACGATTAAGTTATTAAAAGAAGTTGGAGATATTGTAGGAGAATATGATCAGACAGTACCGGTAAGAAATAACCATTCAGTACCGATAAGTGATTTTACCTCAACCGCATATTTAGCTGAGACTAATTCAGGTTCATCAACCGGAGATAGTAGTTCAGGAGTACCGGGATTAACGCCGGGTACAGTTATTTCGGGAACGACAATAATATTAACACCTTCAATATTATCGGGTGAAAGGCTTTCATTATTACTTTCGATTGATCAGAGTTCAGAGCCGGAGTTTACGACAATCTCAAGTGGTGAAGGACAAACTTTACAACAAATCCAATTACCCGAACAAAGTGGGATCAAGATAGATACTGAAGTAGCGATGACCAATGGCAAAACATTAATGTTGATGGGATTGAATAAGAATAATGGAACAAATACTGATCGCAGTGGGGTATTGAGTGTTGGCAAAAAAATAAGTTCGAATAGAACTTTGCAGGTATTGTTAGTAACTCCGCAAATCATGGGTGATAAATAGAGGTTTAGCTATGAAAAAATATGTAATTATCGTAGGAATGATCAGTTTAGCTAAATTGGTTTCAGCTCAGATGACTATGGCTGAATATGAAAAGAATCAGCAAAAAATAATTGAGACTCAACCGAAGATAAGTATTGATAATAATAGTAATAGTATTGCAGTTCAAAAGACCGCGAAAAAGTCAAGTAATGACTTTGTAATATTGACTTATCGAAATATTCCGAATAAGAGCAAATCGGTTGATCTCAGAATTGGCAATCGAAAATATTTTGGAATAAGCAAAGGTAATAAAGCCGGGATTTGGAGATTAATCTCTTTGAATGATGAGATTGCAGTTTTTAGTTCTTTGAGGGGAAAGAAAACTATTAAATTTCGAAAGGTAACATTTCCTAAAAGTCAATCAATACCAATAAAGCAATCATTTAATGGAGTTGTACCCAGTATTAAAAATTCAATTAAAAATTGAGGAATGATGATGCAATTCGATAAAAAGATATATAGCGGTAATTATAGTGATGTAGTTGTCTTAGCTCAGGAAGATGGTGATAAGGCATTTGCGGTTGGTTTAAACTGGCAGGTATTAATTGGACAGGGCTCAGAAAAAAAGCAAATAGCTGAGACTGCAAGGTCTAAAAACATGGGGAGAAAGGCTACCAAATATCTAAGATATTATCCTCCAAATAAAGTAGTAGATGAAGAAACTTATGGATTTTATAAAGGTAAACCTCCTAAAAACTTAGGCAAAATTAAAAAATCAAAGATATATGTATTAGCTGCAATATTTGCTCGAGTTGCGGATAAAGAATCAGCATTTATCTATGCTTTAGGTAATAATAATTTTGGATTTATTGCTAGTCGAAACAATCATCCGGTATATGATTTAATTAATTTATCTGAAAGTGAAGTAATAGATATAGCCCGAAGTTTCAAATATGAGCAAGATGGAAAGGGAGCAATGCTTTATTATGGAAATGAAATTCCCGAAGAAATAATTAAAAGCATTCATAGTGAATATCCTGTAAGTAAAACTGCATTAGATGAGTTTTTTATCGTCAATGATGAGGCTTTGCTTTTAAATATACCAACTGAATTCCCGATAGGTGCAGTGGTAATTGGTATGATATTAGCTGGAATTTCTTATTATGGATATTCATGGTATGAGGAATACAAAAAAAAATTAAATTTGAATTTGATCAACAACAATGTAGTTTATGAAAGATTGTATCAAACGGATCGAAATGCCAAATTAGAAGAAACCGGTAGATTTTCAGCAAGTGAATTTGTGAGAAAGCTAAGGAGATCTGAATTATGGAATGAAAATAATGTGAAAAGTGGTTGGCAATTTATTAATTTGAAATGTGCATTTAATTTATCTAATAGTTGTGTAAGAAGCTGGGAAAGATTTAATGGTACGAGCTTGAAATTGGCAAATAATATAAATTCTAATATTCAAATCGAATCGGTAAAGTTGATTAAAGATTTAATCACAATCGATATGGATAAATATCTATTGAGTTCTAACAAGCTTGAACAAGATCAGCAAATGAAATTGAAATGGACATCGTGGATGCAAGAATTACAAAATCGAGCTAATCGTGTTAGTTACGATAAAGTAAACAATATCAAAATCGAATATGGTGAGAAAAAATTATTAGGTCAATGGTCGGGAAACCTTAATAATATTAATTCAAGATCAATAGTTTATTTTAGTCAATGGCAGATTGAAGGTAATTTGGTGTGGTTTCAAGAGTTGGAAAATTTACCTGAAGAATTTTTAATATTGGATTTAAGTATTGAAAGGGATAAGAACACCAATGATTTATTTTTTAAAACCAATGGAATTGTATTGAGTAAGTAGGGGAGATAAATGTTTAATGCATTTGGAATAGGCAAAAATCAGGTAAGAAAATTGAATGTCGGAATACCGGGAAATAACAAATCAGAAAATGATCAAATAAAAGAACCAAATGATCGAAGAACAATTAGTGAAGATAAATTAAAGATAACCAAAACAGTTATTGAAGATTTAAAGGATTTACCGGAAGCAATCAGAATGTTTGGCAGTGAAAAGAAAGAAGCTCAGTTTACCGAAAAGTACAAAGGTAGTATGGGGGCATTAATTCATGAAGATAACAGTGCGACGATTATCGTAACAGAAGATGGTGAAAAATTAAGTAATGTAATACGAGGATTTCAGGAATTGATCAATACAATTTTTGCCAGATTGAATACTTCACTGATTGTAAATGTTACAGTATTAGCAGGTGCATATGAGCATTATTCCAATAAAACAATAAAAGAGCCCGTTAAATACCAGATGCAATCGCAGATAAAGAGTTTTACATTAAATATGATAAATCAAGCAATAGAAATGAATGCAAGTGATATTCATATTGAAATTAGACAGGGTGAAAAAAAATCAGCGGCAATCAGATTTAGGATTGATGGCGATATGGAATTAATTAAGGAATATAAAGACAGTGAAATTACTCTACCCTGCTCGATTGCTTCATTTTTATTTCAAGGAGACTACGCTGATGATAGTTCTAGGAGTAATGCCCAAGCAAGTGATCGGGTGGAACAACATGCATCAATTCGAATACCCGAGTTAAAAAATGTAGCTATAAGGTATCAAACCTTTTTAGATAAAGAGGGTTACGATATTATTTTAAGAATTCTGACCTTTGACGGCAAATCACAAGGACTACTTGATTTACAAACAATGGGATTCGAACCTGATCAGATTGAGATGATGATAAAAGCAGTCTCATCAAACTATGGAGCTTCATTTTTAGGGGGTTCAACCGGTTCAGGTAAGACTACGACTATGGCTGGGGTAATGAATGCTGATCAAAAAAAGCTAAGCCGAAAGAGATTAACAATTGAGGATCCGGTAGAAATTGATTTATCAGCAGTTACTCAATGTTCAATTCAAAGATCAGCAAATGATACATCGTCTGAGCCATTTATTAAAGCTTTAAAAGCAGCTCTACGATCTGATCCTGATTTGGTAATGATTGGAGAAATTCGAGAAAGAGCCACAGCTAATTTAATGATTGATATGGCAATTGCCGGTCATAATATTTGGGGAACATTACACATCAATCGGATGTTTGATGCTTTGTACAGATTGACGGCTGATTCAATAGGAATTCCTGCGAGTGTAATAGGCTCAGGTAATTTATTAAATTTACTAAATGCCCAAACATTGGTAAAGACCTTATGTCCAAAATGCAAAATTCCTTTAGCTGACGGTCTTAAAAAGGAATTAATTGATAAAAGACAAGTAATGGAATTAAAGCAATTCAATTTAGATACTAATGATTTGTTTCTTGCTAATAAAAATTCTGATAATAATAAAAATGATTGTGATAACTGCAAAGGCAAAGGCGAACTCGGGCGTACAGTATGTGCGGAAATGGTATTGGTAACAGATGAAATGAAAGAATTTATAGCGAAAGGCGAATTTGAAAAAGCTGAGCAGACATATCGTAAATCAAGAACAACAGACTTTGGTGAAGATGGGATGATGGGTAAGACCTTTTTAGATCATGCGATGCTCAAGGCTCAAAGAGGTATAGTTTCAGCTCTAACCATTCATGAATTATCCGGTGATCGGTTAACAGGTGAATATCAAGCTAGAAAATATCGGGGATATATTAATAATGATTGAGTTATTAGATAGTTCAGTTCGAGCGTTTCGAAAGCAAAGATCAGCTTTTTTTGCTGATGCTGCAGTAGTATTAAAGCAAGGAGTGAAGTTTCAGGATTGCTTGAAGTTGAAAAAAGATTTTAATAACGGCAAACCTTTAGGCATAGCTTATGATGAGATTCAAAGGAAATTCACCGGTGGAGATAAATTATCAAAATCATTTGAAAGATATTTACCGATAACAGAGTTGCAAGCGTTAGAGGGTTGGGACCAAGCAAAGTCGGATAATCAAGTGGCGGAAGGTTTTTCGGTAATTGGGGAATTAGCAAAGGCATTTGATCAGATTCAAGCTGAACTAAAGAAATCTTTGAGTAAAACGACATTTGCTTTTTTATTAGTTTTTTTTATATTATGGTCGATGCACTCCTCGATTTATCCGAGTATTATCCAAAATTTTCCAGTTGTCAATTGGGGAATAACCTCAAGAATTTTTTATTATTTTGTCAATATTTTATTTGCAAATATTTTGATCTTGATTATCGGCATAACTTTAGTTGTCATAGTATACATTTGGTCATTAAAGAACTGGTCATCTTACTTAAGAAGAAAACTTGATAATACGGTGATTTATGGTTGGTGGAAAAGCTTTCGCTCATTATCAGTGTTGATGTCTTTAGCTTTGAGTATTAAATCTAATCCAAGTGTCAATGGAGCTATCAGAAAAGCTATGAAAAATGCCGGTGAATGGGAATATTATTATCTTCAAGAAATGTTAAATAAGAATAATAGTGGGGCTAAAGGTGGTGAAGTATTCAATGTTGGATTTTTTGATATCGCGATAATTGAGCGGATATTGATGTTATCAACTAGTGGATCATCAGAAAAAGCGTTAGAGACCATTGCATTAGGGACTCAAAAAGAATTACTGGAAATGTTTAAGTTGAAAATCGAGAAATATGGCAATAATGCCAAAAATTGTGCATTAATTCTAGGGGCAATGCCGGTGATTTTATTCTTCGTGACAGTAGGAGAATATATCTTACAGGTAGTTTCTGGAACTTCGTAATGATTTAAAGCAAGTGGTTAATGTTTTGAATCTTTTTAATTTAACCAAAGACAGGAGAAAATATGTTAAGAAATCAAAATCAAAAGGGATTTACTTTAATTGAAATCGCAGTAGTAATCGCTATTATTGGAGCGGTTTTGGGCTTATTTGTAGGTGGTAGATATATTCAGGCCTGGTGGAATGGCAAAGGTGAATCTGATTATGTAACACAAGCAATTAACTGTGCTCGAGCAAGTTGGCAAAGCTCGACATTTAATGGGCTATCTTTAGCCTCGTTAGTAAACAATAATTGTTTTCCCGAGCAAGCTTCATCCGGTAAAGGAACTGCTGGAGCTTCAGCTGTTAATGTATTTGGGGCGGCTTATTTAGTAGCTGCTGCTACGGTAAATGTAGCCGATGATGCTCTAAGTATAACCAGTCAAAATATTCCCAGTGCTTCTTGTCCAGCATTAGTAAAAGGAGTAGCCACGATTGCAACCACGATAACCGTAGGTACAACTTCAGTAAAGGCTGCAGGAGAAGCGGTAGATGATGCAACCTTATCTACAGCATGTAGTGGTAATGCTAATCAGTCAATTATATTTATAGCTACCAAAGCTGGTGGTTAATTGAAAATAATATATTGGAGGAAAGCAGATGGCTGAAAAAAATATGACATTACAGCTAGATTTGATTGGTCGAATAAATCGGATAGTCGAAACTAATTCAAAAAACGGTGTAGGTTTAAAAGATATATTAATTAGAGAAGGTGAGCCGATTAGTGGTAATACTCCGCTGGGCATGAAATATATGATTGGTAGTCGAAATAATTCTGAAAGACGAATAAATAATGAAGATGAGACCGATCAATATGAAAATGAAAATCGCCGGCGAAAATATAAAACCGGAGAAATCGATTATTTTGAACCCTGGGGTAAAGATGAGATGAAAATCTTATTTGATTCGATTGATAAAAACTGGGAAAAAAATATCACTGAAAAAGCAATTGATCGACCGTTAGCAACCAATATCGGCAGGATGAGAGTAAATTTATTTACCTATAATGGTGAATATTCGGTAGAAAATGAAATAGGGATAAATGGTAAGCTAGGAGCTTGTATTAGAGTTTTTCCTGATATAAGTGTTAAGTTGCAAGATTTAAACATACCTGCAAGTGCAATTGAAGCGATAACCAGTAAAAATGGAATGATATTACTCACAGGTGGTACTGGTGTTGGTAAGTCAACTACAGCGTCAGCTTTCCTTCAATATTTAAATGAAACTCGCTCTGGACATATTATTACAATTGAAAATCCGATTGAGATGATTATCAAAGAAGATAAGTGCCGAATATCACAAAGAGAAGTCCCTTCGAACATAAAAGTAATGGCTCAAGGAGTTCAAGACTCAATGAGACAATTTCCTGAAGCTTTATTGATTGGGGAAATTCGAGATTGGGATTCGGCAGATGCGGCAATGTTTGCGGGAGAATCGGGACATATTGTAGTAGGGACGGTTCATAGTAATAGCGCAATCGGATGTTTATCGAAAATGCTAAGTTTTTTTCATGGATCTGAGACAACACGAGCTGAAAGTTTATCACAATGTTTATTAGCAGTAATAGCCCAAATATTAGTACCTTCAGTTGATAATAAAACTTGGATTCCGATTTATGAGACCATTGCATTAACTGATCAAAACATCAAAGATATGATTGCTCTAAGAAAATGGGGTGAACTGCAAAAAATTCTCAAAGAAGGCACGAATAATTCATTAATTTGCATGAATCAATCTTTATTAAAAGCGGTAAAAGAAAAGTTGATAAGTAGTGAAATGGCGATTAAATATAGTACAGATAAATCAGATTTGAAAAAATTATTATCGGAGTAGCTTATGAAAAATCAAAGAGGATTTACATTAGTAGAATTAGCAGTAGGTATAGCGGTAATCAGTGTAATTACGGCGGTATTAGCTGGTTCATTTAAAGAATGGGATGGTAAATCAAAGGCAGAAGCATTAGGTCACTCAATTGAACCGATAAAATCAGCGGTTGAGAATTATGTAAATGAAAACATTATTGAATTACAAGCTACCAATCCAGTTATATCAGGCTATGCAAATCCACATCAACCGACAACTACCGAATTAAAAACAGCAGGATACTTATCGACTGAGTATATTGATCAAGGTAATTTATTAAATGCTAATGCCAGAATTGCTATAAATCTGACTCCGGTAGGTTGTACCTCACCTAATTGCAATGTTAGTTATGTAGTATATTATGATCGCCCCTGGTTGGATGATAGTGGTTTTGCAAATATTAAGAGAGTAGCCCAAGCCGCACAGGCATTAGGAGGTGGTTATAGTTCATATAATACCCCCAATCAATTTATGGCTACAGATGGTAGTTGGAGCACTACTAATCCATTAAATCAAGCAGGAGTATTAGCGTATTTTGGAAGTACTTCAACAGGTGGGACTATTGGCTGTGCTAGTTTCAATTCAAATACCGCAATTATCGGAAATAATACATCGCACTGTAATACAACTATTCATGGTCAATTAACCGTAACTCAACTTGTAAAAACTGAAGGCGGATTAGAAGTAGAAGGAGTAGTCAGAAATCAACATGGTGGTAGTCCTAATATTGTAGCTAATGCTAATGATCAAACAGGTGGAGGTATTGCAATTTCAAATGATGGTGGATTTTATGATTATAACGACGGATATGTTACTTTTAATGGTTCAAGTGGATTAAGAATTGCAGGTAATAATGGTAGTGGTAGTAGTGGTCAAATAAGGATGCCTGACGGATCACAAATTAATTCTGATGGCGATTTGCATATTAGAACTAATTCTTCAAGTAACCATTTATATTTAAATTATCCTGATCGAGGGCATACAATTAATTATGGAAGTGGAATAATAACTAGATCAAGATCAGGTAATTACGCTTTAAATGCACAAAATTCAAGTGGAACATCTAACAGTCAACCAAGAAACGCTGATGGTTCATTATATGTAAATGATACTTATTTCAGAAGTGTAAATAAGTGGGCAAGTGAATTAGCTAGTAGTTCAAATATATATAGAAGAACCAGAAGAGGTTGTGTAAGGGATTGGGGATATGTTCATGCTTATTGTAATTCCGGAGATTTAGCTATTGGCGGCGGACCAACCGCAAGGGGATGGCCATGGGCGGTAGTAGCTTCTTATGGAAGTGGTAATCGTTGGACAGCAGGAATGTGGCATGTATTTGGTGGAAGTCCTACTGGTTGTTTTACAGTAACTGCTTACTGTTTGGATCTTTAATATTAGAAAAATATGAACAAAATAAAAAATATACTATTGATATTTGTAATTTTTATTAGTAATTATGGATATTCAGAAATAAAAATAAATGAAGGAAATATTTCGATTGCCTTTTCTCCTAACCAAGGAGGTGAGGAATTAATAATAAAAGTAATAGATACAGCTAAAGAAACTATCAGACTATCAGGATATTCATTTACGGCTCTAAACATCGTCAAAGCGCTTTTAAGAGCACATAAAAATGGAATTGAAGTCGGAGTATTAGTCGATCATAATCATAATGTAAATAGTAAATATAGCCGAAGTGCATTGAATACTTTATCATTATCAGGAATTTATACTAAAACAGTTGACAGCTATAAAATCAACCATAATAAATTTATCATTGTCGATGGAATCGTAGTACAAACAGGAAGCTATAACTACACAATTTCGGCAAATAAGAGCAACTCAGAAAATGTAATTGTTTTATGGAATAATCCAAAGTTGGCTGAAGAATATTTAAATCATTGGCAACAGGGATGGGAGCAAGGTATTGACTGGAAAATGAACTATTAAAAAAAGATATCAAAAATAAAATTATCCAAAATAAGGAATATATTAAAAATAATATGTTAGAATTACCCATACATTAATTGTTGATATTATTTTTAGATGTGACAGCATCTAAACCAAAGACAGGATAGATAATATGGCTATGTTAAATTAAGTATGGGGTGATAGTGAATTATCAGCCTTCAATTTTTGAATTAGAATTTAATAATGCAATTAATGATTCAAATAAGTTAAGCGAGGAAAACGATGTTAAACACAGAACTACACCATCAACTACTAAAAGAAAAATTACCGAAAGAACAATTAGACAAAATAATGAAATCGAAGGATCTGGATTGTTATGGGAAAGCGATATTAGCAAGGTGGGCGGTGAATTCACCGGAAATGTTGAAAAAACTATTATCAATCAAAACGGAATTTCTAGATATCAGAATATTGAACACAGTGATACCTCAACAGGAAATCGAGAGGGAAGCATTATTGGAAGAACCGGCGTTGTTAACAACAATGTCAGCCGAAGAGATATTAAGGATGAAGGGAATAAATACCGAGTTAACTACCGAATTAGTGGATTACTGGACACATTAATTGAAGAAGGTGGCGCAAAAACTAAATGTAAAAATAATTTTGAAGCATTAAGAGTATTAAAAAAACTTAGAGAAGAAAATCGATTATTAAATGCAAATAAAGCTGAACAAGACGAATTAGTAAAATATGTTGGTTGGGGAGGTATCCCACAGGTTTTTGATGTTAAAAATCCAGAATGGCAAAAAGAATATCGAGAGTTGCTGGATTTATTATCAAGTGAAGAATACGATGCAGCTAGATTTTCCACACAAGATGCACATTACACCTCAAACTTAATAATCAGATCAATTTATCAATCCATTAGTGAAATGGGTTTTAGTGGTGGACATATATTAGAGCCATCGCTAGGTAGTGGTAAATTTATTGGTTTAATGCCTAATGAGATAATTGATAACTCAAAAATATATGGTATTGAACTTGATCGAGTAACTGCTGATCTAGCTAGAAGTTTATATCCGAATATTGAGATTGAAAATAAAGGGTATCAAGATATAAATGTTAAAGATGGTACATTCGATTTAGTAGTTGGCAATCCGCCTTTTGGCAATCGAAAGGTAGCAGACAATAAATTCCCATTTTCAAAGCAGGTAACAATCCATAATTATTTTATTGCAAAAAGCATAGAGGGACTACGAGATAATGGTTTATTAGCAATGGTAGTAAGTCATCATTTTATGGATGCTAATAATTCAACTACCAGAGAATTTATTGCAGATCGAGCTCATTTTTTAGGTGCAATAAGATTACCGAACAATACCTTTAAGAAAAATGCATTAACAGAAGTAACAACTGATATAGTTTTTTTTCAAAAAGCTGGAAAAGATATTAAGCCAGATAGGACATGGGTAGATACAAGCTATACAGAAGATAAAAAAAGAAATAGTGTATTCGAGATAAATAGATATTTTAAAGAAAATCCTAACATGATGTTAGGGGATATGAATTTGAATGGTTCGATGTATGCGGATAATACACCTACTCTTGAAGCAATTGAGGGAAAGATATTAGAAGAACAATTATTAGAAGCTATTAAAAATCTACCTAAAAATATATATCAAACTCCCAAAATATCTTTTGATAATGAAGATTTACCAAGAATAGATATACCAAAATCGGTAAAGGTAAATTCATATTTTATAGATAAATCAGGACAGATATGTAAAAGGTTAGAAGATGATTTAAGTAAAAAAAATTATGAAATTGTTGAAGTTTCAGATAAAGACAAATCAAAAATTATCGAGTTTATTTCATTAAGGAAAGCTCTAAGAGATTTAATGCAAAAGGAAAAAACTGAGAAAAATCCTGAGACATTGGAATTAATCAATCTAAGAGATGAATTAAATCAAAGATACGATAGCTTTATAAAAAGGCATGGTCATATAAATTCTCAAGGAAGTAAAAATTTATTTAAAGAGGATCCTGAATATCCGATCTTATGTTCTTTAGAAAAAAATTATGATAGAGGGATAACAAAAGAAACAGCAAGTAGACATGGGGTAAATGCACGAAAGCCCAGGGCAGAAAAGGCGGATATATTTTATAAAAGGATAATGAGACCAATTTCAAAGGTTACTCATTGTGAAAATGCCAAAGATGCTTTAGCTGTGTGTATGAATGACATCGGCCGAGTTGATTTCAATCGATTGGTAAGATTAACTAGAAAATCGGCAAATGAATTAGAAGATGAATTATATGGATTGATTTATTTAAATCCGGAAACAAATATATGGGAAACTCGAGATCAATATTTAGGGGGTAATGTAAAGAAAAAATTAAAAATAGCTATTGAAGCTAATACTAATGAAAGCAAGTATTTATCAAATGTTGAAGCATTAAGAAGTGTGCAACCGGTTGACTTAGAACCAGAAGAAATTTCTGTAAATTTTGGATCAACATGGATACCTCCAGAAGTCATCAAAGATTTTGTTATCGAATTACTTGGCAAAGAAATATATACAAATATAAATTATCAATCAACAATTGGAAAATGGATATGCAAAATCAGAAATGTCGATGATACGACAAACCATGTAACTTGGGGAACATATAGGATGGGTGCTAATGGGATAATTGAGCATATTCTAGGTAATCATCATATTCAAGTAAGGGATAGAATTGGGGTAGAAAACGGTAAACCCATATACAAAGTAAATGAAAATGAAACTACTGCTGCACAACAAAAAGCTGATGAAATCAAAAATAAGTTTCATGATTGGATATGGGATGATGAAAAGCGGAGAGTTAAGTTAGCAAAAATATATAACGAAAGATTTAATACAAATATACCGACAAAATACGATGGCAGTCATTTACACTTAGAAGGAATTGCGGATATTGTTGAGTTGAGACCACATCAAAAAAATGCAATATGGCGAGGTATACAAGAGGGAACAGCATTATTTGATCATGAAGTAGGAGCAGGTAAAACATTTGTCTGCATTGCAACCGCGATGGAAAGTCGCAGAATGGGATTAACTAAAAAAACAATGTTCGTAGTCCCAAATCATCTATTAATGCAGTGGAGAGATAGTTTTTACACCTTATATCCAGAGGCAAATGTATTAATTGCCGGTAAAGATGATTTCAAAAAAGAAAATCGCCAGAAATTATTTGCTCGAATTGCAACTGGAGAATGGGACGGAATTATTGTTGCTCATTCAAGTTTTAAAAGAGTAGCAATGCCTGAAGATGAATTTATAGAATTTTTACAAGAACAAGTTATTGATTTGACTAATGCAATTATTCAACAGAAAGAAAATAATGGTGACCGAGTAACGATTAAAGAAATGGAAAAGGCTAGAGCCAGAATGGAAGAAAGAATTAAAAATAAAATGAATACTGGTAAAAAGGATGACACCATTGATTTTTCTGATTTAGGTATAGATGCATTATTTATTGATGAGTCACAGGAGTTTAAGAATTTATTCTTTTCAACTAGTTTAAATCGAGTAGCTGGTTTAGGTAATCGAGAAGGTTCAGAAAAAGCTATGGATATGTTTATAAAGGTAAGAAGTATCCAAAAAAAGAATAATGGTCGAGGAGTATATTTTGCTACTGGAACACCGATATCTAATACTATTGCAGAAGTATATACGGTGCAAAGATATATGCAATATGATGAATTAAAACAAAGAGGAATCCAACATTTTGATTCCTGGGCGTCGACATTCGGAAATATCAGCAATTCATGGGAATTAGATGCAACAGGAATAAATTATCGACAAAATTCAAGATTTTCTAAATTCCAAAATATTCCGGAATTAGTAAGTATGTATAGAGATTTTGCTGATGTAATTACCAAACAAGATTTAATTCAACAAGCATTAGATAATAATAAGAAGTATCCCATACCAAAGATCAAAGGGAATAAGCCTAAGAACTGTGTAGTTGAGCGATCAGATCAACAGGCTAAATATCAGGGTATCCAAATAGAAAAATTAGATGATAAAGGCAATCCCGTGTTTAATGAAGAAGGATTACCAATTAGGATATGGAATGAAGGTTCAATAGTTCATCGCATGGAAAATTTACCCAAAGACCCTTCAATTGATAATCCATTAAAAATTACCAACGATGCAAGATTAGCTGCTCTTGACTTTAGAATAATTAATAGTTCTGCAAATGATTTTAAAGGAAGCAAAGTAAATAAATGTGTGGAAAATGTTTTTGCTATATGGAATAAATGGTCTGAACAAAGAGGTACTCAATTAATATTTTGCGATTTATCTACACCTAAAGGAGCTCATAAAAATTATCGAGCTGAAAATTTAAATAATAAATCAGACGATTCAAATAAACAAGAAAAGGAAATTGGCGAATTTTCTATGGACGAAATATTGTCATTAAGAGGAGATTCAAAATTTAGTGTTTATGATGATATAAAAATCAAGCTAATTAGCAGTGGAATACCAGAAAATGAAATTAAATTTATTCATGATACTAAAAATGATTTACAAAAACAAAAACTATTTGAAATGGTAAATCGAGGGGATGTTCGAATATTAATCGGAACAACTGCAAAAATGGGTGCAGGAATGAATGTGCAAAAAAGATTGGTAGCTATGCATGATTTAGATTGCCCATGGAGACCATCAGATATTGAACAAAGAATGGGAAGAATATTAAGACAGGGAAATATGTTCTATGAATTAGATCCGATTGGCTTTGAAGTTGATATTATTAGATATTCAACGGTAAGAACATATGATGCAAGGATGTGGCAAACGATTGAAACCAAAGCAAAATCAATTGATCAATTTCGAAAAGGCGATCAAAGTATAAGAGTAATCGATGATATTACAAGTCAAGCTGCTAATGCTGCTGAAATGAAAGCTGAAGCAACCGGTAATCCGTTAATACTAGTACAGGTTCAATTAAGAAGTGAATTAAAGAGGTATGAAGCATTGAATAATAATCATCGTAGAAATCATTATGCCTTGAAAGAGAAGATAAAAGTATTAGAAGGAGTTGATAATAGAACTGATGAACAAAATGCGCTATTGAAAAGTGAAATTGAAATTGCTGAACCTAAAAAAGAGGATTGGATATTTGTAACTGAAAATTATACCTACTCAAAAGATAATATTGATAAATTTGGTGATTATATTGAAAGTAAGATTAAAAGCTCGATTAGAAATTATGTAGGTACCAGTAGAGATGATGAAATTGTTGGCAAGTATCGGGGTTTTAATATTTTAATGAATATTGATAAAAAAGGAATATTAGAAGAAATACGAGGTATCCAATATAAGATTATCGGCAATGGAGTACATAGACCAAATAATTTATTTTATGAAAGCAAAGACAAGTTTAGTTCCTTAGGATTTATTCATAGATTAGATAATGTGATTGAAGGATTTCAACAACAAATTGAAAAAAATGAAATTATCAGAGTCGAGAAGAATAAAGAGTTATTACAAGCAAAAGAAGAAGTTATAAAAGATTTTGAACATAAAGATAAATTGGAATTAATTAGAAAAGATTTATATGAAGTAGTTCAGGAATTAAAT
>Ga0209562_1000193_pt1 | contig 25288 bp, 20 predicted proteins | sample WorMetvacBELIZE2_FD_187399 | JGI IMG/M metagenome (GOLD analysis project Ga0209562, IMG submission 187399) | Marine gutless worms symbiont microbial communities from Max Planck institute for Marine Microbiology, Germany - Olavius vacuus BELIZE.2... | ecosystem: Host-associated > Annelida >... | reverse complement strand
GTATTTGCACTTTGCTATTGCAAAGATTATCTAACAATATTACTTCAAAACCTGCCTCCACTAATATAACAGCGGTATGTGAACCAATAAATCCAGAACCACCGGTTAGTAATATTTTCATATATTTATCAATAATTTTTTATGATTATTTGTTTTATACAGAGGGCATTTTTTCTAAACAACATAGCACATTGAAAGAACAAATTAATTACTATTTATATATAATTTTTTAATATAAAAAAATTCACTTATAAATTGAATACTTAATTTCTAGTTTTTGCCTAGTTAGAAAATGAAAGTTACTTTAAAGATTTTAAAAATATAAGGTAAATTAGATGATTAACACATGGTAAAACTAATTTTTTTGGAAACCAAAAAGGTGTTGGTTTAGTAAAGAAATATATCTTTCAATGACTACGTTATAAACATTAATTGATAATTCATAAATATATACTTCGAAAATAAAAAAAAGGATTTTTATAATTATAAAATGTTAGATTCTAACTTTTATTCGAATTTATTAAATTATGTTTTTGTTCATTATATGACCAGTCAACGATTTCATTATTTGGATTATAGTCTTTAACTAATATCTGAAGTAGTTTGATAATTTCTTCTACATTATTTTGACTTAATAAATTCTTTAAACAATTTAATTGATTTTCTAATTTGTTCCAATGAATAAATTGATCATTTGCCTTTTGAATTTTAGGGTGTTTTGTTGGTTGTGGGTTTTCACCAATTAACAACTCTTCATAAAGTTTTTCACCAGGTCGCAAACCGGTGATTGTAATTTCAATATCTCCTTCTAGATTATTATCATTTTGAATAGAAAGTCCTGAAAGTTCAATCATACGTTGAGCAAGATCAATGATTTTTACAGGTTCTCCCATATCTAATACAAAAACTTCACCACCTTTTGCCATAGCACCTGCTTGTATTACTAACTGAGCTGCCTCTGGAATAGTCATGAAATATCGTGATATATCGGGATGGGTAATAGTAATAGGTCCGCCATCGCTAATTTGTTTTCTAAATCTCGGTATTACCGAACCTGATGAATCCATGACATTCCCAAAACGAACCATTGATAGTTTCGTTTTGCTTTTTTTTGAATAAAAGTCAAATAAAGCTTGTAAGCATATTTCTGATAGGCGTTTACTAGCTCCCATAACGCTTGTAGGTCTCACTGCTTTATCTGTCGAAACCAATATAAAACTTGAAACACCTTTATTAATTGCTATTTGAGCAGTGTTAAGAGTTCCAAAAACGTTATTTTCAACTCCAGCAATTAGATTGTATTCAACCAATGGAACATGTTTATATGCTGCTGCATGGTATACGGTGTCAGGTTGCCATGTCTCCATAATATCCGACATACGTTTTCTATCTTGCACAGTGGTAAGTAAAGGTACTATCATTATTTTTTCATTACTATCTAGCAACTTATTTATATTCTCTAACTCAGTATGGATAGTATAAAGAGCATATTCATTAATTTCTACTAATATCAGTTTGATAGGTTGAAGCTTGACAATTTGTCGACATAGTTCACTACCTATAGAGCCTCCCGCACCAGTAACTAACACAACTCTATCGGTAATGTTCTTTGCAAGCAAAATTAGGTTTGGTTCAATCGACTCACGTCCCAAAAGATCGTCAATGTCCAGCTCGCATAGATCGGAAATGGTCACGCGACCCTCCGCCAGATCGGTCAAGCTGGACAAGGTGCAAACAACGATGTGATGCTTTGCCCATACTCTCGAGAATCTCGTTTCGCCAACGACGGCTGGCCGACGGAATCGCCAACAGCACATGGGTTACGCCCTTTGATTGGATCAGGCTGGGCAGGTCATTCAGGGAAAAAATCGGCTGACAGTTGAGCAAATGGCCATGCAGGCGATGATCATCATCGAGAAAACCCACCACGGAAATTTCGTGATTGTTATCCATCGCTGACATCAACTGCAGCCCCGCACTGCCCGCACCATAAACCAGCGCCTTGGGCAAGGTCGCTTTTTGCAACTGTCGGCGATAACTACCATTTCGTTTGCATTGTAAAAAATGTAACACATTTTTTTGTGATCTACCAATGATAAAACGTCATGATAATAAGGTTTCCTTATTCGTTTTTTGATTGCGCCAGATCAATAAGCGTGGTGCGCGAAAGCGTACAAGTTTTCGATAGAGCCAGCCATAGATCACAATAAACAAAACAAGACAGATAATCAAAGCCGTGCTGTTTTCCCAAAAAATCAATGCCGGCGCGATGCTAATACACGCAATTCCCCATAGGTAAGGTGAAGTCATGGCGTTACGTTTAACCATATGATGCGCTTCACGATTCCCCACCATCCATCGGGCCAAACGAAAATAAATCAATTGATGCAGATGCAACGCATCTGGCAATCCCGGTGAAGCGCCTCGTATAAATCGACGGCGATATATCGAAAAAAGTGTTTCCCACACGGGATAAATTACCAGTAGCATTGGAAACCAAGGTGATACCGCATCGTGTCGAACTACAAGCAAAATTGACAATTCGGCAATAATAAACCCCCAAAGATAAGCACCGCCATCACCGGCAAAAATCAATCCTCGTGGGTAATTAAGTAATAAAAACCCGAAAGTAGCTCCCATTAAAGATAAGCTGATGGCAACCAATTCGAAATCGTTGACGGCTAATGATACATAAATAATCGCCGCCAATATCAATAACGACACGATTGCCGCCAAACCATTATAGCCGTCAATGATATTGAATGAGTGTGATACCCCACCAACAGCCACTATTGTCAATAATAATGACAGCGGCGCCCAATGTAAAGCCTGATCTAAAAACGCAATATCAAGCCGCTGTAGCTCCGCATCAATCATCCAAAATGCCAGTGCCGCCGATGAAAATGCCGCTAACAATCGCCAATTCGGATTGATACGTTTTGTCACATCTTCCAATATCCCCACCCCCCAAACCGGCAGAGCGCATAGCAATAAAAGTAGAACAGTATTATGTGACCAATCTCTTACCCATGCCATAATCAAGCCTGCCAACGTTCCGATAATGAGAGGCACGCCACCAATTCGCGGAGTGGGATCAACATGGAATTTTTGCGGCCCGGATTCACTATGGTCGTGAGAAAAACGCCCATGTATATGTTGATAACGCACGATCAACACCGTAACGATAAAACTAACAAAAAATGCAGTAAAAATTATTAACATATATATTACCTATTTTAGTTGGAATATGAAATTTAAAGTTGAGTCATCGAATCCAATCATACATACCGATTTGCACAATCATTATTGTGCCGTTTTTTGCAACAGTTCGTTATAAATTTGCATATGCTGCTCAACGACCTGTTTTATATCAAAAACCTATTCCGCCAACTCTCGCCCCGCACGCCCCATCTCTTCACACAAATTGCGATCTTCCAAAAGTTTATTGATGATCTATGCAAGTGCCTCTGCATCACGTGGAGGGATCAAAAAACCGGTTTTGTTTGGTTAAATTGCATCTCGACAACCGGGGTGATCGATACTACGAATCAACGTCAATCAAATTATCCAGCCCAATCATTGAGCGTTGATTCCGAACCACACCCAGCGGGAACGGCACACCCCGCGCCACCCATTGTAATAATCGCAGAAAATTACCTTTCACTTGTGGTCCATACACCAATGGCGGACGCACGATTACGACCTCAAGTCCCGAATTCGCCGCAACTTCGTGCAACGCCTGCTCTGCTTCCCATTTCGACACACCATAAGGATCTTCAGGGTTAGACTGATCATTGCAGGTAAAGCGATTGTTTCTTGCTGTGATCTCACCATTAACTTTTACGGAGCTCAAATAGATCAAACGCCACACACCAGCCATTGCCGCTTGTTTTGCCAAATTGCGCGTGCCCTCAACATTCACTACTCGATAGGCCACCAAAAAATCTACCACATCTTCATTCATCACGTGTGTCCTGGTTGCACAGTGAACAACGCAATCTACTCCTGAAAGTACGGTTGAGCAATCTGTGTTTTCTCCGATATTTTCTATAGTAATGTAATTAAAATTAGAATTTTTTGTTTCGAACTCTTTCAACGAACGTACTACACCTTTAGCCTCTGATCCTCGATCATGCATTTCTCTTAAAATTGAATTTCCTATAAAACTTGATGCTCCAGTGATTAGCGTTTTCATTATTTATAAACAATATTTGTTGATGCTCGAATATCTTGAGCCATATTCCACATGATGTTTTTCCTAAAGTAACGTGAACAAAAATCTGATCGCTTGATCATTCGCGGGCCATTAAGCAATTTCTGTAGACCGACATTCATGGCTTCGATATCGCAAGGATTGAATACCTCAACACCGGGAACTTGTTCTCGCAGAAACTCGGCAGCGTATCCCCCAACACCTGCAAGTATGGGTTTTCCAGTAGCAGCATATTCAAAGATTTTGGATGGTAAAACTTTATGAAATGCTTTGAAATCATTTAAATGCAAAAAAAGTACATCTGCCATTTTGTACTGCTCTATCAACTTAGTTCTAGGCACCGGATCTAGAATTTCGACATTAGCCAGATTCATATTGGTTATTGAATATTGAAGTGTTTTTCGCTCTCCTCCGTCACCCAGCAATCTAAAAAAAATCTTTTCTTTTTTAAGTGCAGAAGCAGCACCTGGAATAACGTGATGAAGACCTTGACCCTGCCCCATATTGCCAGCATACAACACCAAAGAATGGTCTTTTTTTTCTTGAGAAGAAAAATCAGTGTCGACAAATATTTCATCAATGCCGTTGGTAAAGACAGTGGGCTTTTGAGCCGGAGCAACCTCTGCCACATGGGGCAAAAAAGCAGCAGAAACTACGTTCATCTGATGCGCAGAGCGAAAAGTCCACCGCTCAAGCAATCGAAATGCAGGCATAAGAATGCGCAATGGATTTTTAGTCAATACGTCTTCCATCGTGTCGGTAAACAAATCTCGTATATCCAGATACAGCTTTGATTTAGTTTTACGTGAAACCCAAGCGCCAAGAACCGCAGTCATCAAACGGGATGAGGTTGCTATAACAACATCCCATTGTTGGTCTTTTGCGAACCCTAAAACACTGCGAGCATAAGTAACAAACGCCCTTGCTTGGTCAACCATACCACTATGATGCTGGGGCAAAGTAAAACGGCTAACCGATACTGAACCATTCTGTTCAAACTCCGGTGCTGAGGCTTCGTGCGTGTGATACCGATTCGGTAACGTTGTCAACACAACAACTTCAAGTTTGGTATCAGATACATCCATTAACGCATCTAGCAAGGATTTTGCTCGCAAAGGCGCAGGACCAATATCCGGCGGATAATAAAAACTTAAGAGCAGAACTCGCATCCTGTTTTAAGCTAACGCTCCACAAAAATCAAATGCGCCCAAACTTCTTAGCTGCTGTTTCATTGCAGGCTGCATAAATTCACGATGTTTCACCAATATTGCAATTACATCTGCTTGCTCTGTGGCAGATGAAATATCCAGCAAAGGCAACTTCTCATGCGATTTAACATTCGGTTCAACTGCTACCACGTCATATTCCTGTTCCAACAATGCCTCGGTAACATCCTGTGCTGGCGACTCACGCAAATCATCAATGTCGGGTTTAAACGCCAAACCAAGACAAGCAATTTTCGGTTTCGTGCCACTCCGTGGTTTCACATCCGCCGCGATCTGTTTGATCTTTTCAACTACCCAATCGGTTTTGTTGTTGTTCACCGTACGCGCAGTACGAATCAGACGTGAATTTTCTTCATCTCGCGCCACAATGAACCAGGGATCAACTGCAACACAGTGTCCACCCACACCCGTACCGGGTTGTAGAATATTCACACGCGGATGGTGATTGGCAAGCTGAATCAAATCCCATACGTTGATACCTTCCTTATCACAGATTAGCGACAATTCATTGGCAAAGGCGATATTTACATCGCGAAAGCTATTTTCCGTCAGCTTACACATTTCGGCAGTCTTGTCATCCGTTTCCAACACCACGCCATGCACAAAAGTACGGTAAAACTCTGCGACAGCCTGTGTAGCAGCAGGTGTTATGCCGCCAACAATTCGATCATTCTCCACCAATTCGGTCATAATTTTGCCCGGTAAAACGCGCTCTGGACAATATGCCATATGCACATTATTGACTTGTACGCCCTCATCGCGCAACACTGCTTTCATTTGTTCTGTTGTACCGACCGGTGAGGTCGATTCCAAAATCACCATATCGCCAGCCTTCACAAAAGGGGCGATGCTTCGTGTTGCGGCCAATACATAATCAATGTTTGGCTGCGGAATTGCACTATCTTCATAAAACGGTGTTGGCACACAAATTATGTACACGTCACCTGGTTGCGGTTGATTAAAAACCTGCAATCGACCAGCCGCAACCGCCGAGCGGACAAAAGCATCCAAGTCCGGCTCTACGATATGGATTTCTCCCTGATTGATTGTTGTTACCGCATGTTCACTCACATCCATGCCCACCACCGAGTATCCGTTACTTGCAAGCAAAGCGGCAGTGGGCAAACCGATATATCCCAAACCAATCACACTGATTTTTTTATCTTTCATAAGCTCTCAATAAAATTCAAATCGTCCGTAAAACATCCACGATACGCTCACACGCCTGCCCATCACCATAGGGGTTGTGCGCACGCGACATTTTTTGATAGTACGTGTCGTCATCCAGCAATCGCGACACCCCTTTGACAATGCGCGATTGATTCGCGCCCACCAGCTCAACCGTACCTGCCTCAATCGCCTCGGGTCGTTCGGTAACATCGCGCATGACCAACACTGGCTTACCCAAGCTCGGTGCTTCCTCCTGAATACCACCACTATCGGTTAACACCAAATGGCAATGATTAAGCAGATAAACAAATGGTTCATAATCCAGCGGCTTTATTAAATGAACATTTACCAGTTCTGCAAGAATTTCGCGTACCGGTTGCTGAACATTGGGATTGAGATGAACCGGATAAACAAAATGAGTGGTCACAAACCGATTTGCTAATTCGCGAAGTGCTTGACAAATCTGTAGAAACCCATCACCAAAGTTTTCACGCCTGTGTCCAGTTATCAAAACAAAACGATTAGCAGTATAGTCAAATGGTAGCGTTGAATGTAATTGCTTCTTTACGTGGTTTAATCGCTTACTCTCATTCTCAATGCGTTTCAATGTCCAATGCAATGCATCGATAACCGTATTACCCGTAACAGTAATTCGCTGCTGAGGAACGCGCTCGGCAATTAAATTATTTCGGCTGAGATCGGTTGGCGCAAAGTGCCACCGAGTCACTTTGCTGGCAACTTGACGATTAAACTCTTCCGGAAACGGGGCATACAAATCATGCGTTCGAAGCCCCGCTTCCACATGACCAACTGGAACGCCAGCATAAAAACCGGCTATGGCCGTGGCAAACGTTGTAGTCGTATCCCCATGAACCAGAACAGCATCCGGCTTTATTGAGTGGAATACATCTTTCATACCATGAAGAACACTGGCCGTAACATCAAACAGATCCTGCTCCGGTTTCATCAGGTTAAGATCAACATCCGGTGTAATCTCAAAAATCCACAACACCTGATCCAGCATCTGCCGATGCTGCGCTGTCACGCATACCTGCGCGTCAAACTGATCCGGCTCTTTTTTTAGCGCATGGATCAGCGGTGCCATTTTGATCGCTTCGGGACGAGTCCCAAAGACGAGCATTATTTTTTTCTTAATTTTCCACACTCCAACCAATTCGTACCCGTGAACCACTGTGCTCAAGCGCAATTTTCAAACATCGTGATTCCAAGCGTTTTCCAAACTCCGGCGCATAATAACTTTGCTTCAATTCGGCATCTCCCTTTTCAACCTGTATGCAAACCTGTTGCCCTTCCGGCAAGCGCAGCTTCCAGCTCCCTAAATTATTCGCAGAAATATCAATCGCTGGGTGCAGATGAAAATAGGCATTGGCACTCTGAAAAGCCCCTCTGATTCGGTCTTCTACTATCAATTCTCGGTTTGAAAATTGCCAACCACGGTGATGAATTGGTTTCCCTTTCAATCGCATATAGCCATCATGAGCGCAAGAAACAGTCACCAAACCATCTTGCTCTTCAATCACCAAATCGCTTGGGTACGCCCGACGGGCAACACGGAATCCATCCCACATTTCAGAAGAGTTATCACCATTAATCGCAACCGTGTTATGCGCTGCTGTACCACGCTCATACTGTCGAATCTCGTCAGTGCCATATTCCGACGTACCTCCATTCACAAACACACGTTGACCAAACAACGATAGCTCAAAAGAAAGCGTATCGGCATGGGCATGGCCGGGAATATAATCCGGCCCTACACGCGCCACATCGATGAACGCTGTCGATTCCCGATGCTCAACGCGCAGATAGCCGGAATCACCAAGATGCGTAATGCCGCCTGCGCTCTGCACTTCCGGCGGTAGATCAAGCGAGCAAGCGTATTCCTCCAATTGCGCAGGCCTGGCTGCGATACCGAAGGCTGCATCGTTGAAGAAAGGAATATCGCCATCCGGGTGCTGCATCACCCCAGCCCAACGGCGCATTGACTGAATAGCCGCATCTAACGTCTTTAGCAGCTCAGGCGAGAACACCCCAGGATACTTCCGCTGCAGATTGTAGAGATCGAGAAGGTCCTGAAGGATGATCGCGTGATACATGGGAGAGAGTTCAAAGTGCCCCCCATCCGGTAACACCTGCTCTTCCAGCTCCTGCGCCAACAAACGGCACCCGAGCGCCAACCAGCGTTCCGCCTCTTCACCCTGAAAATAGGCGCCGGCAAAGATCAACGCCTTGAGATTGGCAAAGAGATGATTCCCCAGCAGGTGATATTCCAGGCGTCTTTCCAGCCACCGGACCTGCTGGGCAAGACTCGCCAACCAGGCCTGCTCGGCGTGATTGCCTGCCAGAAACCACTTGATCCAGTTAACAATGCGCAGAGAGGTTGGATAAGGCTCCCAACCGTTCCCGAGAGGCGCAGGATTTTCCGCAATCCAACGATCTATCAAGGCCCGATGAGATTCACTACGCGATTCCCAAGCACGGGCATTCAGATCATCGAAATAGTGGAGGTTGTAGAGCCACAACTTTTCCCAGCCATGCCGGTTCCAATCCCCCGGGCCTGCCAATCGCCGCTGCACACCCAGGAATAGAAAATCGCTCTCACCGAGCATAGAGGCATCGGCATACGCATAACATGACCATATCCCGCCCCACTCGCGAAGCGGCAGTGCATCAGCAGCTGGAACCGATGGCGTATGCAGCCTGTGCCAAATGCGCCACCCCACCTGGGATGGCCGCAGGTGCCTGGCGGTATGAAACAGGCGTGTCAGCTTGTTTATCAACCGCCCGCCTTTTGGCTTTCAGCTATCTCGATGGTTACCCGACTAACTTCGACCAGTTCCTCAAAGGAAATAGGAGAAGGCGATCCATTCGAGATGGCATCCAGGAATTCCTTGGCACAGGCATTCTGCCCCTTGTCCTGCTGCCACAGGTTCATCTTCTTGAAGCCCGGCCATCCAAAACCGGTCAAACGGCGGTAGTTATCCAACTGCAGCACCTTGCCGCCAGCAAACACCTCCAGGCGTTCCTTGGGGAAAGACTTGTGACCATTGGCCAGGTAATGAACCGTACCGAAAGATCCATCCGCAAAACTGAGCGTAAAACTCGCCTTGTCGCTGGTAATGGCAACACCGCTGTTGCTATCCATAAAGGTTGCACTATGAGCAACGATGGACGAACCGGCGAGATAGCGCAGCAGATCCACAAAATGGCAGGCCTCACCGATGATGCGTCCACCACCGATCTCGGAATCCTGGGTCCAGTGATCTGCAGGAATCGCACCCGCGTTGACCGTCATGATGAAAGACTTGGGTTCGCTCACGCCGCTCAGGAGCTCCTTCATCTTCCTAACTTGGGGAGCAAAACGCCGGTTGAAGCCGACCATGATTTTGGGTGCCCCGCCCTGCCCGTTCTTGGCGCGATAGGCCGATTCGATGTCCTCGAGCTCACCCATGGTCAGGCATAGTGGTTTCTCGACGAACAGATGCTTACCGTGGTCGATCGCCTTCTGGGCAAATCCATAGTGCGAATCGTGGCGCGTGGCGACAACGACTGTGTTTATCTCTTCGGATTCGAACAGCGAATTCGTGTCAGTGGTGCTTTCTTCAAAACCGTGCTTCTTGCCGAAGTGAACGCCACTGACACCACCGCTGCTGGCGACACTTCTCAGCCTGCCCCCACCACTCTTGAACGCGGCAATCAACACACTACCGGCATAGTTGCCTGCGCCGACAAAACCGACCACGGGCGCCTGTGGCATAGCATCGGCAGCGCTCTCCATCAGTCTTACCGTGCGATTGAGCAACTCCCGGTCCGGCTTCTCATCGGGAGTGGGATACTTCAACAGCATTCCCAGGCCGGCCTTACCTTCGGCCAGTAACTCGTACCCCTTCAGGGCGTCATCCAGACTGAAGCGATGCGAGATCAGCGGCTTAACATCAAGGGCTCCGCTGGCCATCATATCCAGTACCGCTTCGAAATTGCGCTGCTCGGTCCAGCGCACGAAGCCAAACGGGTAGTCCTGCCCCTTGTCTTCATAGGCAGGATCATAACGGCCAGGGCCGTAGGAGCAGGAAACCTGGAAGGTCAACTCCTTCTCGAAGAAATCGGCGCGAGACAGTTCAAGGCCTGTAACTCCCACCAACACAATACGGCCTCGCTTTCGACACATCTTGGCCCCTTGACTGACCGGCTCGTTGCTCTTGGTTGAAGCAGTGATGATGACGGCATCGACACCACGCCCTCGCGAAAACACCTCGGCAGCCTGCAACGGATCCTCCCCTTTGGAAAGATCAACCGTCTCCGCCCCTAACTCACGCGCCAAAGCCGTCTTTTGGGGATCCATATCGATCCCCAGCACCCGGCAGCCATTGGCGCGAAGCAACTGAACGGTGATCAGACCAATCAACCCCAGGCCCGTCACCACGACCGTTTCGCCCAAGGTCGGTGCAACAAGGCGGATGCCCTGCAGCGCAATGGCACCTATTACTGTAAAGGCCGCTTCATCATCGCTTACACCATCAGGAATCTTGGCGCACAGGTTCGTGGGCACGCTGACCACCTCGGCGTGTTTGCCATTCGAGACAACACGCTCGCCGGTACTAACGCCTTCTACATTCTTTCCAACATCCAGAACCGTGCCGACATTGCAGTAACCTAAAGGAAGCGGCTGATCCAGTTTGTTCTGAACTGTCTTCAGTGTGGGCATCAAACCATCGGTCTTAACCTTGTCCAACACCATGCGAACCTTGTCCGGTTGTTGGCGGGCCTTGTCAATGAGATTTGCCTTGCCGAAGTCCACCAGCATTCTTTCCGTCCCTGCGGATACCAGTGTTCTGGATGTTCTAATCAACAAATGCCCACGGCTCTCCGAAGGCACGGGCACATCTGCCAGAATGGTCTCTCCTGATTTAAGGTTTTGGAGTACTTGTTTCAACGCTTACTTCCCAAATAAAGAATGTGTTTTGGAGCACAGGGTTCGGTTATCCAACTAATCGGCCGAGCCCCCCCCGACTCAATGGATTGAGCAAATTATTTTGTCTCGGCGAATACTTTGCCAAATAGGTGCCTATAAGCATCGAAGGCCTGCTCCCATGTCAACAAACCTCCCAAAACTCTTTTGCCGGCCACGATCTTTCTATTTCTTGTCTCCGGATCACGTTGGCTCTGCAAGATTTTCTCCAGAATCTCACGGGGGTCTTGGGGGTCAAAATAATATGCTGCGTCTTGGCACACTCCGGTTGCAAAAGGCAGATCGCTAGTGAATATGGGCTTGCTGTGAAACATGGCTTCCACATAGGTGCCGGAAAAAGACTCCAACAGTGTCGGCATCAGCAGGCCGTCGGTCTGTCGAAAAAGTGAGGGAACATCCTTCATGGACACAGGGCCAATATTGTGGATTACATCATCCAAGCCCTCCCGTTTAACATCACGCAGGAATTGCGCTGCCTTGGGGTGCTGCTCGGGAGCGATTGTCGTGATGACCCGTATCTGCTCCTTGCGCGCCTTGATCTCCCGTGCAAGGGGAAGAAATACTTCAAGGTTTTTATGCGGGTAATAATAGGTCAGGTAAAGTAAGTTCAACCCGTCGCCCAACCGGAAATCTCGCGTCTCCTCCAGCCCAAGATTATCGAGCGACACGGCATTCGGCACCACCTCGACATCGCGCAGGTCATACAGGCTTTCCAGCCGCTCCTTCATTACTGGCGTTTGCGCGATCATCAGATCCACATGCTGGAGATATTTCTTGAAATAATGCAGCTTTGCCTTACGGATAACCCAGCTCTTCAAATCCATCATCTGCCATACAGGTGATTCTGGAAACGCCGCGTAGGACCAATCGAAAAGAAAAATTTGTTTGGCATTAGCAGGCATTGGCACATCAGCCAAATTAAAAATGAGGTCGCATTTGTGCTTCCGGACCAACCTAGGAATAACCCAGCGATTGACCAGGGGGTACAAGGCTGTTTTCGAGTAGCGTCGAGGCAGATCCAATATAGAGATATTTTCTCCTGCGTCGCACCAATATTCAGCCGCTTTCGGCACTAAGACATAATAGCGCCGCCCATCGTTGTTTTTTGCAAGCAAAGACAAAAAGTTCGTCAGTATGCTTTTGCCCCCTCCGCTTTTGGCACTTATGCCGTTTATGAAAATATTCCGCATCTTTATGCCCGTTTCCGTAACTAAAGGTTGTGATGCCTTTCACACCTTATTCCCTGATTGCTGGTTACTCCATCTGTTCAGCTAATGATAGACATCGGAATGTTGTGACCGACTCTCCTTGACGAGGCCACCAGATCCCTACGCTACTTCTTCATAACATTTCTTGATCTGTTCTATTTAGCAATCATCACCGTATAATTTCGTACCTGGGAAATAGGTTGTCGTATCTGTTCCTACCTATATATCTTTCATCCATCAATCGCCTCTCTGAATCCATCCAGCATCCGCGACAAGGGACGCTCTCCCACGTAATGCTGATAAGCGTTGTTACCAAGCCGCTTTGCCATTGCCCCGTCAGTACATAACCTCCGGATAGCCCCTTCGACCTCTAACTCGTCCGCACAAATCAGCGCATTATGTTCTTGGGCAAGGTTTTGGAATTCGGGTCCATGCCGCTCCTCACGCAACGTTATGACCGGCACACCGTAGGCAAGGCCATGAAGTACGCCAAGCCCTACAGGGCCCGGAGAGACATAGGCATAGGCGCGGGAAAAAATGTTGGCCAGCGCATCAGGATCGTCAATCCGGCCTAGAAAATTGACCTTATGTGATATGTTTAGATTGTCCGCAATCCGTCTTAGGTCGTTCTCGATCTCACCGCTACCGACGATATCCAGCGTAATTTCATCACCGATACGCCCTTGTAACCTCGCGAATGTTTCGATGAAGAGGTCAATCCGTTTTCGTTCTTGAAGCCGACCGACAAACAAAAGGCTGGTTTTCTTGGCATCGCTATAGTCTCGATGATTGGGGACTTGAATGGTATTCCAAGCAATCACGATCTTGGCTGGATCGACTCCGCGCGCAATCATGCGTTCGACTTCCTCATCCCCATACATCAGCAACCGATCGGCCCTTTTCATCAATTGGTCGCGGACGGCACAAGCAATCCTGTTCGAGCTGTAACGGTGTCCCCAAAGGATGTATTTTGGTCGTTTCCGCCAGAATAGGGGTGCCAGATAGGCAGGCCAAGCGATATCAAACATGGCGATTACGGCATCAAAATCTCCAATCATCTTGCCAAGCGGAGAACTCGGCTGGAGATGAAAACGCCATACTTGCTTTTGCGACGTAATGACTTCGTGATACCGATCGCCGTCCCGGCCACTCGGCCGCCCGGAATGCAGGACTGTAACCTCGTAGTCTTCCGCCAGCTCATTATAAACCGGCTTGCGGTAGTCCATGATCTCGTTTTGCAGGAACAGTACAGACTTATTCAATATAATCTTTCCGTAACCAGATTCAAAGTACGAAGCAAATCATCCTCTCGATGAAGCAGTTACTAAGCCTCTAGCATATATTACAACCCCTTAATTTTGCTATAGAGTGGAAACAAATAGCCTTTTGCAAAAGCTCTCGAGATACGCCAGATATCCTTAGGGTAAAGTAGAGGAAATGCGCGCAATCGCTGCCATATTCCACTCACAGCCTCTCTTGATCGCCGTTCTGCCAATGCAGCGCAAACCAGATTGCTATACAAATTCATTCGATACACTACTGCAGGCCAACGGCCAAGCTTATGACAAATCAGATCAGTGTTCGCCAATCTATGTGGCAATGCTTTTTTCACCGCATCAAAGTGTTTTCTATCTTGGGCAATATCCAAATTAACAATCACACACTTTTCAGAAATTATCGCCAAATCATACACACTTAAAAGTCGAAGCAAAAATTCACCATCCTGGTTTCTTCTCATTTCTTCTTTCATTAGCCCTACTTTTTCGATACAAGATCGTCGAAAAAGAATTGTCGGCGTAAGAAACATCATATTGCCCTTTACAAGTCTCAAGAAGGCATCGGCTTCCCACCTGGGATCAGGGTCGTAGTAAGCGATATTATCTGCATTGACGTTCTTTATTATTGTTGCTCCCACAAAACAAATCCCGACGCTGTCTGGTTCAGAATCCATTCGTTCAACTTGAAGTTCAAGCTTGTTCGGCAGCCACTCATCATCACTGTCAAGAAATGCTATATATTCTCCTTGAGCAGCTGTCATTCCAAGATTACGGGCCGCCCCGGCACCGCCATTCTGTTTTAATGAAAGATATTTTACTCTTGAGTCTTGCTCAGAATAGCGCAACACCATATGTCGAGTAGAATCAGTCGAGGCATCGTCACAAACCAGAACTTCAATGTCGTGTAGGGTTTGCCGCAGTGCACCATTAACCGCACGCTCAATCACGTGCGCACGGTTATAGGTCGGAATAATTACAGATACTTTAATCATAGAGATAACATCACCAATATAACTCTACATAGACTTACAAAGGATTTAGCCTCACCTTGCGTCTGTAAGTGACAACCATACGCCCACCTTTACCAGTTAAACGTATACCATATCGCGTGGCTATTATGCGAACACCCAAAAAAACAAAAAAAGGCATGAAAAAAAGCCTAAAGCGCATAACATCACCATGTGTTTGAGTAACCGCCGCCATGAAGAAACTCGCAATCAAAATGAATAAAGAAACACGCGCCAACTTATCATTAAAACAAGCCCCCCCCTTGATAAATTCCACTAAAATCAGAATAGACACTATGGAAATAATAAAATTCTCAAAATACATAAGACTGTCAAGCACCACTCCAGTACCACTGGGGGGTATTATCCAAAAAAAAGCAGGCGATAGCAGTGCGTTTTTAAATATACCCCAGTTACTATAATCTTCGGTCTCTGTGACACCAAAAATATTGAGCCTTTTACCATGCCCTTCCATAATAAAATCGAAATAATGCTTATTAAATCCATCTAATAATAGGACGCCAACCAACCAACCAATATATAGCGCCAGCACAGACATTATTATGAACTTATCAATCCGTCTTGACGAAGCAACAAACATAGAAAAAGCAACAAGATAAACCGCCCCATATGACGGACGCATAGTAACGACGACCGCCATAATAAAAAACATTAACAACCAGTGAGTGTATCTAATTTTGCTCAAAGACATGAACGCAATCAAATACAAAGAGGAAATCAAGAACAACTGATCTCTCAGGAGAACAGTTGAAAAGTAGAACACAGAAGGCATAAGCGCTAACACTAGAAGAAACAAATAGTTACTTTCCATTTGTTTCGAAATCCTATATCCCAAATAAAACACAGAGGCCGCAAAGAAAACAAGAAGAAAATCCCTACCCAAAAAGCCAACAAACAGGACCCACCACTTATAACGCAATTCTCTGACTTCAGAAAAATCAGCATTAAGAAAATAAATAGAATCTGGACTCAAATATTCATTTCTTAAAATAAACAAGGCCGCCAAATAGAGAGCCAATCCTATTATTGACCAAACTTTAAAAAGTGACACCCGCATATTAGTGATATCCTCAGCTAAAATACCCACAATTGATCGCGAAAACCTGTTGATAACACTTATACTCTAAGCATGTATTGATGCACAACCAGCATCGGTGTAAAAACCGTTAGCCTCAGAATCTAGTTCTGGCAGAGTAGGATCAACTATCTGTCGAATCGGGCGCGCAGGAAATGATGCTACTGCACACAGGACTATAGGTTCTGCGTAGGAGGCTCTATTTATATTTGGGCCGCACGCATCGTATTAATTGCCGTTTTCGTTTCTTTGGCCGTTGTGTTGCTGTTACACGGATAAATTAAACAGTCTGTTAGCTTTTCAAAACCGCCATTACATCTACCCACATTTTTTCTGCCTCTTCTTTTAGTCGCATTCTGTGTGCATCTATTTTCTCCATGACGTGTTTCTTGTTTTCTTTATCAATAATTAAATCCATGGCTTTATGAATCTCATCTTTTGTATTGTGAACACTAAGCAAACCCTCCGGGAACCCATAATCTTCAAACAACATTTGATATTTATGGCTCCACCCTGTTGCCAATGCAGGAGTACCTTGTGATAGCGCACTTACTAATCCATGAAAACGACTACCCACTACTCCGGATGAAACACCTAAGATTCCTTTTATTTTTAAAGGATGGGTTTCATTAATTATCTGAACATCTTGACTCACCGCTGCACGTATTTTTTTTGCGAGCATTAAATCATTCGAACCTTCATGTACGAGAATAAAAGGCTTTTGATCTTTTTCGTAGGCATAGCGCGTCACCTCGATCATAAACGGTAAATAAGCTTCACTATCCGCTTGGCTGGTTCTGTCTATCATGCGGTAATTTGGCACAATACAAAAACGATTAGCCTCTTGATCAAAGTTGTTAGGGACACTGCCTTCAACTAAGTTTGTGAAGTCACCGGAAATTTTGAGGTTTGGTCGTTCGCCGGCAACATCAACTAAATAATCATAAGACACCTTTTCACGGGCGAACACCAAGTCCGCATTCTCCAAAGCAACTTCAATGCCCTTGCGGTTTAAGGAACTGTTAAAAGGGCCAAATGCTTGCGGAAGCAAAACGACTTTCGTGGCATTTCTCTTCCAACGTTTACATGAATAACCCAACTCTAAACAGTTGTAGTTCCCACACTGATCGCTATATGAAAATCCTGCAGTGTCAATCACAATGTCGACTTCTTTATCTAAAACAATGCCATACAAATCCCGAACTTTGGCTGGCAATAGGTTTGCAAGAAAACCAACTTGAAGCCATCTATATCCTAACTCTGCTTTTTGATATAAGCCTAAATCCGCACGTTTTAAGTAAGTTGATGCTGAAGGTGCCATCACAAACTCTGCATCCGGAAACTCTTTTTTCATTTTTTCCAGAATTGCATATAGCATCAACTCAGCGCCTTTATTGACGAAACCCGCCCTGCGTATTTCGATCAACTGTTTTCCATTAAACATGTTTAATCTTCTACTTTTTTTCAATTAAAACGTTTGCAACTTTCTTCTGCGAGTAAGGAATACCACCTTTGTCTTGGGCATACCCGACAGCTAATAACATAATCGGTCTCTCATAGGGCTTTAAGCCTAGCAGTTTTCCCATTTCTTCCTCTGCTTTTTCGACATCTGGCCAATTTATTGGGCAGGTTGATAAGCCTAGAGTTTCAAACGCCAGCATCAACTGCATTGCGGCCAAAGATCCGTCAATATAAATTAAATGGCGATCATGCTCTTTTGGGTAAGCTGACAAGTCACCCAAAATAACAATGGTACAAGGGATATTATTCGCCCAACCTGATGTACCACCTGCACACTTGGCAATCTGTACCGCCTTATCTTTATTTTCCGACACATAAAACGAATAAGGCTGGCGATTACAGGCCGAGGGCGCAAGAGTTGCCAAATTAACGGCCTTCTCGATTAAAACAAGTTGGCACCTCTTTATCTTGATACCATCGAACCGAACGACGTTTTACGAATAGTTTCTTAAGTTCGTCATATTGAATATCGGCTGGTGGCAAGGCATCAAAACTATAAGGAATATATTTTCATCGTCTTGTTTTGTATTTGATATCGCATTAAATGTCCGGCGCGCCTTTTCGATCGTTTTAGTGTCTTTTACGACATTAAAATATTCGGCCAAAACATCTGCCACCCACTTTCTTTCATCCGAGTCAAGGCTTTTCAAGCTTAACGCACGTTGATATATTTTTACAGTTTCACTAATATAATCTTCTGCAAACACATCACGGCGTGGTTGCATGATCAATCCTTTTTCGAGTCGGTGAATATTGCGTCGCAGTAACACCGAGGTCACACCTATATCTTTCAAGCTTTGTTGGTACGCAGCTTTACCGGCCAATACAGATTTGTGTTCTCTGGCAAATTGGCGGTTGAAAAAAGCATAATTAATCGAAGCCAAAAATCGACTGCGTTTAAATACTGACAAAAGCAACATGCCAGGTAGTTTGATGGCTTTCAAAATCAGCTCTTTAAGCCAATGTGGAAGATTTTGTTTTAGCCATGACTTCATTTAGGTTCTTTTCCTTAAAAGCGAGTAACGAATCGGGGCAAAGAAGGATTTGGTCATCATGACAAAGACAACCTGTGTTTTTGGATTAAACAGCAATGCAATATATGAAGCCATGGCATAGGAGATAAGCGTCGCGTAGGCGGCACCTAAACCGCCATATCGAGGAATGAGCCAAAAATTCAGCGCCACGTTAGTTATAGCGCCTAAACCTTGCGTGATGAGTGAAAACATCAATACATTTTCAATCAGTATCCATTTGCTAAACGCGGCACGGAGAAAAATAAATAACGCGGCCCAAACATGGACTACCAAGATCGGAACTGCATCTTTGTATACGTCACTAAAGAAGATGGTGATAATCGGATTAGCTAGTAGCGTAACAAGAACGGCAATTACTAATGCGATGGTTAATAAGAAGTCGAATAATTGTTGCAAGCGATGGTGGTATTGCTGGGGGCTTTCTTGTTTTAATTTAATAAGTTTCGGGAAAAACGAAGCTACAACTGCCATAGGCACAAAATACCAAGCTTCTGACATTGTTGCAGCGACGGTATAAATCCCCACTTCCTCTGCACCGTCCAACCACCTCAACATGACTTGATCGACTTTAAGGTAAATGACCGCAAAGATAGAGCCAAGGAAAACGACCCAACCTTGGCTGAAAAGTTCTTTTGCTTTTTCTTTGGAAAATTTCCACTCGGTCACTTTTAGATTCGACTTGAGAATAAAAAAAGTGATGAGCAAAATGCTGGCAATGATGGCTTGCACCAGGTGTGCGATAGCAAACCAGACAAGTTGGGCGCCAAGAGAAACTAGAAGAATCTTGAATGTAGACCCTATAATGGCAGCAACAGTTTTTGATATGGAAGCATATTTGGCTTTTACGATTGATTGAAACCAAAAATCGATGACATCAAGGGGTTTAAAAATCATGCCGAATGCGACAATAAACAACACCCAGAATTCAAAACCACCTAGCGACTCGGTTAAAAAAGCTGTTATCAATATTAGTGAAAAACCCACCATATAACCCAGCCCTTTTAAAACAAAGCTCGTTCCCATAGTCGTGTTTTTACTTTCGGGAGCTTTAACTAGCTCCTGTACCACTAAGCCGCTTAAACCAACGTGCCCAGCTATTCCGAAAATCGCGACTAACGAATTCGCATAAGCCAATATCCCAAATTGCTCCGGCCCTAGGTAACGCGCCAATACAACTGTTACCCCAAAAGTTAAACCCATGACGGCAATTTTTTCCGCCATTATCCATGCTGTGTTGGCTAGGTAAACCTGAATTCGCTTATAAACTTTTTTGAGTTTATTAATCATTTATCTTGATTTTTAGCCGCCACAGCTAATTCTATTTCCCCTATTTATTTCCGAGTTAAAAAGTAGCGATTAACCCGCGTACAGTAAGCATCTGGGCAGAACACGTCTAATCGCACTGTGTGGCCGTTCGTTATTGAATGATGAGAAGAATTCAGAACCTCACGTAAGATCCCTTTGATTAGCTATCAAGTCGACGAAAGTTCCCCACCTCTTTACAATATAGACCAGGGCTTGCGGCTTGCCCGTTTTTCTGGAAAAGTCCATCGCTTAGAGTGAGGTGTCTACTTTTTCGAAGGAAGCCCCCTGTCCGTGTACATTTGCCTTGTTAGGCGCTGCGCTATGAATTTTGATTACATGGCTTGAAGAACAACGCTGTATCCCACACACCATTGGTTGTCCAGATCTTTCGCCAGTTATCGATTTCTTTGGCCACCTCAACCCATGCAGGCCCTTTTGGCCCATCCTTGATACTTCTAGAATTTGGAGAATAAGAGAGAGATGGAAGAAACCAATTAACGTTATCTATAATCAAGACGCCACCAGGACGAATTTTGTTAATGGCTTTTAATGCACAAAAGTCACGGCAAACACCGTCAACAAGACAAAAATCCAAACTATTATCGTCAAAGCTATCTGCAACTTTTACATATTCAGAACAGCCCCCTTCTTCATCTTTCTTATCCTTGTGGCCATACTTGTACTCTATATTACTAATATTTGCCTTTTTTATCATTTCACTAACATTGCCCGCCCAATTATCGTTGTGTTCCACGCTGGTTAATTTGCGGACACGACTAGCGAACCATATTGTGCTACGCCCACTCCCAAATTCCAGACCGATGTCGGTCTTCTTGAGATAGGACGCCAGAATTTCGTTGGCATCACGAGTCAGCCATGGGCAATCAGGATACGCTTTCTCGTAATACAGCGTTCCAATCCTATTTTTTAGATATCTAAGCGTCCAATGGCTAAATGGTTTCATAAATTTCTCCGTATGCTGTTTGCGCCTAACGCCTTGCGCAGGGGCGGCCGGCGAAGCCCATCGGCTAGAGTGAGGTGTCTACTTTTTCGAATGAAGCTCCCTGCCGAGCGCATGTGATTGTTATGCCTAATTATATGGATGCGCCATGCACGTCAATTTTTGGTGCGGACTTTATTCTTTCTGAGATACGCTCCAAATTTCGTATAAATATTGTATTTCCTTCAGTAATATTTTTACCTTCTAATCTGGTTAATTGCCTTTCAAACGGGTTATACGAATATGTTTTGAATCCAAACCCCGACATCATAGATAATATCTTATCCTCATCGTAACCATATCTATTGCCAGCGCCATTTAGTTCCATTATTACAGCACAAAGCTCTTCATTTGCCAGTGTCTTTTTGGCTCCCTCCAATGCTGGGGTTTCGTATCCTTCCACATCCATTTTTATTAGAAATGGTGTATCTTTAACCTCTTCGTCTAAAGTAGATACATTGACAGTGATTTTGTTTGCTGCAACTTCGTTGTCAGCTATCACATGGTTCATGCTGTTTTGGTCTGAAGAAAAAAGAATTTCACCTTTTGCATTACCCAGCGCGACATTCAATGAAGTAACACTTTCTCCCAAGTTATTAAGCCGGATGTTAGTCATTAATCTGCTATATGTTGATGGAACGGGTTCGAAACAGTACCCTTTTGCACCAATTGCCGCAGATGCCAATATGGTATACGAACCTACATTTGCTCCAATATCAACAAACAGGTCTTCTCTTCTCAATACATGAAGCAAGAATGCCATATCTGGGAATTCATGAAGACCACAGTATATATTGCCGGTGACTCCAGTTTCTCCGGTACGAGAAACTATTTTTGAATCGTTTATCCATTGATAAATAACTTCTCCCGGCACTAGCCTGCTCCCCACTTGCCATTTTAAGAATCTGGCTATAGCAGCAAATTTGTTTGACTTATTGAGAGGATGATTTATTAGATGCAGTAATGTGTTCGCAATTGACAATTTACTCTCCTTGCTTTCCCCAGAACCAAGTGTTCGATATTTTTTTGAGGCATAACCGGAAACTTCCCCCGATAAAGTGCACACACTTTTACGCTACCAGTCCCATCTCATAGTTGGTTGGTGAGCGGTAATTCAATGCCGAGTGTCGGTGCGTATTGTTGTAGAACGGCATGTAAGAACGCACGACTCGATGCTAATCAGCTTCTTGTCGAAATTCGACACGATGAATGACATCGGATTTCATCGAATGGAAGAACGATTCCATGTGGGCATTGTCGGTCATGCGATGGGGCCGATTCATGCTCTGGCCCAATCCGGCGGATCCCAAACGATCTCGGTAGGCCCAGGCTGAATTTTCTGTCCCTGGTCACTGTGGAAGATCGTGCCGCACGGTGGTCTGCGATGTCGTATCGCCTGATTCAAAGCCCGTAGAGTTAATGCGGCGGAGCATTCTTTCCCAAGTGCCCAGCCAATGACCTAGCGACTGAACTGGTCCATCACTACCGCCAGGTACAGCAAGCGCTTGCCCAGCTTGAGATACGTCACGTCTCCTACCCAAACCTGGTTTGGCCCAGTGACAGTCACCCCACGCTTACGATTCGGGATCTCGGCATAGCACTCACCGAGTCCTGGGCTCGCGTAATACTAGTCCGCAGAGCGGCCACACAGGCCATCGATCTGCATTAGGCGAGCAACGCGGTTCCTTCCCACTAGGTGCCTCTGATCCTGCAACTCAGCATGGATGCGCGGACTCCCGTAGGTACGCCGGCTTTGTGTGCGGATACGCTGGATATTCTCCAACAACATTTGATCTTCCTTGTCACGTGCGCTGGGTACGCGTTTGCGCCACTTACAATAACCGGAGCGACTGACATCGTAGAAGTCGCACATCACGGTAACCGGGCATTCGTCTCGGTTCTGCTCTACGAATTCGACGATTTCGATTTTCGACCGGAACAGAACCGGATGGCCTTTTTTAGCAGATCATGCTCCATCTGCAGGCGTTTGTGATCCTTTGCCAGGCAGCAGAGCTTGTTTCGTGGAAATGGCTCAGTTCTCACCAAGACACGTAGTTTGATGATAAAGGCTATCTTTTCGCCCACGAGCAGGATAATTGATCAGTACAGCCCTATATTTACCCTTGAAAACAAACAAGCTTCCAGCAGCGGCTCCAATGATCGGAAAGCATTCGATCAATGTCTTGACGTCCTCCAGGCTTCCCGCCCCGCCCAGAACGGTCATCGGCAGGGCGCATGCACCCCGGCACTGTGACACCAGTTCAAAATCGTAACCGTTCCCCATGCCATCGCGATCGATATTGTTGACAATGAACTCACCGGCACCGGCTTCCTCAGCAATGCTTGCGAGTTCCTTTGCTGTCCGGCCGGTATTCACCGTGCCGTTATGAGTGAAGACCGGATAGCTGCCCTTATCATCGGCTCGAACATCGGCGACAACGGCGACGCTCTGGCTACCCACCTTTTTCGCCGCTGCCGTAATGAAATCAGGATCGGCAATCGCCGCCGAACTGATCACCACCTTCTCTACGCCCAATCCAATGATGCGCTCGACCTGGTCTACGCTTTTTACACCACCACCATAGGTAAGCGGCATGCGGCACTCGGCTGCCAGTTGTGCAATGAGTTCGTAATTTGGCTCTTGGCCCTTCACGGTCGCATCGATATCGAGCACCAGGAGTTCATCGACCTCTTTCTCGTTGAAGATCCGCACGGCATTGACCGGATCGCCGACGTACGTGGTGTCTGTGAACTGGCGCGTCTTGACGAGCCCCCCGTTGTGGACGAGCAGGCAGGGAATAATACGCGGGCGCAACATGTTCAGACCTCGGCAAAGTTCTTCAGTAGCTGTATGCCCCAGCCATGGCTTTTCTCGGGATGAAACTGCACTCCATAGCAGTTACCGGACTGGACGCCACAGGCGAAGGAGCCACCGTAGTCAGCAGTGGCGATTACGTCGGCTTCCTTGTTCGAGGCGAAGTAATAGCTGTGCAGGAAGTAAAACCTCGATTCCGCATCAAGTCCTCGCAGCAGAGGAGATTCTTGATGCGGCTCCACGTCATTCCAGCCCATGTGAGGCAACATGAGTCGTTCGTTGCCCGCCTCAAAGGCAAAGCGTTTGACCTCAGCATCAATCCAGCCGAGCCCCGGCTCGTCACCTTCTTCGCTTGAGCCCGCCATCATATGCATACCCACACAAACACCGAGCACAGGGCGTTTTTCAACCATGACGAGTTCATCCAGACTTTGGCGTAACCCGGAGCGCTCCAGGCACTGCATGGCCCAGTCGAATGACCCTACCCCTGGAAGAATAATACGATCGGCCCGTTCAAGCTCATCGGCAGTAGATGCTAAAATCGCATCAATATTTGATCGTTTATAGATGTTGGCAAACGCCTGGGTGTTGCCAAGGCCATAGTCGACGATCGCGATCATCGCTTGCCCCCAAGTTCCAGCCCCATAAGCCTCATGATGGGAGCACCCAACGCATAGATCGTCTGCTGAGATTTGTAATCTCGGTAGGTCTTGTTCGGCGCTTCCATGTAGCCTCTCAACTCTTCGACAGAATTACCGAGCTTGGTCGCAATATACTCAAAATCGTGCTTGATCGTTTCCGGGTCATAGGCTGGGCCTTCCAGCTTTTTGAGTGCCTCATCACGAGTCATCTGCCCAGTCAGAATAAGGCTGGAATACTGCACGCGGCGCGTGTCGTAACCAAACTTCTTTGGAAGCCAGTAGCCCTCGTAAAAACGCGTGAAACGAGATTCAAAATGCTTCTGCGGGTAGGGTTGCCAGCCGATCTCGTCCACCAACAACTTAACCGCCTCCTCTTTGATATAGGGGATATAGTTAAGTGGTCGCTCCACACGAATGCCTTTGATATAAGGCAGATAAACCTTGTGACGCAGGATAGATGTCGTCGGGTAGTTAACCAGCGGGCGCGTACCAAACAGTCTATGAATATCACGCAATTGAATTGAATCTGATTGATAATACATCCATTCAATAGGATTACGAATGCACTCAGTGGAGTAGTTGGCTCCTGTCAATATATATTTAACATTATGATCTACAGCAAATTTATACATCGTGGCAAAAAACGCATGATCCTGCGGTGTATCAATATGCGGCACACCTGACTTAAAAAAGGCCAACTGCAGATCCCGCATCTCCTCCCAATCAATAACATGGGTATAGAGGTCTAAGTCTAAATGCTCAATCAGTTTCTCGATGTTATTGACGGC
>Ga0209562_1000192_pt1 | contig 25501 bp, 16 predicted proteins | sample WorMetvacBELIZE2_FD_187399 | JGI IMG/M metagenome (GOLD analysis project Ga0209562, IMG submission 187399) | Marine gutless worms symbiont microbial communities from Max Planck institute for Marine Microbiology, Germany - Olavius vacuus BELIZE.2... | ecosystem: Host-associated > Annelida >... | reverse complement strand
CGATGGACGGATCTTTGAGTCTTGTACACGAAAATGACCAAAAATTCTTAAACTTTGAGCTCATTTTTTAAAAATACTTAGATTTTTCTGAATGAAACCAGACGGTTAGAGGTTATGCAACGGTCTTGATATAGCAGAAATTTCTCCAGATGAGACTAGCTGGAGAGTGGCAAAGAAAAAGAGCTATCTGTGGGTGAGGCGACACCGGATTGCACCTTTATTGGCCCCCCCTCGCTCTGCTGAGGACTTATAAACGCATTTTTGGGTCGTGTTAGAGGAACCATGACCACGGATCGATAGCATGTACAATCAGGCCCTGTTGAAAAATGGGGAGGCAGTGATAAAAACTAAGGCCGTTGCATAACCTCTGATTGACCAACTTAATGTGAAAAACCAGGGGAATTCAAGCGAAAGGCCCAAAATTTACGGTATAAGTCAGTTCTTCATTATATATACATATTTCCCCCTTTTCTATTTTCGTTGTGCCACATAGCTTGGTGATCAACGACAAGCTCTAAGGGAAGTTATGCAACGGTCTTACTCTTGCGGTTTTTCACATAAAGCCGATCATCGAACTCCGTGAAGGTGAAAAGCTTCGAAATAGATCATCTATTCATAAACAGCTAAGAATAAAAGCCTATGCGAAAACAAGAGTAAGATATGTCTGAAATGTCCATTTTTGAATGGCCCGCGAGAAGGGGAATTAGGAAGCACGTCTTTGATTTTCCCTATCCTTTTGACATAGGAAGATGAAGTCCTTCATTACATGGACTCCTTCTTCGAGCGACCAATCCCTCCGATCAGAAGAGATGAAGGGTTCCCTGGGCCCGTTCTCCCTTTCTCCATTCTGCTGCAAGAATTGTTGATAGTGAACATTAGATTGTAAGCGCGCCTGTGAATTAGCAAAGAGCACGCTGAGATGTTTTGTGTAAATGTCCTGGCAAAATTGTCTTCCCTGTTTGTACAGGCGCGCCATCCTTGCCCGGTGGATGAAGGGGATATCTAACAGGCGATCGACAAAATGAGCGTCAATGGAACTATTCGGTAGGGGATATTTTCCATGAATCTCTCCTATGTTGGCCAACGAAAGAAGATCAACCACTGGAATGTCCGCCTTTACCCCGACGAGCTGTGGACTCCTTCCTGAAACAGTATAGTAAAGTCCCCTTGTGACCTTATATTCTCCCTCGGGGGAAATGTGCTCCTCCCTGTCCGACTGGAGGGAGAGGGATTGGTAGCTGCCCTTCCCCCAGGTCTCGCTTCCCACCAGGATCGCCCTACCATAATCTTGAAGGGATTGCGCGACAATTTCCGAAGCGGAAGCGCTTCCCTTGTTGATGAGGACGATCAGGGGGCCATCCCACAGTGGGGTACTATGAAAATTCCTCAAGTGGTGGAGGCGTCCTTGACTATCCTTAATGGAGGCAACGACCCCCTTTTTGATGAATAGCCCAGCCACCTCTATGGCTTGAGGGAGTTGCCCTCCTCCATTTTCCCGGAGATCGAGGATGACACCGTAGAGGGGATGCTGCATTTGGATTCCTTCCAAAGCATTTCGAATATCCCCGACCGAGGAGTGATGCCGATCTTGATAAAAGGAAAAAAGCCGAATATGGGCGATCACCCCATCCCCACAGGGAAAAGTATCCGCACGAAAACATTGCTCTGTTAGAAGGATATCATCGCGTACGATCTCTATATCGAACTGTTTTGGTAGAACATCCTCTCCCTGTCCGCTCTCGCGTAAGATTGTCAGAATGACCTTGGACCCCTTGGGGCCTCGAATCTTTTCGACGGCGGAGAGAATGTCCATTCCCACAACGGGACAATGGTTGACCGCGACGATGCGATCATTCACCCGTAGCTTGCCCTGCCGCAGAGCAGGGCCTCCCTCGATCAAGCTGATAAGGGTGAACCCATTGAAGTTGTCGCGCAATTGAGCTCCGATTCCGGAGAGACGTTGATGCAATTGGATCATAAACTGCCGCGCATCTGAGGGGGTAAGGTAGGAGGAATGGTCGTCAAGAGAGCCGGCGAACGCTTTGAGAAAAAGGGCCAACATCTGTTGGAACTGTTGTGTTTCAAGTTCATCTTGCAACAGTTCCTCTTCTCGAGCAATGCGATATTTGTTCAGTCGTCTTAGATAGTTATCATCAACCTTTACCTGCAAAGCTCTAAGGGTATCTACCTGCACAGCCCGAAAGTATTGGATCCGTCTTTCCAGCCTCTCTTCATTTGCTGCCCAGGTCAATCGCTTCACATTCAGGTGGGGCTGTCTCCACATCGGAACATTGAGGTTCCAGGGCAGCAGGGAGAGGGATCTTTCTATTCTGTCCCTTCTCTTAATGGCGGAAAGCATGCAGCGATAGATGGTTTCGAAAAGAGTGAATCGTTGATGTTTATAATCGCTGATGAGCTGGGAAATCAAGGCATTAGAGGGAGAAACCCAGGGGGCAACTTCCTCCTCTAAAAGGTAAGTTTTGGTGGGGTCTAACTCCTCAAGAAAATTACTGAGAATCCTCTTGCCTAATTCGAGGGTGACCATTTTGTGCAATACGTGAGCGGAGAGAATTTCTTCCGCTTTTCTGCATGCTTTGAGGGGGGTGAGATCAGGTGGACACACCTTTGCTGAAGCGATTTGGCACCACAGCAACAAACAGAAACCTAAAGCCCAGACCACCATTTTGCTTTTTAGCCACGCCATGAAACTCTCCATCACCCATTTGGCCGCCGGTTGCAGGATAACACAAGAGAAATAAAAGGGAAATCATCCGTTCTCTTTTGACCAATGTCCTGAGCAGTGTGCAAAAATTTTGTTTTAGGAATTGGGCTAATTCGTGAAATTTTTTAGATCATTATTATATGTGAAAGACACAAATGGACGTTTTATGAGCCTGTTGAGAAATGGAAGATGTCAAAAAAATTTTTCAAAACCAACTTAAAGTAAAAGGGCTTGAGAGTAGTATGCGTTCACGTGGGGTGCGTTGTACGAATCTGCCCACAGTTTAACTGTTCAGTTATAGTTTTATTTTCTTGAAAATCAACATCTTGCGTTAATTCTTTTTGAGAAAATGTTGCAAAATTTTGTACGCGCTTTGCCTTTTCAACCTGCGCAATAGTAAGCCGATAGTATGCGAAACATTATAAACAATTATTCTTTGTGATGTTTGAACACGAAATTGATTACGGTCCTACAAGAGAAGGTTTCTTTGAGAATGTCTTAATTGTCTCTAGAATTTTTAATGCAAAGACTTTGCTATGAGCCGGATATAAACCAAATTCGCAAAGGCTAAATGAGAAGCATTAGGTGAATTGGATCTAGTCTCTACCCCCGCGAACGCATACGTGTATATCCTCTCCTTCGTACTGCACAACCCGATGGCCAATGGCTGACTCTATAAAGAAGTTATGTCTTAACTCTGAAATAAAGACGCATTTCTCCATTCCTTCTCCTCTTGCTATCTATCACTAAAAATCGCATAATCGGCCCAGATGACCAAACCTTCGGCCTGTAAAGAATGGATGTGAGAACCCGGGTTGCTCCCTCTCCCACTGGGGACCCCCACGTGGGCACGGCTTATATGGCCTTATTCAATTTTATTTTTGCCCACCACCATCAGGGAAGCTTCGTGCTGAGAATCGAGGACACCGATCAAGAAAGAAGTCGACCTCTCTATGAAGAAAAAATCTTGTCCGCACTAAAGTGGCTCGACATCCATTGGGATGAAGGACCAGATGTGGGAGGAAGTTATGGGCCTTATCGTCAGTCCGAAAAGGTAGAGGTCTATCGGAACTACTGCCAACAACTGCTCGAGAGGGGTTGGGCATACAAATGTTTCGCTACCCCCCAAGAATTACAAGAGATGCGTTGTCACAAATCGACGGTGGGGACCAAACTTGGTTATGACAAACAGTATCGACACCTCACCCCGGAAGAGGTCAAGGAAAAAGAGAAGATGGGCTTGTCCTATACAATCCGCTTGAAAGTGCCGTTGCAAGGGGTGTGTAAATATGAAGATTTAATCAAGGGGAAGATCTCAATCCCGTGGAATGAAGTTGATGATCAGATTTTGATGAAGTCGGATGGATTCCCTACCTACCATCTGGCCAATGTCGTCGATGATCACGAGATGAAAATTTCCCACGTGATCCGAGGGGATGAGTGGCTCTACTCCACCCCAAAACATCTTCTTCTGTACGAGGCTTTTGGATGGACTCCTCCCCAATTTCTACACATGCCTCTCCTTTTGGGTACTGACGGAAAAAAGCTCTCAAAGAGAAAAAACCCCGTCTCCATCTTCTATTACAAGGAGAGTGGGTATCTTCCCAAGGCCCTTTCCAACTTTTTAACCTTGACCAGCTACACGATGCCTGATCACCGAGAAATCTACCCTCTAGAGGAGATAGTCAACACCTTTTCAATTAGGGGAATCAGCCCTTCCAACGCAATTTTCGATGTGCGTAAGCTCGATTGGATGAATCAACACTACCTCATCCACTCGATTCAGCCCGGGGAACTATGGACCGCGCTTAAGGAGTGGGGCTTTAGTGAGGAAAAGATGAATCGAATCATGCCCCTCGCTCACACTCGCATCAAAACCTTTGGAGAGTTTATGGAATGGTGTGGTTTTCTATTCATCAACCATATCGAATATCAGCTTCCCCTTCTCTGCCCAGAGGGAATTTCTCCGGAAAGGGGCGCTTGCTTGTTGCTTGCAATGATATGGTCGATGGAAGAACAACAGGACTGGGGCAGTCAAGGGTTTGAAAGAGCCTCTCACGAGGTGGCTGAAACCTTCCAGGTCCATCACAAGAAAGTAGTAATGCGCCTCCTTTTTGCTGCCATCACCGGAAAACCGCAAGGCCTGCCCCTCTTTCGTTCCGTGGAAATTTTGGGGCAAGAGCGCACCCGGGCTAGAATTCTTCAGGCGATCGCCTTCTTAGGGAACCTCTCAAACGCGCGGCAACAGAAATTGCGCAAAGTTTGGCAAGAACAACGTCCTACCACGCATAAAAAATCATGAGCAAGGGAACCCTCTGCCCTTTCCATCGACACACCCTATTTCCAGCCCAACTTAAGGAGAGAAAGGCATTGTCTCATAACGAAGAGGACAGACAAATCTACCATCTCTCCCTCGATCTAACGGGATCTGGCATCTGTTACCGTGCGGGAGATGCCCTGGCCATCTTTCCCCAAAATCCTCCTTCAATGGTAAAGGAATTGCTGACCACACTCGCCTCATCAGACGATGCTCAGAGTGAGACCATCATTGACCCCTGGTCGAACCAACCTACCTCTCTCCACTACCTTTTCTCGCATCGCGTAAATCTCCTACACGCCTCAGACGCGCTGCTCAACGCTATGTCACTCCCTTGCACTCCTAAATTCAATCAGGTCGGCCTATATGACCTCATCGATCTATTCAAGCAAATCCACAACCCGCGTTCCATTTTCGATAACCTCCTCCCTCACTTTTCCCCCCTACTCCCTCGATTTTATTCTATTGCTTCTTCTCAGTTGGAGACGGAAGGGGAAGCCCACCTGTTGGTCGCAACCTTCTCCTACCTCCGGGGCCACAAATATTACCGAGGGATTGCCAGCGACTTTTTGTGCCACACCGCTCAGGTCCACCACACCCCAATCCCTCTTTACCTCCACCCTGCCCCCCATTTTTCTCTGCCCAGAGATCCTCAAACCCCTATCATCATGGTCGGAGCAGGGACTGGTCTTGCGCCCTACCGAGCCTTTCTCCAAGAAAGAGAACGACAGGGGGCTTCCGGTTCTCACTGGCTCATTTTCGGAGAAAGATACTCAGAACATCATTACTATTATCGGGAATTTTGGGTCGATCTAGAAAAAAGAGGCAAGCTAAAGATCAGCACGGCCTTTTCTAGGGATCAACCACGTAAGAGGTATGTTCAAGATTGTCTTCTTCAAGAATCCGAGGAACTATGGAAAAGATTAAGAGATGGGGCCCACCTCTATATTTGTGGCCATAAAAAAATGGCCAAAGAGGTACTTTCCTCCCTCGATCAGGTGGTTCAAGAACAGGGAGGTTACTCCCCTGAAGAGGCCAAGGTTTATCGAAGGGAACTACATCGACAAGGGCGACTGTTGACCGATCTCTACGGGTAGTAGCAAGGAATGAGACAGTCGCCCTTTCTAAACATAGAGAAAATCACGAGCGGTCACAACCCCAAAGTTCGAGCAGCTATGCAATTGCGTAAACGAAGGGAACGAGATCGCACACAAACCTTCCTAATCGAGGGCCATCAAGAAATTAAACAGGCGATCTCAGCCCACTTCCCCTTACAAGCCCTCTTCTTCTCCTCCCATTCAATTGAAGACCCTGACCTAATCGACATAATTGAGAAGGCGTCTTATTGCGGTGCACATCTCGTCGAAGTGACTCCACTGCTTTTTACTAAACTTTCCTACCTAAACCATCCCTGTGGCTTATTGGCAGTAGGAGAGCAACGCCACCTTTCGCTCAAAGATGCAGAAAAAGAGTTTTGTCCCTCTCCTTTTATTTTAGTGGTTGAGTCGATAGAAAAGCCGGGAAATCTAGGGGCCATTTTGCGCTCTGCAGATGCGGCGGGAATAGATGCCCTTTTCCTCTGCGACCGCTGCACAGATCTTTATAACCCCAATGTTGTGCGCGCAAGCATGGGCGCCCTATTTTCCGTTCCTACTATCGAACTTTCCACAGATGAAGCGATCTCCTGGCTGAATAGGAAGGGAGTAAAGATCGCGGCAACCTCCCCCCAAGCCACTATTCAGTATACTGAAGCCGATTTTCAACCAGCAACTGCCATCGTCATGGGAGCGGAACACTTTGGACTCTCCACATCATGGATGGGGTCAGCCCACCTGTGTCTCAGAATTCCCATGCATGGCATCGTCGACTCACTAAATGTCTCCGCAGCTACGGTTCTGTTGCTCTACGAAGTCGTCAGACAACGTCAAACCCGCAGTTGAGCAGCCGGAGGAGGCTCGCCATAGATCCACCCCTTTTCTTGACCGACACCAGACCTCTTCCGTCCACAAACAGAAGACCGTTGCATAACCTCTGATTGATCAACTTAACGCGAAAAACCATGGGAATTCAAGCGAAGGGCCCAAAATTTACAATCTAAGTAAATTTTTCATTATAAATTGCTTATACAATACATATTTTCTTCTTTTCTATTTTCGTTGTGCCACATGGCTTGGTGATCGACGACAAGTTCTAAGGGAAGTTATGCAACGGTCCTAACAGAAAAAATTCCTCCATACTGGCAGCACAATTTTTGCTAAAGAATTCTACTATGCGTTCGCGAAGGTTGCCGACATCTTCCAATTAGAGATTGTACGGTAGCCTTCTCTCTTGACTTCCCTGAATGCCACATGTTAAGGTGCGATCCGCTGTTTTTCTTTTGTGCGAGAGCGGCGCACAGAAATGTTTGAGTAGAAGTATAGAATATGTTGGATTGCTACAAAACATGGTTTCAGTCACACCGTACAGAAATTCTAGATCAATTGATCTCTTTCCTGCGGTTTCCCAGTGTCAGCACCGATCCAGAATATCGAGAATCGCTTCATGCTTGTGCCCAGTGGGTCTCTTCTTTACTGAGGGAAATGGGTTTTGCTGTAGAGTTGTGGGAAAGTGCGGGCCACCACCCTTCTATCTACGCAACGCGCTTTGCTTCGGGAAAGGGAAAGCCCACGCTCTTGTTTTATCAACACTATGATGTACAGCCACCAGATCCTCTGGACGAGTGGAAAAGCCCCCCCTTCGAACCTACCATTCGTGGGGACACTCTCACAGCAAGGGGGGCAGTGGATAATAAGGGGCAATGTTTTTACGTGTTGATGGCCCTCAAGGCATTCTTTGACCTTTCCCCCCACACGGAAGAGGTAAACATCAAGCTGCTCATCGAAGGAGAAGAAGAGAGCGGGAGTGGCGGGCTAGAATCTCTCCTCTCTGAGAAACGCGAACAATTGGCCGCTGACTACCTAATCGTCACCGATTGTGATATGTTGGGCGCACAAGAACCTTCAATCACCTTAGGCACAAGGGGCATGGCAGCTGTCAATCTCACATTACGTAACAGTGAGATGGATTTGCATTCAGGATCCCTTGGCGGCATCGCCCTCAACCCCGCTCGAGTACTCACACGCCTATTGGCCTCTTGCTTCGAAGAGAATGGAAAGGTCGCCGTCCCCGGATTTTACGATGAAGTCGAACCTTTACCCCCCGATGAGCTAGCCTCGTTCCATTGGAATATCGATATCGCAAAACGTGCGCGCCCTCTCGGAGTCAAAGCTTTTGCACGAGAAGAGGGATATTCTTTGTTAGAGTCCAATTGGATCCGGCCCACCTTGGAGATCAATGGACTAAAAAGCGGATATTTAGGGGAGGGGACGAAAACGATCATTCCCGCAACTGCCACCGTCAAACTCTCCTGTCGTCTAGTGCCCAAACAAAAACCCGATCGTGTGATCCAAAGCGTAGTCGATTTTTTTCAAAACAACCTCCCCCCCCCTATGACGCTCGATGTGGAAAGAGGACATGGAGGAGAGGGCTTCATAGTTTCGCCTCGATCAACAATTGCCCAACTAGCCTCCAAGGCTTACGAGGAGGTCTTTCAAACTAAATGTTGCGCGATACTGTGTGGGGCGACCATCCCCATCGTTCCTAGACTGGTCGAAGCCACGAGGGGTGAGCTCGTCATGATGGGAGTGGGTCTTCCCGAGGATGGCATGCACGCGCCCAATGAAAGCTTCAGTTTAATGCGTTTTGAACAAGGGTTCTTGACATCTGTCCAACTCCTAAACTTGGTCTGCCGCCATTCATCGCCCTTGGCTGCTACACCGCCCTCAAGATTTTGAATATCAAGTCCCATTTACTTTAAACAGGACCTAAGACCGTTACATAACTTCTCTTAGAACCCATCGTCGATCATGCGACATAGCAGAAAAAGATTAGCCAACGGTCTTACTCTTCTTCATATGTAGATATTCTTTGCACAAACATAAGAAAACGTTGCAAAATTTTGTGCGCACTTTGCTTTTTCAACCTGCGCAATAATAAGCCAATAGTGTGCGAGACATTATAAACAATTCTTCTTTGTGATGTTTGAACACGAAATTGATTACGATCCTACAAAAGAAGGTTTCTTTGAGAAAATCTTAATTTGTCCCTGGAATTTTTAATGCAAAGACTTGGCTATAAGCCAGATATGAACCAAATTCGTAAAAGCCAAATGAGAAGCGATCAAGTGATTTGGATATAATCTCTACCCCTGTGAACGCGTACGTCCTCGGGATGATTCTTTCTGCAAAACACCATCATAAAGGCTTCCACCACCTCCGACAACAGTGTATATATACGCTCTGCCCTTTTTTACAATAGGTTTTGCTTTTCTCTCATTGGAACAAAAACTGAAGGTTTGAGATGTCAATCGTCATGCCATTGTCCCGCTATCCATTTTAGCCTACTCATGGCTTCCTTCTTTCGAGCATCCTGCAGAAGATAACGAAAAAAATGCACTAATTGTTCTACAAACCTTATCCTAATGGACCATGCATCTTAGAACAGGAAAGAGGGTCAATATTTCTCGCACAACCTCCTCTAATTTGGGTTCCCAAACAAAACGATAATTTCCAAGAAAAACACAGAGGCCCCGAAACATCATGCTCTCCCAACAATCCTCCATGAAGTCCGGTCTTATCTCCCCCCACACAAAACCCATCCATATACTGCTCATCACACCATGTACTAAACAAAATCTGTCTCGACAAAAGGTCCCATTTGCTGAGGTTCTGTTGTCGATATAGGCTGCATTTTCCTCCCCTGCTCATTGGTCATTGAATCCGTTATCGAAAACGTAAAACGCTTATGCAACAAAGTCAACAACAGAAGAAAGCGGGAATTGAAGAGATGTCTAACTTCTACAGTCTCTCTGTCCCCCCGTCTTCCTCGAGAGTAGACCAAAATCTATAGCTTCCACAAGGCAAGAAGCAATGCGGGCAAAGCTGTTGAAGCCTCGATAGCAACCTGTCTATCCCTGGATCGTCCAATCCCTTATCACTTTCTCTCCACTTTGGCCAACTTGGATCATCTGCCAAATGCATATCCAATATCACCAGTACATCCAAGATGCTTCTCGACCCAGGTGGTATCCGCACCTTCATTACTGTCCTCAAAGAAGGATTAAATTTATGCAAATTGTTGGAATCAAAACCGAATCGTGCGAGCCCCTCGTTGAAGGGCTTCCTTCAACCGGTAGTATAAATGGGTCATATGCCCTTATGATCCCCTTTTCTGTTTTTCCTTCGCTCCTTCTTGCTTCCAAATGGGATGGGGAAAGGTTTCTGTCGTCGCTTTCCTATTTTTTCAATAGACCCAGAATATATCTTCTTTCAGTCGAAACCTTTCGTTTTTAGTGGATATGAAAAAAATGCATCAATATCTACGCTGGTTCAACGCGAGACAAATGGGACATTGTTCCCGTAGGTGATGGCGTGCAGGACAGTAGCGACGAGCGTAATGAATGATTTGCAAATGGATTTTCCCCCACTGCGAGGGAAGAAATAGTTCTTTGAGTTCCCTTTCAATCCACCGAATATTTTTTTGATCACTTAACTTCCATCGACGGGCGGATCGTTGAATGTGAGTATCGACTGGAAAGGCAGGCCGATGAAATCCTAAACTGAGGACAACAGAGGCTGTTTTGTGTCCTACCCCGGGCAATTCTTCTAACCCTTCGAGACACTCAGGGACTTGACCACCATACCTCTCCAAAAGAAGGTGAGATAATCGATGGATGGCAGTAGCTTTTGTTTTTGATAATCCGCAGGAAAAGATGAGAAGGTGAATTTCATCGATGGAGAGGCGAATCATTTTTTCAGGAGTGTCGGCTAGGGAAAAAAGTGAAGGCGTGACGAGGTTAACCCTTTGATCATGACACTGAGCGGACAGAAGCGCGGCGATGAGCAGAGTATAGGGGGTGGAGAAATTTAAGGATGGACGCGGAGAGGGGATATATTGATCTAACAGCTGAGAGACCAGGGCAGCACGCTCCTGCTTCTTCATTTTCCTACACAAAATTTGGAGAAGATGGCTGATAAAAGCTCCTCCGTCAGATCAAGGCCTAAAATGTTTCCCAAGGGGTGCAGGGCAGCTCGGATATCTGAAGCCAAGAGATCTGGGGATCGCTTCTGACGTAATCCGTCCAATAATTGATGCGTGTATTGGATCGTCTTTCCCAGAGCGTAGAAGTGACGTTCGTTGGTCAGAATGAGTTCCTCCCTAGAGAGATCCTTCCCTTCCCATCTCATGTGATGAATCGTTTCAATGAGCGTCTCAATGCCTTCCCCTGATTGAGCTGAGACAAAGAGCTGATGAGCAGCGGGTAGGCGAGGGGGCAGTGGATGAGGCAGATCGATCTTGTTCCAAATGATAAGAGTATTCTCTCCATATAGTTCTGGATAGAGGGTAGGACGGGTAATGTCGATGACGAGCAAGGTAAAATCTGCATTCTTAGCCGACATGTAAGCGCGTTTAACCCCTTCTGCTTCTATCTCTTCTTCTGTGTGTCGCAGACCAGCTGTGTCGACCAATTCAAAGGAGAGTCCCAACAGGTTAATCTCCGCTTTCAACACATCTCGTGTCGTGCCGGGGATAGAAGTGACGATCGCACACTCTTTCCTTGCTAAGAGGTTAAATAGCGATGATTTTCCCACATTGGGAGCTCCGACCAAACAGAGAGAACATGTAGCAGTGAGCCGTTTGCCTTCATGAAAACTTTGATATAAACTTTCCATTTCTTTCAGAAGGGCGAGTATGGAAATCTCTAGTTGTCCCATCTCAGTCGACACCCCCTCTTCAGGGAAATCAATCCACACCTCCAATGTGGAAAGGATATCGATCAAGGCTTCTTGTAATTCCTCAATCTTTTCTCGTAATTTTCCCGTCAGCTGCTGTTTCGCAGCCTGACAGGCCAATTCATTGCGAGAAGCGATGAGAGCTTGTACCGCTTCTGCCTGTGTGAGATCCATTTTACAGTTTCTAAATGCCCTAAAAGTAAACTCCCCAGGATGTGCAATTTGGGCTCCTAAATCGAGTGCTCTTTCTAAAACTTTTCTGGGGATGATCATTCCCCCGTGACAGTGAAACTCGATCACATCTTCTCCAGTATAGGAATGTGGAGAGAGAAAGATAAGAAGAAGCCCCCGATCAATCACTTGATTGTTCTCAGAGAGAATGCGGCCATAATGGATGGTATGCGTTTGGTAGCGGAGCACTGATCCAGAAAACATGTGATCCGCAATGGCAAGCGCTTCCCGACCAGATAGACGAACGATGGAGACCCCCCCCTCTCCTGGGGGAGTCACAATGGCTACAATGGTATGTTCTCTCTCATAGGATGACAGGGAAGAGGCCATATTAAATCAGACATAAAAACGTCAAAAATGGAGAAACAGAGAAGAACCCCCCTTGTATGAATATGTCTCTAAAAAAAGAAAAGGTGGATCCAACTAAGGAGAAAGAGTCCACAAACATCTTGTGGCAAACCTCTGTCTCATCTACATCGGAGACATTACCCATATACAATCTACTCCTTCATTCCTTCCCTAATAGGACAAGAACAGCCAACCATGAACCGATTCATAGAAAAAGGCATACTTCCTCTAACCATTTTTCCTTTAGCCGCTGACTTTCTCTGTCTTGCGCAGGAAAAACTTCAACCCATCTCGGCTTCGAGCTATTGCCCTATTCCCGGGTTCCTCACTCCTGTTACTTTCGACCTCCGAAGCGAACCAGGATAACACCTGCCCTATTTTTTTGGCAAGAATGCCTAGAGGAACGCGCTTCGAAAAGGGAGAAAGTCTATCGGAATAGAATGCCCTTATGTGGCCAGGATGGCCAAACTGACCCTCTGGCTTTCTACCTGTGAGTCTAGCAGCTCTTACGAAAGGGATCTTATAACGAAGGTTTGGAACTGTTTCCGCTATTGGTCCCAAGTTTTTCTTTTAGGAACTGATTCTCTTTTTCTAGCTGAACAGCTCTTTCTTTCCACTGAGCACATTTCTGCTTCGAAATGATGAGACTTTTCTCCAAACAGAGAGTTTTATTCTCTTTTTCTTGATCCGACCTTTTCCTCGCCACCTGGACAGTCCTTCAAAGTTAACCTTTCTAACCAGAGAACCACAGTATGGCCCTGGTGAAAAATGGAAAGGCAGTGATAAAAACCTTCGAAACTGGCCTAAAATAAAATGGCCGATCTACATCATAAATCACTGAAAATAAAAATAATGCAATTTAAAGCCTCCTGTTGAGGATTTAGTGCACATAGACCACTTGTATCGAAAAATGCCATTTTCTCAACAGGCCCAGTATGTAACAAAAAATTTTTTTGTCTTCCTTTAGAAAATGTGACAAGAGAGACAAGAATTAAGACTCAGTTAGTGCTGTTTACCGGTCGCAACTAAAAGAATACCGGCTTGGCCGAAATATTTCGGATCGATTTGCTACCACCGTGAACGCATACTGGCGTACCGCAAGGTGCATTTTTCTTAATGGTTTTTAGTGCTACGGATTGACTAAATATTTTTCGAACTATTTTCTTTAAGATTATGTGTTTCTACTGTTGCCTATATTTTTGCATTATGTTACCGTGTTCTCTTCTTGAATTTGCAAAAAGCTCAGTTAAGGTGCATATGATTTCATTAATTAGACAAAATGTTCGTCCTTTTCACCACGTTTTACCTATGGGAGGGGGGCTATTGTCTGCGGTTAAGGCGAACAGCTGGTTGCGAAGGCTCGTTCTTCGCCAGAAGATAGCTCTACCTGCGCAGCAGGGGTTGTGTGTGGCATTGCCGAGGTTGGATAGATTAATATCTCAACGCCTTGACTCAAGTCATCATTCTGGACGTCGCCAATGTCGTTCATCTACGGCCTTGCTTTGTCTATGCTCAGCTTTGTTTTGCTTATACTCAACGGACACGGCTGCGTGTCAAGAAAAAGGAGAGGATTCCCCATCGCTCGGACCAGAGGAAGCACTTTCAGTAGAGATAGTATCGCTTCTCAAACGGTTGTCCCAAAAGAGCTCAGGTGGCCTAAAACCTCTAGTCGAGATGTTGGCAGAGTATATTTGGCCCCTCTTTCGAGGGCCATCTTTTGTTCCGGTATGTCAGGAAATGTTTAGTGTAAGTGAAGAACTACTATTAGATATGTTCGTGGAGAAGATAAGATCTCATATCCAATGTATTCGAGAGGAAGAGATACTGTTTCGAGTATCTAAGGCTCATTCGATTAAGGATATCGTCGATATTTTTAATAATCTTAAGTCTCAGGACCTCGCTCTTTTGTTAGAGGAGGTTTGCATCTCTCGCCTTGCACGAGGGAAAGAGTCGTCTCTCTCATCCTATCAAGGGGAGGTGATGAAGGAATTTGGGAATATATTGCAAGAACTATCTTCTCAAGGGGACGGGGAGGCGGTTATCCTTTCCAACGTGTTGGCAACCCTTCAGTCGACAATTCATCAATTAAGTCAGTGGCATGATCAATGCGTTCGTTGTAGAGATCTGGGTCAGGTGTGCAGGGAAGATTCCGAGAGTTGGACATTGATCCGAAGGATACAGATAAGCGTGTTCACACATTTGTTAAGCATAGTGGAACCATCTGAGCTCCATCATGTTATTTTTAAAAGTCGCCAACCAGAATTTTGGGAAGCGTTGACTCATTATATGGTTAAGTTATCAAGTCAGAATCCAAAACAACCCATCTTTGAACTATGTAGAGAGATAATCCTCAGTTTTTACAGGCTGTCCTTATTTCAGAAAGGGGCAGAAATTGAGGGAGAGAAATTAGCCATACACCTCGAGCATCTCCTTAAGATGGAAGAGGAAGGTAGGGGGACTGAGGAACTTCATGGTCAGACTGAGCAAGTTGAAAAGAGCTATGAAGAACTTCTAAGAAGTGTTCAAACATATTTTGAGTATTGCAAAACCTCTATGGGTCGTTTTTTGACAAAGTTTCAAAGAGAGTCATTTGACTTAAATTATTATTTTACGTTTGTGACTCCTTATCCTGTTATACAAAATGCAGGGCAAGGGGGGGATTGCTGCAGGGGAAACGAGTGGTGGAGAGAGAGCCCAATGAAAGAATGGTTCCTTGCAGAGGGGAAGTACCGTTTATCGCTAGAGGTTTTTCGTAGAGTTGCTACTGCTCTGAAGCCAAATTATGATCCTGCACAAAATCCTGAATTCATTATTAAGCAGATTAGGGTGCATTTGTTATTGCTTGCATTTATCAAGCATCGAGACCGTCTTAATCAAATAGCCGTTCTGTATATGCAGATCTCGGAAACAGAAAGTTTAAAAAACCGTGCTTATCCTAAGAGTACTCGACGATGGTGGCCTTTACTAAAATTGAAGTAGTGAATAAATTTTTGTGCGTCTGTTTGTGCAAAGGACATCTACATATGTAAGGAAAGTAAGGCCATTGTATAATTTTTGGTTAGTCAGCCTGATATGGAAAACCATAGGAATTCGAGTGGAGAGTCTAAAATTCGCAATCATTATAATTTTTTATTAAACAACTTAGACATATTTCCTCTTTTTCTATTTCTGCTATGTCGCATGGTCGACGATGGGTTCTAAGGGATGTTATATAACGGTCTTAAGTGTACGCGTTCATGGGGGAGCAACAGAATAATCAATATCCTTCTCTTATAGCCAGCACACCACCACTAGACCTTTTACCTTTCACTTTCTCAAAACGTGTTCCTCCAAAAAAATTCTAAAAAAAGGAAGACACTGTAGAGAGCGATCCACGTTGTGCCCCCTCGAAGCATACTAAATTACAGAACTAAGGAAGGGGGAGACCTTATTTTTCGTGGAAAGATTCAAAGAGCTCGGCTAGGAAGAGAAAAGACCGTTGCATAACCTCTTATTGACCAACCTAATGTGAAAAACCATGGGAATTCAAGCGAAGGCCCCAAAATCTACAGTCTAAGTAAGTTTTTCATTATAAATTGCTTATACATATTTTCCTCTTTTCTATTTTCGTTATGCCACATGGCCTGATGATCAACGACAGACGTCTAAGGGAAGTTATGCAACGGGCTTGAGAAACACATTTTTCGAACTTTGTTGCAAGGTAACGGCTACTGTCATCAACCTAAGACTGTTGCATAGCCTCTGGTTGATTGACTTTATGTGAATAACCACAAGAATTCGAGTGAAAATCCGAGACTTGTAATCATCATAAGATGTTCATTACAAATGATTTGTAACATATTTCCTTTTTTTCTATTTCCGCTGTGTTACACCAACGACACACTCCAAAAGAAGTTATGCAACGGTCTTAACCTTTCGATCAGTCTAGCCCTCCAAGTCGATTAACTTCCTAAGGAAATTTTTCTGAGTATCATATTTAAAGGGCCTGTTGAGAAAATGACATTTTTCGATGCAAGAGTGGTCTATATGCACTAAATCCTCAACAGGAGGCTTTAAATTGCATTATTTTTATTTTCAGTGATTTATGATGTAGATCGGCCATTTTATTTTAGGCCAGTTTCGAAGGTTTTTATCACTACCTTCACATTTTTCAACAGGGCCTTAAAGTATCACACAGGAACGAAGAGCTCTTTCAGCCAAGTTTTTCGTAGGTTCGGCTCCCCCTTATAAAGAAAAGTCCACAGATGTGAAAAACATTTCAACAGATTGCGGACTAAAGATTTGCTTTGACGGACTTTTACCTTGAGACCGTGGATAACCTCTGGTTGGTCAACTTTATATGAAAAACCATAAGAATTCGAGTGAGAAATCCGAGATTTGTAATCATCATAAAATATTAATTACAAATGAGTAAGATATATTCCCTCTTTTTCTATTTCCGTTGTATTACACAGCTTGGTGGTCAACAATGAACTTCAAGAGAAGTTATGCAACGGTCTTAATTTTGAATTGTCCGCTCGAATTTCCACGATTTTCCACGTCAATATGCAACATCTTAGATCTTAGGCTTCTCCCTCAAACATTCACAGATTCCCACACAAAATCGATCAATTATCGACGATGCAATGATTTGTTTTTGAGCGTTGTTCCCCTACGAGGACCATGCTTCCCCCCCCACGCATCGTCCTCCGTCCTCTATGCTCCACTTCTTCCGCCTACGGACGAGCCATCGACATTAATGATCCCACTCTTCTGTAAAATAATGAGCAGGATAATGATTGGGATCATCCATTTCATGCAAAAATGCCACACACGATAGAAATACCTCCAACGGTTTCCTTGGGGAAATTCTGACCAACTGTTCCCCTTGTCAAGAACCCAGCCGATGAAGATCGCGGTAAACAGTCCCCCGATGGGGATGATCCATGTTGAAATTAAATGTTCAACCGTATCGAGAAAGGCAGATTGATAGATATGGCCCCAGCTCTTAAACAGGTTCGCGGAAGAATAGGAAAGAGCGCTCGGGATACCCATTACCCCTGTGCTCAAGGCAACCAAAACGGCGGCTTTTTTACGCGACCAGTTTAAAAGCTCCATGAGATTCGTGGCAACGACTTCAATGAAAGGAATTGCCGAGGTCAGGGCAGTAAAAACAAAAAGGATAAAGAAAATCGTCGAAATGATGAGAGATCCCGGCAACTGTGCAAATAAATAGGGCAACGTTTTAAATATCAAACCCGTCCCCTGTTGCGGGGTAAAGTGAAAGGTAAAAATAACGGGAAAGATGACCATCGCAGCGAGGATGGAAACGACGATTACAGATAGGCTGATAATCCCCGCCATCTGTGGGATATTTTCCTCCTTGTGCATATAACTTCCATAGCTGATCATGATTCCCTGGCCTAAGCTGAGGGTAAAAAAGGCAAGTCCTAAAGCCTCCAACACGCTAGAAAGTTTAAAGGTATCGAGGTTGGGGTAAAAGACGAAGCGTGCAGCTTCCCAAAATCCAGATAAAGAAAAGCTATAGATAAATAAACCGATCAAGATGCAAAAGAGGGCCCTGGTCATAATTTTTGCCCAACATTCGATCCCCTTGCGCACCCCTGAAATGACGATGCCCATCGTGATCGCTGTAAAAAGAAAATGCCAGAATAGAGAAATATCTCCCGACTGAGAAAGAAGGTCAAAGAGGTGCGCCACGTCTTGACCTGATAAATTTTGATAAAATCCGTTGAGCGACATGAGAACATAGCTCATCCCCCACCCCGCGATAACGCTGTAGAAGGACATAATCAGGAAAGAAGAGAAGACCCCTAACCACCCCACGATTTTCCAATGGGAACGTTGAGGAGATAGAGTTTCAAAAGCCTTAACAGCGGCTTGCTGGGAGGACCTACCCAACATCAATTCCCCAATGAGAACGGGGATCCCGATCACAATTAGGCAAACAAAATAGGTCAACAAAAAAAGCCCACCTCCATTATGGCCCACTGCATAGGGAAATTTCCACAAAACCCCTAGGCCAATCGCAGAACCGATGGCTGCCAAAATAAACCCTAAACGCGAATCCCAATGTTCTCTCATATCCTCAACCTTTTTTGAAAAACTTTAACAAAGAATCAAAATCAAATATACCACTCGTTTGAACCATAATAATAAAAATCATGCATGGAACAGTCCACTTAATTAAAAAGTGCCAAGGCCTCCAAATCCAGGTCAGCGAGTGCCCCAAAGAAAATTCTCGACGAAGTATGCGAGGATCTATCACCCATCCAACAAAAATTGCAGTGAGTATTCCCCCAATGGGAATCAACCAGATCGAGACAAATTGATTGATGGTTGTGAGAAAATCTGTTCCATAAATTGTTTTCCAATGGGGAAAGAGAAAAGGAGTTTTGGCCAAGGCACTCGGGCATCCAAAAAGCGCAGTACCGCACCCTACGACCCACACAGATCTCTTTCGTGTCCATCCCAATAATTCCATGAGATTGGTAGCCACTACTTCTACCAGTGGAATCGCGGAGGTCAATGCAGTGAAAACAAAGAGGATAAAGAAGAGGGTAGAGAGGATCAAAGATCCCGGTAGGTGCGCGAATAGGTAGGGAATGGTCTGAAAAATCAGGCCGGGGCCAGAGGAAGGAGAAAGGTTAAAGGTGAAAATGACGGGAAAAATCATAAGAGCTGATAGGACTGCGACAAGGATCACTGAAAGGCTTACTATGCCGGCCAGGTGGGCGATGCTCTTGGTAGGGGTCATGTAGCTTCCGTAGCTAATCATAATGCCCTGCCCAATGCTTAAGGTCCAAAAGGCCAAACTCAGCGCTTCAACGATGCTCGATGGAGTAAAGCGCTCGATGTTGGGTAAAAAGATGAAGCGAAGAGCGGGGACAAAGCCGGGAAGGGTAACGGCATAAAGGAAAAGTAGGACGAGCAGAACAAGCAAAGTTTTGGTCATGATTTTTGCCCAGTATTCGATCCCTCTGCGCACACCAGGAAGAACGATGGCCACTGTGATCATGGTGAAAATGAGGTGCCAAAAGAGAGAAAGGCTTCCCGAATGTCGCAATAAATCAAAGAGTGTGGCAATCTGATTTTGATCCAAATTTTGGTAGAATCCGTTGAGAGACATCAACACATAGTTCATCCCCCATCCCGCAATAACACTGTAGAAAGACATGATAAGAAAGGAAGCAAGCACCCCAAACCACCCGGTGATCTTCCAAAAGGAGTGACTAGGCATGAAATGCGCAAAGGCCCGAATCGCCGCACATTGCGCATGCCTACCTAAGATCAACTCCGCAATCAAGATGGGCACCCCGATGATCGCAACACAGGCAAGGTAGGTCATTAAAAAAAGACCCCCCCCATTACCTCCGACAATGTAAGGGAATTTCCACAAAATCCCCAGACCGATCGCAGAGCCGATGGCCGCCATGATAAAGCCAAAATGATGAGACCAATGTTCTCGCATCTGTTCTATTACTATTACTTCTCCGAATGAAAAACCTGCCCCCTCTTCTTGCAAAAGCACACACCCTCAACGACCCCAAAGGGGAGACGAAACGAAAAACACCAGTCCACTTTCGCCAACACCCTTCAGCAGACCCTGCCATGCTATTCCCTTGGAATATAAAGGTCAAGGATCGGAAATTTCCGTAGAGGGCAGGAGAAGGAAGAGTTTCATCAGCTGATGTTTTGCAGAAGAGAAAGAAAAACGTTGTCCTATTCCCCCTCTTTTTATATCCTACGAGCGGGTTTGCAGGGGGTGGAATGTATTCATCATCCCGTTTGAGGAGGTGCAATTTGTGACAATCTCCGGTGGTTCTGGTTGGTTTGCTATCACTTTTTCGCTCTTTCTTCTGATGGATCCCATTGGAAACATTCCGATCTACCTGGTCGTCTTGAAGGAGATTCCCCCGCATAGGCAGCGTATGATCATCATCAGGGAACTCTTAATCTCCCTGTTGATCATGATTCTTTTTTCCTTTGTTGGGGAGGGGTTGCTCAGAATCTTGGCGATCGATCACCGTACGGTATTGGTCTCCGGCGGTGTCATCCTCTTTTTGATCGCAATTCGCATGGTTTTCCCTGAGTCTAAAAGCTCTTTTTCAAATCTATCTGGTGCAGGAGAACCTCTGATTGTGCCTTTAGCAATTCCGCTAGTCGCTGGGCCCTCCGTATTGGCGGCAGTGATGATTTATTCTCGCCAGGAGTCCCACCCAGTGTTACTGGCGGGAATCAGCATGGCCTGGTTTGTTTCAGCAATGATTTTACTCTCCGCTTCCACATTGAAAAGAATCTTAGGGGAAAGAGGAATGTTAGCTTGCGAACGGTTAATGGGTTTGTTGCTCACCCTAATGTCGGTTCAAATGTTTTTAGAAGGCCTCTCGCCCCATTTTACTCCACTTTCGTCAACATCTGGATAAAAAGGGGATATGACAAACCTGTGTTTGGTTCTCTCCTATGATGGCTCTTCCTTTCTAGGTTGGCAGCATACCGAAGAGGGGCCAACTGTGGAAGGAGAACTGAGCAGAGTGTTGTCCACTATTTTTCAACAAGAGATATCCTTACAAGCGGCTAGTCGAACCGATGCTGGGGTGCATGCAGAGGGACAGGTAGTCAATTTTCATGTCCACCACACCTCTCCCTCTCCTTCTCGTTTGCTGGTCAGCCTGAATCAAATGTTGCCCACGTCCATTCGCATCATCTTTGTAAGAAAAATATCAACAGATTTCCATGCAACGCTGGACGCTAAAGGAAAACTCTATCACTATTTTCTGACAACGGAAACGGTCCAACTTCCCTTCGAACGCCATTATGCTTGGCATGTGCGTGGCCCGTTGGATTTAAGCAAAATGAGAGAAGCAGCACGACAGCTGACCGGCACCCATGATTTTTCCACTTTTTGTAACCGTGGTGGCCGCACCCCCGGTAAGGATCAAAGAAGAACCCTTTATCACTTTGATATTGTGAAATCTTCCAATGGTCGTGTAAGGTGTGAACTATATGGAGATGGCTTTCTATACAAAATGGTGAGGAATTTGGTAGGGACAGTGGTTAAAGTAGGATTGGGCAAACTCTCCTTGAAGGAGATCGTTCAGCTGTTAGCGCGCGGAGAGAGAGAGTTGGCCGGAACAACTGCTCCCGCACATGGGTTACTTCTAAAAAGGGTGACCTACTCTCCGGAAATAGAAGAAAGAGAAGAAGTAGGATGATTTCTAGGAATGACCCATGTTGGTGTCATAGCGGGAAGAAGTGGAAAAAATGTCACTATCCCCTGACAGAAGAGGAGATTCGTTCTCCCGACTTCTCCAGGGTGGAATATCAAAAGATGTATCAGATTCATCTGAAAAGCCTAGAAGAGATTGCTTCCATCCGCCTTGCTTGCCAACATGCGGCAAGAATCTTACAGAAAGTCTGCTCGGAGGCAAAGGCGGGGGTGACCACGCAAGAGCTTGACAATTACGCGCGAGAGTTGCACAGAGAGATCGGGGCGATACCCGCTCCTTTAGGGTATGGTTCTCCTCCCTTTCCCGCTGCAATTTGTACCTCTCTCAACGAGGTTATCTGTCATGGCATTCCCGATCGAGAACCCTTGAGAGAGGGAGATATTTTAAACATCGACGTTACCTGCATTCTAGATGGATTTTATGGAGATTGCAGTCAAATGGTGGCGATAGGAGAGGTAACGGAAGAAAAACGGTTGGTAATGGATGCCTCCCATGGAGCGATGACGGAAGCGATCAGTGCCCTAAAGCCGGGAGAACCTCTCTCAATTGTGGGAAAAAAGATTGAAGAACATGTGACCCCCTACGGGTTTTCCATAGTTTACCAATTTGTCGGACATGGGGTCGGCCTCGCCTTTCATGAACCTCCCCAAGTGTTACACTACCGGAACAAGGTAGACATTCCCCTAGCTGAGGGGATGATCTTCACGGTGGAACCGATGATTAATGTGGGCGTCTCACATGCTGTGATCGATAGTGAAGATCAGTGGACTGCACGTACGCAAGATGGGAAGCCCAGCGCTCAGTGGGAGCACACCGTGCTCATTTGCAGGGGAGGACATGAGATTCTCACTTCACTCCCCCCCTCCTAGTTTTTTGGACGTTTTTGAGGTTTCTGTTGGAAGGAAGAAAACGTATAGCTGAGAACAAAAATTTTGTACCTAGTCCAATTGCCAGTCGGTCAACCCTTTTCACCCCATAAGTTTTCACGTTCTCAACAGTTCTTTCCGTGACATATGTTCATACGCGTTCAGGGGGTAGAACATTGAAAAAATGATACTAGAGACAATGTAAGACCGTTGCATAACCTCTGGTTGGTTGACTTTACATGAAAAATCATAAAAATTCGAGTGAGAACTCCAAGAGTTGGAATCATCATAAGATATTCATTGCAAATGATTTAGATATATTTCCTCTTTTTCCATTTCCGCTGTATTACACAGCTTGGTAGTCATCGATGAACTCCAGGAGAAGTTATGCAACGGTCTTAATGTTTCAATTTTGTACGCTCAATTGCTTGGGAGGAGGAGGGGCCATCTTGGGTGGAAGAAAAAAAGTTAGTCCACATGACGCACGAAGGGCCAGGTCGGATAGAAGAAAAGTCAAGAGATTCCTGGAAAGCTTGCTTTGTTCAGTCGGAAAGTCGATGTTCTCAGTGGATTAGGATAATATTCCAAGCTAGAGCAGAACTATCTTCAGTTGGAAGAAGAAAATCGGCCTTTTAAAAAAAAATTCAACACCAACAGTAGCAATAGTTCCAAACCCCCGCCACAAGATCTACACGGGATTGACAATATCTTTAATATCAGGTACGCCCTACGCCGGAGGTTAGGTAATGAGAGGAAAGCGGCGAAATGATCGAGATTCGTAGTTCAGCTCTCCCTGGGTGTGTTTCAGACATTGATAGAAGTGAGAGGATGTCCGTAGCACTTGCATGCTCGCAACAAAAGCTTTTTTTTGTATCGAGGACATTAAAAAGCTTTGGGAAACTTTTCCCGAACTTTCCTAACGCAGGGGAGACATATTCTAAGGCGTTTAGGGCATTTTTTCCGTTCCTAACAGGCGCGATAGTGCATGAATTGGTACGGCAGTTAGCGTGTGGAAAAGCGCAGGTAACAGAAGAGGGCAACACATGGTACAATTCGGGCGAAATGCAGAAGGCTTTAGAGATTTTAGACGAGAGCCTCCAGGAGCTTGCCGAGAGGTCCCAAAAATATACGACTTCACCCACTCCGCTCGAGTGCCAAAAACGCAAGAATCTTTTCCTACTCTTGGCAGACGCAATAGCATGTGAGCTAGTAAGGCAGTTAACGAGGGGAATCGCGTGGATAACAAGGAAAAGCGTACGGTACGAGTGGGACGGAATGAGCGCGGCTTTAGCAGAAGGTTTAAAGGATGCGGACGGTGATGTGCGTAACATGTTCGATCAGAAAATCACTGATAGGAGATGGGTCGATGAACAGATTATGTTTACAGCACAGCATATGAATGAGTGGGGTATTACTGTCGAGAGACAGTGTTGTCCAAACTGGACGTTATCTCTAGTGAGTCCGGATAAAGACGTTGCCACTGAGGTTGAAGCTTTGGATGTATTTAATCGGGTGCCTGAGAGTTCTGAAGGAGAGCCGGTTCAGGCTCCTTCTGCGAATTTCGAGGTGCAAATGATTCAATCTCCCCCTGTGCGACAACCTCGGTCTTCAAAGAAACTCGTAGCTGGTTCTCGCGCAAAAATGGTTTCCAGAGCGACTGCAAGTTCTGAAAGAGAGTCGGTTCAGAGATCTCCTATAGAGTCGCGAGCTCGGGGTATCCGTAAGAGGATGAGACAGTCTCCGCGTTTAACGCGGAAAGAAATGCGTTCCCTCAGAAGGACCATTCTCGAACGGTGTGCCAAAACTGATAGAACGCCTACGGACATTCAATCGATATTCCAATTATGCAGTGACATTGGGGCGGTGGAGAGGAAAGGAATGATGCCACGGGGGGTCGGCAGCTTTATACGTGAAGTGCGGAAAAAAGAAAATCAAACAATGGGGTTGGACCACAACAACGACGCTTTTGTGCCGGAGCCTCTTAGGAAAGCCGTAACGTCATCTGTGAGGGGACATATACAATGTCTAAAGAATTTGAAGCTATGGGGAAGAAAAAGATGGGTTAAATATGGTGCGAATGGAAATTTTAGAAATCCAACGGAGCCCTATATCTATGTTTTTAACCGTATTTCGGTGTTCGTAGAGGCATATAAAGCAGAGAGTTGTTGGTGTCAACAAAATACGCAGGAGGGGGAGGATGTTATACGCAGGGTATCCGATCAGTTCATCGACGATTTGATCACACAGAGTGATACATGTTCACGGGGGGTCACAGAATAAACCGATACTCCTCCTTCTTTATGGCCAGCAGACCACCACTAAACCTTCCATTTTTCACTTTCTCGAAACCGCGTTTCTCAAAAAATTCTGAAAAGAGAGGAGACACTGTAGAGCATGTGACTCGTGCTGCCTCCCGAAGTATACCTAACTTAAATTATAGAACTAAGGAAGAGGGAGACCTTATCGCATAGAAAGATTCAAAGAGCTCGGTTAGGAAGAGAAACACATTTTTCGACCTTTGTTGCAAAGTGAAGGCTACGGTTATCAACCTTTCGATCAGTCTAGCTCCCCGAGTCGATTAACTTTCTAAGGAAATTTTGTACGCGTTCACGTGGGTAGAGACTATATCCAATTCACCTGATCGCTCCTCAATTTAGCTTTTACGAATTTGGTTTATATCTGGCTCATAGCCAAGTCTTTGCATTAAAAATTCCAGGGACAAGTTGAGACATTCTCAAAGAAACCTTCTCTTGTAGGATCGTAATCAATTTCGTGTTCAAGCATCACAAAGAAGGATTATGTACAATGTTTCGCATACTATTGGCCTTACTAAAGACCGTTGCATAACCTCTGATTGATCAACTTAATGTGAAAAACCATGGGAATTCAAACGAAGGACCCAAAATTTACAGCATAAGTAAGTTTTTCATTATAAATTGCTTACACATATTTTTCCT
>Ga0209562_1000191_pt1 | contig 25589 bp, 19 predicted proteins | sample WorMetvacBELIZE2_FD_187399 | JGI IMG/M metagenome (GOLD analysis project Ga0209562, IMG submission 187399) | Marine gutless worms symbiont microbial communities from Max Planck institute for Marine Microbiology, Germany - Olavius vacuus BELIZE.2... | ecosystem: Host-associated > Annelida >... | reverse complement strand
ATGTGAGGAACGTTTAAAGAGTCTAGTTCTGTAAAAAACGTAATACCGTGCTTAACGGGAATGCCTTTATCATTAGTTCCATCTAGACGAAGCATAATATGCCCCATCATTGAGCTAGCAGATGTAACATTTTCTGAGGCGTAAATTAGCTTGATACTATCGGCCGGAACACTTTCTACAAATCTGCGATATTCTGCGCAGTGCTCGGCAGGGGTAATAGATGCAAATTCGGGTATGTAGCGCTTGAGCAGCCGTAAACGGGCAGGGTAGTTGCAAATGTTTTGGGTATTACGCTGAAAAAGGTCAACGGTAGCTTGCGCTTCGGCTAACGGGCTGACGAACGACTTTGATATATAAATAGAAGTGTCGTTAGTAATTGGCTTCCCATTTTTAAGTTGTAACAATAGATGCCACAATGGGTCGTTAGCTATTTGCTGTAACGTTGCGCTATCAACTTTTGAGTAGCTAGTTTGAGTAACGTCACTGGCCGTGGAATTAGCTGCGAAAATCAAAAAAAAGGAAGCAAGAATGCTTCCTTTTAGAATTCGTGTAAACATATCTTATTTACAAGGTACGCTTACTGAATCTTGGTATTTCCACATTTTGTCTGAGCCGTAATCGGTAGACGAACCGAATACACCGCCACTAAGAATGTTGATGAAAAACGCAGATTCAACTTCTTTGTTTAGGTTAACGTCGGTACATTTTGCATCGTCAGCAACTAGCACTTTATCTTTGTTCTCTTTCTTAACAGTAACCACGCCAGGCACTGTTTGAGACATGCCGTCAACAGTAACTGTAGTCGTTTCACCGCTAGTTGTTGTAACGTTTATTTTGTGTGTTTCTTCGGTAAGAATGGTGGCACAACCTGAGGTAAGAATAAGGCTTGCAGCAGCTAGTCCAATTATTTTTTTCATTATATTTCCCTTTCTGATTTTGAATGTCGAATTTTCGACGAGCGTTAATATAATGTTTACGCTATAAAAATCAAATAAAGATTGTTTCTAAATTGGTCTGCAGGTGTGAAAGGACAAATATAAGTAAGCGTATGCGCCGAGATAATAAAGTTAGCGTCAAGTAGCCATGACACTAACTTCATAAATGCACTTATTTATGCATACCGCGAATAGGGTAGTTGTTATCAGGATTATGAATCCAGCCCAAACCACTTACTAATGTCTCTAACTCAGGTCTAACAAATGGGTTGTTAGAAATATCAGCGACGTGCACATTACCTTCATTGTTCACAACAAACAGCGCGGGCTCAGAAAACGGGTGATCAGTTTCTTGAGGAGATCTTGGATCAGAGATATATACGCCTAACTCTTCCATCTGCTCCACCGTTAAGCCGTACGCAATTGGAAAGTTAATGTCCAACCTAGGAAGGTGACTTTCAAGCTGCGCTTTACTGTCGCCAGACACTGCAATAAGGTCTACGCCAGTTTCGGCAAGATAACCTCTAACACTCTCAAGTTGATTGAGGTATCGAGTGCAAAGTGGGCAATGTTGCCCTCGGTAAACCACTATCATTTTCCAATCAAGACCGTTCTCAGGTGTCGCTAACTTTATAGTGTCGCCATTTAACAGCTTTGCTGAAATATCTGGAAAAGCAGAACCTGCATGTAACTTATTGGTGTATTCAGTACTCATGATAATTCCTTAAAAATGCTTGTGAATGTGAGCTTCAAAACGTTTGAAATCGTTTTCTACATCGGCGTTTTTCATTACGTCAAAGCTAGCGAAAGTTTCCATTGGCTTCATGCCAAAGAACTTGAAGTTCATATGCATTGGAAACAGTAAATCGTCTACAGATTTACCTTCGAAAAACTCTTCGCTGTCGTTAAATGACTCTTCTGGAGCATTGAAGGTTAAAGACATCATATATTTAACGTCGGTAAGGGTACCGCCTGTGCCGTAGTTTTTCTTCGGCGCTTCTTCAACGCGACCGTCGCCGGCACATAAGGCGCCACCCATACCTGCAGTGTAGATTTCATCCATATACTTCTTGAATGACCATGGCACACCCATCCAGTTAATTGGTGCCTGTAGAAATACGATGTCAGCCCACTGATGATGGGCTAACTGTTCTTCAACGATGTGCTCTTCGGCCATTGTCACTACGCGAGTGTTATAGCCTTTAGCTTCAAGCAGCGTTACCGCTTTATCGACGAAAGACGCATTTAACTTGCCTTCTGAAAAAGGGTAATACTGGTGTGCATTGATAATTAGCACATTGCCTGTCTTTGTGGTGGTCATCTCAAAACTCCCAAAAAAATTGAATAAAGCTTATTGCTTACCGGTGGTTTATTTTAGTGACCTTTGAACTTTAAACAACTAGTGGTGTTTTGGTAACTATGTTGGGGACTAACGGGATATTGTATAAATTTATTTTGAATCAATTGGTTAAGTGATTAAAGAAAGTGGGTTGCCGTTATAGTACTACTGCGTTAAATAACAAAGAGTCATTCGTTTAAGGAGATTGAGAGATTTAAGGAGCTTCAATATATGGCTATGCCTTGGACCGACACTCGGCCGACACGCTTGCGTGGCGATTTGCTGAACTTCAGAAACAAAAAAACCGACGCAAAGGTCGGTTTCAGTATCTACTTCAAAAAGAAGAGATGGTACCAGTGGGCGGGCTTGATTGGACCGACACTCGGCCGCAACGCTATCGCTAGCAACGGATTTTGAAAAGTTGGTATGTATTTTTTTATTTTAAAATCATAGTATTAGGGTTTTTGAAATTGACTTTGCAAAAAAAGTTAGTTTTTTGTATTTATTTTTTAGCATTAACAGCATCGAGCATAGTGTTAAAAAATAATAAATTAGGGTAGATACTTTTACTATTGATAAGCTTTATTGTCTTGGCTTTTTTTTTGATATAATAAAGCGTGTGTTGCTTACGGCGTAACAATGCGCTACTTGCTTCATTCAATAATGAATAATTAACCCAAATTAGCATTGCACTAAACAGAAACGGACAATATTCCTTTAGAACTCTAAAATTAATTTGTATTGAATGCGTATGTAAGCTTAAGTGCCTGATAAAATTGCGATTTAATCCCTCATATAGTTGAAAGTTAGGCACATCAGGAAACTTATTTTTTAATCAATATAGCGCTAAGCGTCATATCACTTTAAAGTTAAACAGCCCACTCTTAAACTTTAATGTTGGTTTTCTGTTTGATAACTTCTATGAGTACTTACGAAAGTTTTGGAGGGAGTTTGGGCTTTCTTTCCATCTTCTGTAACACCTTATATTAGTGAACCTAGTTTGACCTGAATGACAGATCAATAGTCCGCTTTGCTTTTTCTTTGTGAAGCTAAATCCACTCTAAAAATTGTCTAATTTCTCTATTCCTAGAGCAATAGTAAATGGAAATGATGTCTGTGAATCAGGCTCTTATTTAAAGTGCATGTCCATCAGAGCGAAATTTTCTATACCAGATTGCAAATCGAGCGCTTTCTTCTTCCAGTTTTGTATACTTACCTGGGCTATAAAATCGAGAAGATGTACCCTTGTGTGCCCTTTCTATCGCAATTTTATCTTGTGCAACAGTTGAGTCCCAATACCAAATCAGTTTATCTAATTTAAAGTCCTTATTTTCTTCAGCTTTCTCATCAACAAGCCAGCACAAGTCCACAACCGTCTTACAGTTCGACATGGGGTTCACTCTAAGCACATATGCGTAGTCATTTGGCATACTAAAAAGTGTCAGCGGACCAATGTATCCAAAGGTTTCTCCGTAATCTGATTCTTTATAGCTTCCCATGAGAGGAGCCAACAAAGATTTGTCTCTAGAATGCGATTTATGTTGAACATTTATGGGACTTCTGTAGATAACATGAAACTGAGGAGATAAGTAGTCAATATTTGTCCTTTCTTTGAGTGGGTACCCCATTGCATCTGTAGAGGATTGCCACTTTTTCCAAACCTCAACTCCTGTCATTACATGTTTATACGAATCCGTAGAAGTAATTGTTGGATGAATGGCCACTGAACACATTTCAGGATGATTAGCGTAACAATGATAACACTCAAGCAAGTTTTCTGTCACAGACTTCCAGTTTGCTTGAATAGAGTAGCTCTTTTTAAAGGCAACCTTAGCTTTTTGTATTCCATGCCATCTCATTAGCGGTGTAATATCTTGCTCTATTACATCAAAATCAATAGCGTCTTGAGCATTGAATGTTACAAAGAGTAGGCCTTCTATTTCTTTAATGATAATTGCTTTTTTATGAGCGTAAAATCTAAATTCGTTTAAAATCGAAGGATTAACACAGTTTTGCTCTACAAGGTTTTTACTCAATATAATGCAAGAAAATACGTTTTTTAATTTTTTTACTAGAATTTTGTGACTGAATATATAATAAGTTTTAGCGGTTTGTTCTCGATTGTAATTTGAAGCGTGATCTAAGAAAAGCCACTGTTTAGAAAGTAATGTCATGTCAAATTTGAAAGATTTTTTACTATATAATTCATCGCGGCTAAATGATAATGTTTCACTTAAATTAATTTGAAATTTGTTTTTCATTTTATTAATCGCTACATATTTAAGATATAAAAGAATAGGAAAGATTGCTTATTATATTTTTCTATATTTGTGAAATATTTTTTCTATACCAAATAGCAAAATTTGCAGAATTATGTTCAAGCTTTGTATAAAAGCCTGGGTGGTAGAATTTTGATTTACTGCCAACGGCAGCTCTTTCAATTGCAACAATATCTTGCTGTATTGTTGTATTCCAAAGCCAAATCAAGTCATTTATTACATAATCTTTATTTTCGACTGCATTTTCTTCAACAAGCCAAAAAAGCTCTAATTGTGTTTTACTAACTGAAATTGGATTTATACGAAATACGAATGCATGGTCAGTAGGCATACTAAAATGAGTTAATGGACCAGAGTAGCCAAATGTTTCACCGTTATCATATTTTTTATACCGGCCCATCAGAGGCGCTAAATGCTTACCATTTTTTGCGTATGAAGGGGTGTCTTCGTTGATGACGCTACGGAAGATAACATTAAACTGCGGTGCGCAAACATCAATGTCCTCTACACCGCCAATAGGATGTCCATAGCTTTTAACTTTTTTCGACCATTCGGTAAAAATAGACTTAAACTTTCTTATACCAATTAATGAATCAGTTGCAGATACGTGAGGATGGGCAAATTGAGAGCACATCTCAGGATGATTGGAAAAACAATGGTAGCATTCATAGAAATTCTCAACTGCTAATTTCCAGTTCGCTTCTATAGAATATTCACATGAATGAGCTATTTTAGCTTTCTTTAAGCCTTGCCAACTAAAAAGTGGTTCTAACTCACTTTTTACCACTTCGAATGAAGGTAATTTTGCTTTGTTTAATCCAATGAAAAGCATGCCTTCTATCTCTCTTATTTCAACTTTTCTAAGAGCATTTTTATCAGGTTCTGCAGTCGCAGACGGACATGCAGGAGCGTTTAAAAGCTTCCCATCAATGCCAAATTTCCAGCTATGATATGGACATACAAACGCTTTTGTATTGCCTTGTTTTTTTGTACATATAACAGAACCTCGGTGGCTACAAAAATTAAAAAATGCATTAAACCCATCCGATGACTTAAGAACAATAACGGATTCACCTAAGATATCAAGAACTCTATAATCACCTAGTGAATTATAATTTGACGTATGATCTATAAAGTTCCACTGTGATGAAAGCAAATCGATGTCTTTCTCAAATACATCAATATCGGTTAATTCTTTTGTATTGAAGGAAGATACATACTTTGAATCAATTAATGAATTATTCATTTTTTAAACCTATATTATTGATGCTTAAGAAGCATTCCAAACGAATTTTTTTTGCGAAATTAGAAAAGGTATTGCAGCCCAGCAAAACATAAGAATCAATGTTCTACTATTATTTAAAAAAGTGTCGTTCTGAAATGTTATTTTACTAAACATTTCAGTATACTCACTGAGAGGAAGAATCTTAGAGATATAATTTATTAATTCTAATTCTGAGCTGATAGGAAAGAAAAGCCCACTTAATAGAATCAAAGGAAAATAAAAGATGTTAATTACTCCATTAGCAGCGCTAACAGATGTGATTCTAGCGGCAATTAACAATCCAATACATATGAACGTAGAAGAGCCAATTGAGACTAAAAATATAAAGTTAATAATGTTTCTTATGGTGTAATCGAAATCTAGTGAATAAAAATAATCTGAAGCTGCGAAAAATAAGAGAGAAAATATAACTATTATAATTACTCTACTAACTATGAATGAAGCTAAAAATAGCCCTTTGTTCATAGGCATAACGTGGTATATTTTCAATGCGTTAGCTGCTCTTAATTGTACTATAACTACAGAGAAACCAAATAAGCATGTCGATACGATTGTCATGCAGATTAATCCGATCGTAATTTTTTGAACAGTTTGGGTTTCCGATTTTTTTTGTCTATTATTAACGCTTAATATTTCAGTTTTATCCACTACTATCCAATTGGGATCTGTTTTCTCGAGATATTTATTTGATAACCTTATAGTATTAATTAATGAAGAGGCTTTATCGGAATAAGCGGCAAGATGTTCGATAATCATCTTTGTTTTTAATTGATTATCTTTGTCTGAAAATTGGATTTTGAAAAAGTATTTGCTTTCGTCTTCCATCTGTTCGCCTAGTGCTCTATACTCCACAATAAAATTACTGAAATTTTTTTCGATAAAATTTTCAATGATTGGGAAGTTTTTTTCTTCTAGACTCAAATTACTTCCCTCTATTAATAATATTTTTTTATATTTGATTTCTTCACTTGATGAAGGAATGGACATAAAAACAATCAAAATAAAAAATGGAAAAATGAAAGTCCAAAATAATGCAATATAATCTCTAGAAAAAACAAGTAATTCAATTTTAACCAGTTCTATAAATTTATTCATTTTTAGACCTCGCAGGTGCAAGGAGGGTTCACCAAATCATCCAAACCACACTCAGAAACAGTGATTTTTGAATAAGATTCTTGCTCTAAATCTGTAAGGAATGAATTAATTATATTAGTTTTTAAATATGTAATATGTTTTAAATTCTCTTTGTCCCTAATTGTTTTGATAACATCATTTGAACTTTTTAGATATCTATCTAATTCAAAATAAGATTTCTCGTCAACGCTTGACGCTTCAAGCTTATATTTACCGACGGTTCTTTCTATGATCTCGTCAAAAGAGTCATAGAACTTAACTTTTCCTGCTTCCATAAGGATCACCTTTTCACATATATCAATTTCTGATTTGGTATGAGAAGCCATTACAATTGTCGAACTATCTGACTTCATATCTTTAAGGATTTCAGTCAGAATATTTTGATAGTACATGTCAAGTCCGGTGTTTGGCTCGTCAAGAAAAATTAGTTTTGGTTCGTGTGATAGTGCCAGGTAAAGGTCAACTCTTTGGCGCTGTCCACGCGAAAGTTTTTCATATCTGAGGTTTAATAATTCATAAATATCAAGAGATGAAAAAATAAAGTCGCTTGATTTTCCATACATAACCTTAAAAAGCTTTACAAGATCTCTTACATTCAGTTCTTTGTTGTACTGAGACTTTTGAAGCTGCACGCCTATATAACCTTTGTTTTTTACATTTTTTTCAAATGATTTTGCATCCATTCCTAAAATTGAAATATCTTTTATTTCTGTTTTTATTAAACCAGTAACTGCTTCCATAAAAGTTGTTTTACCGCTTCCATTTGCACCAATTATTGCAACGGTACTTCTATCTTTAATATTGATTTTTTCTATATCAAGCTGGAAATTGTCGCGTTTTTTAGATCGAAGTTTGAAGATTTCTAGACACATAAAAAATCCTGAAGGTTCTTTGTTATTCTTTCTTTTAAATGTTTTATTTCGTCGTGATATAACCTGTCTAATTCTATATCGTCGACAAGTCTTACTATTCCATTCAAGTCTCTTCCAAACTCAACTGGTGTAGAAAGCTTAAATTTTGCATAATCAATATGAGCTTCTGTGGTTAAAGTATGATCATCTAGTGATTTTTCAAAAAGTTGATTAATTAGTGCAAGTAATTTATATTTTTCAACTGCATCATTAGTCGTCAAAAGCCTTATGATGTTTGCCTTTGCTAAAAAATAAAATGCCTCTTTTTCAAATTTACTATTCGATAAACTTTGTATTAAATCTTCCGTTAATGCTAGAGCTACTTGGTCTATGCATTCCTTTTCATTCACTTGCCTGTAGATTTTTAGGAGCAAAAGTCTTATCCTAATTACAGTTGTTTTTAGACATCCTGTTAAGCCTTCATCAACCTTGGCCACTATTTTATAGTGTAAATCAAAAGAAGAACTTTTTTCGGATAGCCTATCTTTTAAGATATCCAACTCTATTCCTTTATAATCTAAAGCTTCATGCTTAGTTGAAATTTTTTCTACTATTTCACTAAAGGAATTTCCTATAGGATTATCGAAAAATGAACAAAAAATATCATACGCGTTTTCATCTTCACTTCTATTTATTCTAGAAATTAACAGATCAATGTTTTTATTTTTGGAGTAATGAATAAATTTATGTATTAAGATAAACGCTAAATTGTAAATGAGAAGTTGTTCTTTGGTGGATGAAGTGTTTCTAGAAAAAAAAATATCTTCACTAAAGCGGTTAGATAGTAGGGTTTTGATAGTAGGAATTACTTGGTCGTAATTTTTCAAGTATTCTAGCGCTTCTGTGTAGGAGACTATAAATGCCGCATCCGGCGCTAGAGCTGATTCATAATAGAGAGCGATTCCTTCTGAAATAACTCTGTTTTTAGTCATCCAAAATACATGGCTCAGTTCATGTGCAATCGCAGCTGAGTACTTTTGCAATGTTCCATCGAGACCACTTAACCTAATGTAACTTACGCCTGGTAAACTATAATCCAGCAGAGATGTAGCATATGGAGTTATTTCGAATAGAATCAATTCATCAGGTGTGCTCCCCTTCAATTTTTTTAAATTGGTAGATTGGCGCTTTGCTAAGCCCATTATCAATTCGCAAAAATTATTTGAGCTATCTTCAGGAAATATAAACCAAAAATTATCCTTGTATTGTAGCTTATTTCTTCTTTCAATTAGCGAGAACAGTAATTTTGAGTGTTGATCCACCCCAGGTAATTTTGTAAAAGTTGTTATTACTTCTTTTGCTTCGTGTTCTTTATTGACATTTATGAGTATTAGTGCTTTCTCGAAAAGGAATTCAATTCTATATGGGTTATCTTTAAGTATAGCTTCGATATTTTCTAGCCGTAGGTTAAAATCGAACATAGTTAACTTCCTTTGCCAACAAAGGCCATATGAACAGGCGGTTCGTTTAGTACATCTGTCTGTAGTAACAAAGCCACTTCATTATCGTGGAAGCCACCCCATGACAAACTTGCTAAATTTTGTGCTGTTGCTGACAAAAGAATATTTTGCATTAAATGCCCTGATTCAATAAGCGAGAGTCGGTAAGCTCGGTCACCATATTTAGTCATTTGCCGCTCAAACATTGAGGTGACTATAATCACAAACCCAATTTTAGTTAAATAATCGTCTGCCATAAAAATACGATTAAGTTCCGTTAATTTTAAATCTTGATCAATCGGGTCAAGGGAGTGATCCAAATTATTGTAGTGGTATACTCCTTTACTTAGCCTTTCGACGTTTAGTGCTATAACGTATGTTTCACATGGATATAATCCTCCACCTGAAGGATAAGAACGCGAAGTAAAAATCTCGTCTTCAAGCCCCTTTTTATCTAACCTTTTCCTTTGAGTCACTCCTGCCGACCAGCCAAGTAAGTTAGACATCTCTTGAAATTTTACGGCCTGGCCCGAATAATCATGACTACTTCTTCGTTTAAGAAATAATTCTGTGAAATTTACATTTTTTGATTCTGGAGGGAGTAGTGAAATTGAATTTTCTTTCAAATACTCTTTTCTGTTTCTCGCTGTTTCTAAGATGTATTGACTTGAACTCATATATTCTGTTATTCGAGGAGTTTTTTTAAAGAGATTTAGCTCGCTATATTTAGTATATTCGTGAAGGACAGCTGCTTGTGAACGTAGCCAATGATTTTCACAAAAAGTTACTTTCGATTTTCTTTTTAAAATAGACATGATGGACTCAGTGATTAAGGAAATGGGTGTGGCGCTAAATTGAGACTATCTGGAAATTTTATTCCCCAGCTTCGAGAAACTTTTTCTAATCGCCTTTTATCTAAAAACTCACTGCCTATTCCGACATGTAAAGGTTGAAGTCCGGGAACTATTGCTTTGGCGGCGTAGATGTTTAAGTCAAGAAATTCTCGTTTAGATATATCCACTGCATAAGACTTATAGCCAGCCTTTCTAATTCTTGTTAATACTTCATTAATTTGTACTTTGTAGTCTGAATGACTAAATTGATTGTTGTACAGGACTTTTGTTTCAATATAATCACCGCAAAGCATGAATTCTATAAAATCGTGATTTAGGGGTTCAAAATAAAAACGAATATGGTGTTCAAAGTCGCTGATCTCCTCTTCTTTAGTGGGTTGCAAACCTCTACGGCGCATTTCTTGTATCCAGTTGTAAGTGTGAAAGGCTTCTACAATAGCTTTTTCTGCTGCAATTACACTATCGAGATGACATGACATTCCTAGTGCAATACCAGCCTTTCCAGGTAATCTGATTACGCACGCTACACAAGGGATATTTATATCTGTATCCATCCACAATAAGTGGACTTCATGATTGCGCTTTTTTAAAAGCTCTTTGATTTTTTGATGTTTATTACATATATCGTCTAATCGAATCTTTTTTGGTGTCCTCTTTAACAGCCAGTGTGTCGTGAATGAATCCCTCTCTATTACTTCTCTTAATCCGGTTAGTACTGCGTGTTCTAAAGAAGAGCCGGCAGCCAGACCAGTACTAATTTGTGGGAAAAGTTTTTCACTGGGGAATTTTGAGGGAAAACCGAGCCAAACTAGTTGTGCCGGTAAATACACAAGTTCGTTAGTTTCTAAATCGAAACCTCTTGCCCAGTGAATCTCTTTTTCTGGATTGGGTTTGTGAAAGAAAAAATTAGGCTTGTCATATTGACTATCACTAAAACCGATGAAACTTTCTAGTTGAGTAAAATTGTTTCGAAGGGAATTTTGACTTGCATAAACTGTCTGATCTTCAAAAAAATAAGATGCTATAAAACGCTCGCATGCCTCCCCTATCGTGGACCAAAGAGCTTCTTCAGGATCAAGAGCTGCTCCGGAAGCTATCTGTTCCGCACGCCCGTGAATCGAATGGTTGAGGTCAATAGCATATCTTGTATCAGAGCACTCAGCTGAAAATATGTATAATCCAGGTTCACTTGACTGAAGACCAATTTCAACTAGTTGTTTTATTAAACCAGTTTTTCTATCCACTAATCTGTTTAAAACTGATTTTAAATTAGTTGACAGAGAGCGTTCTATAATATTTTTATTCATAAAATTACCTCAAACTAATGCTCTAACCGCTCTGCTTGGTGTCTTATTAAAATCTGAATAACAATCTTGACAATGTGGTATTCGAATAACTGGAAGAATATCTAATTCGTAATCTAATAGATCTACTTCCAAAACTTCGTCTATCAGACATAGCTGAAATGCTTTATTTTTAAATTTTACAATCTGACTAATAACATGAAATGATCCCGCTAAAGCGTAAGCATATGGAATAGATTTACATGAAAAAATGTTACCTTTATTCTTTTGTAACGCGTTATTCTCTTCTACAAAGGTAATATTAGGAGCTTCCCTATGGACAAAACAATTGTAACAACTTGTTTCATTCGGTATAACTAACGGTCCTACAGTGAGCTTAGTTGAATTCAAGTGACAAAATAGTGATGGAACTTTGTTTTTTAAAGCTAGAGCGTTTAATTCCTTAAACTTGGTTATGTTGGGTTTGTCAAAGCAGCATACTAATAGTCCACCATTGATACTGCTGAAGTTTGGATTGGTTATTGGTATTATTTTTTGCTTAAAAAGCTCTTGATTTACTCTATTAAATATCTCCCCTTCGCCAACTAGAAAAACTTTATCAAAATCTAATTCTTTTATAGATTTTGGATTTTTATCTTCATCCAAATAATTTGATGTTTTTCTTCGGACACTTAGGTCTAAAGCTAACGAATCAAGGTTTTTCTCTATTTTGTCTGTTATAAAATTGTGCTCTAAAAACAATTCTAATATAGCAAGTAAAGTGTCGCGGTTTTCGTGTTTATTCAAGCACTGAGGGAAGTCAGTTCTTTTAATTAGGTTTAAAAATTCAAATATGCTTTTATTTTCATTTTCGATGGTTAACTCATGTACGCAATGAGATATTTGAACTTTATTTTCTGAAATTTCAGTTATGTTTAAAGACGGCTCTAACTGATAAGGCATTTTATTTTTATCCTATTTTAATTAAGAGTTTGGTTGTCTAGAAAATTTCATTTCTAAAATTCTTTTACTTTTCGTGCATGAAAATATCAAAAAAACTGGTTCCAAAGAGATTTTTTCATCAGTTGAACAATAGGTGTAATTTTGTTTTTCTTTCATGGTATTAAATCTAATTTATATAGTTAAAATGCTTACAGACCACAAACTGCAAGCATTGTTAAAAATAAAATCTTTAAAATTTAGAAGTTATCTTTCATCCTTGCTTCTAGTTGTTATCCCAGCAACAAGTACAGCGGCCTGCCATTTTTACGTTTGTAGGTGCATTCGCTTTTTCTGATGAGCTATAAAAATTGATTTTTTTCATGTTTATTTTCCTTTTAGATTGGTTTTTAAAAAATTAATTAAACTGTTTCGTTTCCGTTACCCCAGCAGCAGCAACAAGCTCCAGCCATTTTTAACGTTTTTCTATCAGCTTTTTCCGCAGAATCGTAAAATTTAATAGTATTCATGTTTTTCCTTTAATGAATTTAATAGGTATATGTAATTGGTTGTCCTACATATCATCTTGATAATGAATTTTGAGTTTAATTTTGGAGGGAATTTGGCTTTTATAAATTCCATCTTAATTTTATCTAAATCCGTTTATCCAAACTTGAAGAAAAATAAGTTTTAAAACCTTTTTTCTGTAAGACAATTTTACGTTGGCACGTACGGTTTGCATTTGTCAACATTTTTTTGTTTTTTTTATAGTGGTGATTTATTTTGGGTAAAATATTTTCAAAAAATCATTTTTCTTAACCCTTTGTTAACCGCTAGTGGATTATTATCGTCAAATGGAAAGGAGGCATTATGAATAATTCAAGGAATTTTAAAGTTAATTTCATATTTACATTGCTATGTTTGTTCTTCATCAGTAGTTGTGGATCGACTTCTAATACAAGAGAAATTTCTGCTCAAGCCAATGAATTTCGGGACAGGTCAGAGCGAGTAATTCGTCACGTTCAGGGGACTCAAATTGTTAATGGGGATGGAAGTAAGTTTAGAACGCTTAACGATTTGATTCAGATTCCAGCACTAGACGATTTTATATCGAGAGCTTTCAAAACCAACCCTCAACTTCAACAAAGTGTTTATGCGCTCAAAATAGCGTATGCCAGGGCAGGAGTTGTAGAGTCTCAGAGTATTCCTGCTGTCGATTTAACTATATCTGGTCAAAGTGCTGAGGAAGTTTCTGGCAACATTTTCTCGTCAAAATTAAGTGTTAGTTGGGAATTAGACCTTTGGAATAAATTGAGAGAAGAGGCTGAAGCAGCCGATTACGATGTTCAGGTAGCTGAATATAATCTTGTTAATCTGAAGAATGCACTTGTAAGCAATATTATGCGTACATGGCTAGATATAACACTTCAAAAGAAGCTAGTTGTACTAGAAATGTCTCGTTTGCATAGTCTTAAACAAAATTTAGAACTCATTGAAAGTCGGTATAAATCAGGATTAGACAGTTTGGGTTCACTTGATAATGCGCGAGCATCAGTTTTCAACACGAGATCAACAATAGCTGCAAATGAGCAAAAAATGCTTCAAGCAGAACGATCGCTAAATCTATTAGTAGGTGCTTTTAATCATGAAGTACATTTTGATGCAGAACAAATGGAGTTTCCTGAGTATCTAAATGCCTCTATATCTGTAGAGTCTGATGTGTTTTATGAAAGACCCGATGTGAAAGCTAGTTTTTTGTCTTTTGAAGCTGAAAAGCTGAGAACCAGTTCTGCGTATAAAGCTTTATTACCATCGTTTAAAATTACAGGAGCGCTTACTGATACCGATTCATCATTAATCGCATCTCTTCTCAAAGACCCTTTGTGGCAAGTTTTAGGACACTTATCTGCTCCTATTTTTCAAGGTGAACGATTACGAAATAACGCAAGAATTGCTGAGAATAAATTTGCACAACAAGCTTGGATCTATCGAGATACGCTACTCAATGCCATAAATGAAGTTGAAAATGCTATCTCTCAAGAGGAAGCACTAAAGATACAAGAAGAAAACTTAAAAGAAGCGGTTGCGAGTGCACAAAGAAGCTATGTTTCTTTCAGAGAAAAGTATCAGCAGGGTCTAGTCAATATATTCGATCTTTTAAATAGTCAACAGCAAACATTCGATTTAAAAGCGCAGCTAATTCAAATTAAATATAGCCGTTTGACAAACCGAATAGATTTGGGATTAGCGCTTGGATTAGGAGTTTCATAATGTTTTTAACAAGTAAATCGAGATCTTTAACTTTAATATCCGCGCTTGGAATCACGTTGGCTATTAGTTTGCTTCTTTTTAGATCGGGTTCAACTCCATCAGCTTATGCCATGGATCAGGATACTGTGGCATTAGACGAAAAGAGCAAATCGTCTTTGCCAAAAGTAACAGTTAGTTCAGTAAAAGTCGGTAATTATCAACCAGAAATAATAGGTTTTGGTGAAGTAAAGCCGGTTCATGATTTAAAACTTTCCAGTGAGGTGACTGGGAGGGTAGACATGATTTCTACAAACTTCGAAGTAGGAAAAATTATTAAAGAAGGTACGGTTATCGCCAGGTTAGATCAGACTAACTATATGCAGGCGCTTGCAAGCGCTCAAGCTAAACTAGCGCAGGCAGAACTGGAATTGCTTGAAGAAGAAAGACAAGGAAAGCAAGCGGAAAACGAGTGGCATCGCTCAGGAATAGGTGGAACGCCCAATTCACAACTGGTGCTTAGATTGCCTCAATTGGCATTGGCACAGGCTAAAGTTTCAAGTGCGATGGCTGATGTAAGAAAGGCACAACGAGATTTGGACAATACAATTATCCGGGTCCCATTTACATCTGTGGTGGTTAGTAGAGAAATACAGCCTGGCAGTGTAATTCAGGTTGGTAGCTTAATTGCAACGCTATATAGCACTCATAAAGTGGAAATACGCATTCCTCTGTCTAATGATCAGTGGACTAAGATTCCTTCTGATGTTTCGATAAAGTCTCTCAAAAGCAAAGTGCTTTTAATGAGTGCTAGTGGTAGCGCGACATGGGAAGGCCTTATTGAGAGGACTGAAAAGCATTTGGTTCAAGATACTCGCCAGCGCGCGATTGTTATATCTGTGACAAATCCTTTGGAACATGAGATCCCTTTGTATCCAGGCACCTTTGTAAAGGCTAATATTAAGGGAAGATTACTAGACAATATATGGGAAATTCCTTTAACCGCACTATCGCAGCGGGGAGATATTTGGTTTGTTGAGGAAAATGGTGAACTCAAAAGATCTAAAGCTAACCAATTATTCGAGATTGGTGAGCATTCATATGTAGTACCTTTAGAAATAGGAGACACAGCAAGACGACAAATAGTTAAGCGGCCGTTGAGTTATTTTCGTGAGGGTATGGTAGTTCAAATAAGTAGGGAAGTTATCTAATGCTTAAAGAACAAAGTATTATCTCATGGTTTGTTAAAAACCCTGTTGCTTCTAATCTGTTGTTCATAGGTGTAATTATAATTGGCCTGACATCTTTGAACTCTTTGAGGAAAGAAGCATTTCCTAGCCTTGGGTCTGACATGATAACGATTAATGTCGCTTTTGACAGTGGAGACCCTACTCAGGCTGAAGAGGGAATTGCTATAAAGATAGAAAACGCTCTTGAAAATGTTCCTGGAATAAAACGGATTACATCCACATCAAATAGTTATGGTTCTAGGGTTTTGATTGAAAAAACGAGTGATCATGAGCTAGAAAAGTTGCTACTCGACGTGAAAACCAAAGTCGACTCAATTTTTAATCTACCTGAAAATGCAGAGAGACCTGTAATAGACATAGCCCAGCGAAAAGAGCATGCAATTTGGGTACAGCTTTATGGAAATGTCGATAGAGCTACTTTAAACAGATTAGCAGAGAGGTTGAGTAAAGATCTTCGACGGCAGCCAGCTATACGCGATTTGGTGATCCAGGCTAAAGCTGAGCCAATTATTTCTATCGAAGTAGATGAAGTAAAATTACAAGCTTATGGTTTGACACTTCAGGATGTTTCAAACGCTATCAATGCTGAATCTTCTGCGGCACTAACTACTAGCCTTCGTTATGACGAAAAATCCGTACGCTTGAAAGTATCTGAGCAAGCATATGATCTCCATAGTTTTAATCAAATACCGGTATTAACAAGCCGTGACGGAACTCTAATCAGAATTGGTGATATAGCCCATACGACGAATACGTTTGACGAGGACATTTTTGTTTTATCCCGCTACAACCAGAAGCCAGCAGTGGCAATGCAAATACTTGTCGATGAGAGTAATGACATAGTCGATATTGTGAATCAAGCGAACGAAGTAGTAGCTAAATGGAAACATAATGGATATTTACCTAAAAACGTATCGATTATAAGTTGGCACGACCAAAGCACATTAATTACTGAACGTTTATCACTACTTGTTTCTAACGCTATCTTTGGAATCGTTTTAGTTTTCATTGTTTTGTCTATCTTCCTAAATCTGAAGGTCGCTTTTTGGGTGGCTGGAGGTATACCATTTGTTTTCTTCGGCTCTCTTTATTTTATGACTGATGATTTTTTGGGTATGACCATCAATGAATTGACTACGTTCGGTTTTTTAATGGCGTTAGGTATCGTGGTTGATGATGCAGTAATCACAGGAGAGAGCATTTATAGCACTCGAAGAGAAGAAGGCGATTCAATAGAGAGCACAATAAAAGGAGCGATGAAAGTCTCAGCTCCAACTATTTTTGGCGTTCTAACTACTGCAGTAGCATTTATCGCTCTCTCAAATGTAGATGGATATGCAGGTAAGATTTATGCTCAATTCAGTACGATAGTGACTATTTGCTTGTTGCTCTCTTTAATTGAGTCAAAATTAATTCTTCCTAGTCACTTGACACATTTAAATACTCAAATGAGGAGAAATCACTCATGGTGGTCTCGCGTTCAATTATTTGCTGACAATACGCTTAACTCATTCAATCAACGATTTTATAAATCTTTAATTCGCAAAATTGTGGCTCGAAGATATGCCGTAATTTTGGGTTTCTTTGCCCTATTTATTTTAGTTTTAGCGATGCCAATAACGGGCGCTGTCCGCGTTGCATTTTTTCCTGAAATTCATGGGGATACCGTTACGGCTCAGATAAGTATGTATAAAGACGCAAGCTACGGACAATTAAACAAAAACTTGATAATGGCTGAGAAAGTGGCTTTACAGGTAGATAATGAATTACAGGAATTGTACCAAAGCACCAGTTCGGGGATCGGCAGCCTTCAAGTGCTTGCGACAAATGACAACAATGGAACAATAAGGGTTGAATTGAATGATGATGCTCAGTACTCCATAGCAGACTTTAGTTCAAGATGGAACTCTAGCATCGGTCAATTAGAGGGGGCTAAAAAATTACGAATACTGTCAACGATGCAGATAGTAGAGAACTTTAAAGTCGAACTAAAAGCTTGGGATGATAAAGTCGTACAATCTGCGGGGAATGAGTTGTTAGAATATCTAAAAGCGATAAAAGGGGTCGAAGGAATAGATCATGACTTAGAATCTGGGGATCCGCAGTATCGTTTTGTTCTCACGGAACAGGGGCGGGCTTTGGGAATGGATGCGTCATCTTTGTCTACTCAAGTACTGCAACTATTCGGTGGCGCTATCGTACAGCGTTTCCAGCGAGAAGATGACGAGGTCAAAGTTAGAGTCCGCTACCCAAAAAATGACAGGCAAACAATAGCAGACGTAAAAAATGCAAATGTTAGAACTCCAAAAGGCGCGGTAGTACCATTACCAAGCGTTGCTGAGATAGAGACTGTTTATCAAACTGAAGAAATTACTCGTATCAATGGAGAAAGAGCTAATTACATTGCTGCTATAGTCGACAAAGACATACTGTCTCCTGGACGATTAGTTGCCATGTCTAAGATTGAGCTGGCTGACAGTCTTGTTGAGAAGTATCCAGGTTTAACAATTAAATTCGCAGGAGAAGCAGAAGAAAGAGCTGAAACAACAAGCTCGATGCTCACACTGTTTGCGCTGGCAGTTGTGTCAATATATGCACTTCTAGCAATTCCGTTAAAATCTTACATACAGCCTTTTATAATAATGTTTGCGATCCCATTTGGCATTGTCGGTGCTATCTTAGGCCATTGGATAAATGATCTGACAATTAGTGTGTTGTCATTGAATGGCATCTTTGCCCTGAGTGGAGTAGTAGTGAATGACAGTTTGCTTTTAGTTTCCAGGTTTAATCATTTAGTCAGAGAGGGGTCTATGGATGTATCTGACGCCATTGTTGCTGCTTGCACTGGTAGATTAAGAGCAGTGATACTGACGTCAATGACTACTTTTATTGGGTTGGTCCCCTTATTGAGTGAAACCTCATTACAGGCACAGTTTTTAATTCCAGCCGCAGCTTCTCTAGGTTATGGTATTTTATTCGCAACATTGATTACTTTAGTTCTAATCCCCGCAATGCTTATGGTAAAAAGTGACATCAACCAGTTAATTTTAAGGGCACAGCAACGATTAACTTTTGTTTTTCGCATGCATTCAACAGAGAGAGAGAATGTTTTTACTAATAGTCGAAGATGACCATGATTTAGCTTCTGCAATTGTTGATTTTTTAGAATTAGATAATATTGATTCGGACTATGCTGATAACGGTGAGTTAGCATTGAAATTAATCCGCAAAAATTTCTATGACGTAATTATTCTTGACATAAATTTACCCAAAGTAAGTGGGTTAGAAGTATGCGAAGCTATGCGCAATGAGGGAATTGATGTTCCAGTATTAATGCTGACTGCTATGGATACATTGCAAGATAAACTGTCTGGGTTTGATAAAGGCGCTGATGATTATTTAATAAAACCTTTCGATATGGAAGAGCTTATCGTGCGAACAAAAGTTTTATCCAAACGAAGAAGTGGTCAGGTTAAGCATCTGAAAGTTGGCTCTTTAGTTTATAAATTCGAACTTCAAGAAGTTACAAGAGATGGTAAAGTGATCAATTTGTCACCAATAAATATACGAATTCTTGAAGTGTTGATGAGAGCAAGCCCGTCTATCGTCTCTCGAGATAAATTAATTAGAGATGTTTGGGGGGATGATAGACCAGATAGTAACAGCTTAAAAGTTCATCTGTTCAATTTAAGAAAGCAAATTGATACAAATTTTGACTCAAAAATGCTTCACACAATAGCAGGGAAAGGTTTTGCTTTGCGCGAGTCAGTGACCTCATGAGGACAAGTTTAAGTTTGCGCATGCTCGTAGCTATTAGTATGTTTGCAACTGGAAGTATTATGATTGTCGTTTTTTCGATACTCAGTGCGAAATATTTCATCGATGGATTAGATGTTTCGATGCGAGAAAGTATGAAAAGTATCTCAAAATTAGCCGCCCCAAGTCCTGGTAAGCCTGTTCAGCTAAATGAATTTACAATTGCGAGTCGATGGCAGGATTTACCAAGTGACTTGCGATTCCACTTAACTCCGCTACGTTCGTCGAATAAAAAATTTATACAAAAAATTATTCAACCAACTTACCTTCGACCTCCCGAAACTGCATATTTTGCAATGAGCTTAGAGGAGAATGGTGAGCCTCGATTTGTTTCTGTGGTATTGACAAGTTCTGTCAATGTCATGCCTCAATCAAGCTTAAATTACTTCCAAATGATTTTCTACACGTGTATCGGTGGAATCATAGTTTTTGTACTAATCCTATTACTTTTATTGTACAGGGCTGCTGTGCCTTTGAGGGACTTAGTTTTTTGGGCGCAATCGCTTAATAACAACAATATTCAAGAACCTGTACCTGATTTCGGGTTTTCTGACCTCAATAACATGGCTCAGATAATTCATAATAGTGTTAGTTCTGTAGAAGATGGTCTCCAGCGAGAACGGCAGTTTTTATCTTACGCAAGCCATGAGTTACGTACTCCAATATCAGTAACAAAGTCTAACGTCGCGTTAATGAAGAAACTCTTAGAAAAAGAGAATTCCGTAGGTAAACAAATGGCAATAACTAACAGACTTGAGCGTGCGGCGAATACGATGAGTCAACTTACAGAAACATTACTTTGGTTAAATCGAGATGAAAAATTAATAACTCCGTCCTCGCTGATACAACTCGGCGATCTCATTCGAGATATCTGCGAAGAACTTCAGTATCTTGCAGACCCAAAGAATATTTGTTTGACATTAGAAACAACAACTGAAGTTGTGCTACTGCCCGAGACGCTTTGTAGAATAGTTCTTACTAATTTAATTCGGAATGCATTTCAACATACGCAAGATGGTTCTGTAGTTATAAGTCAACGAAAAGGACTTGTCACAATCACTAATATTAATAATCTATCGATGGATTATCAAGGTAGTCTTGGGTTCGGGTTAGGTCTCGTTTTAACGGAGAAATTGGTGTCTAGGGTTAACTGGGATTACGATACCGAAGAGTTGGGAAATGGTCGGCGCGTGACTTTAGATTTAAAATGCACTCGCTCGTACCTTTCGTAAAGATTATATCAGAAATAGTTAGTAGTTCTCTTATGTTTAAACGCTGCGTGAAATCTACCGTATTCTAAAGAACAGGCCCTCGTTCGCACTTTAGCTCTTTTATAAGAAAATAAGGCAAATTACACATTACTAGAAGTAATGGCAAATGTATTTATTAAATAATCGTTATTGTAATGTGTATTAACGTGAATTTCTCATAAGAAGCTCTCCTCTTCATAGTACTGTTTTCGTCAAGGAGATTTAAAAAATCATGCCGTTTTTTGTGAGATATGCAACCGAATTTAAGCCAAATTATAGACTTTAAAGAATACAAATTTAGTCTTAGAAAATGCTAAAGCTCAGTGCTTCGTCTCTACTTGCTACAGCCATTATTCGCAACATTTCTTTGCGATATTCAGGTTCAGTCATTTTTTTGTCAATTTGTTGCAAGTATTGATTCAGTAGGGAGCTTTGGGAACTCCAGTCACTTTCTTCAACACACTGGTAATTTGGCCTCGGACTTTCATAAGAATCTCCGGGCTTATGTTCCATTAATGCTTTCGCAGTATTAAGATGCCGACAAAGCTCAAAAAACTCTCCGACCCATGGTTTTGAATAGTTTATATATTTGATATTAGCGTAATCTAAATCCATATTGAAAAGCGTCTCGTCGATATAATGTGTGTGACGGTGAGTAATCGATTTAGACGTACTATCAAAATAAAATTTGTGAGCTTCCATTGGCCAGTCGGTGGTGGAACCGATATTGATTTCTGTACCTGAGGTAAACTCTCTATCATTTATTGGAAAGTGTGTATGTGCTGAAATATATGTCCACGTTTCTGAATTTCCGGCACTTTTAAATAAGGTCGTAAGTTTTTCACGTTCGTCCTTACTAAGCTCATCTAAAGTACTGTGCCCAGCAAAAATGAAGTCCTTGTCGGAAAAGTTGGGATGGTGAATTACAGATTTAATATCTTCAAGTTGGCTATCACCTATACAAGCATGGGTGCCAGCATTTTCGTTGTAAAAGTATTCACCGGCCCTTGCATGAATACATACAGATGTATCTAATAAAACCATCACGGTATTATCATCTATAGAATAAGCTTGTACAAAGTATGAACCATATGGTTTCAATAAAAAGCTTTCCGAGGGAAGTCTGACTTGCCCATTTTGCTTATAAAAGGTAGGTTCAAACCACTGGCCGATTAGTAAATAAGGGCGTTCAGCGATCGATGAATTTTGGCGACTTGAAATCTTGTATTTATTATACTTTTCATGGATTGTTTTAGATTGACTTTCAACTGTAACTCCATATGTGGCAATGTGTTTTATATACTTTGCCATCCAGCTAATTTTGTTCATAGGAGTGCTTGCAGAGTATTGCAAACATGCATCTCTCCAGTTCATTTCCCCCGCTGGCTGTTCAGTTTTATTCCAGAATGAACTATCGGCCGGTAATCCATTTGAACTTACGACAGGTGGCCAATAATCGTTGGGCTGCTTACTAGCAATATCGTCATGGAGTGTAAAGCTGTTGGTGGTTCCCATAAGATAGCTATCGTGGTTACCATGAGCCATTAGCCAAATATTGTTAGCAGTTGAATTAGTTATCGACTGATAAAAAGACTCATATTCTCCGCTACATGCAACGTTTGTAGCGTCCCCTAAAACAAATACCATATTTGATTTAGAACCGATTTTTAAGCTTCTTGTTATGAGACTTTCGAGAGAATATTTAGCCAAAATATTCAATTCTGGTGGGCGAACTGCAACCTTTGAAGCCACGTCTGATACACCAAACATTTGCTTTAGGCTGCTACCGTAAACGTTGTGTATTTGCGGGTCCGCAACAGTTACAAAGGCGACGAGGCTAGAATCTGAATTTTCATCGTCTTTTAATCTTTCTACGCTTGTGTCCTCATTTCTTACAGATGAGCAAGCAAATAAGTTTGAAATTATTAAAATGTACATCGTTGACTTCAAGATGTGAAAGATATTTGATGATCTAATGTGGAACCGGGAAAGTGTATTTTCTATAGTCATAGTCATTTTTTTATTAAATGTTTTTAGGAGATAATCTTAAGTTTTTATTAGAATAACTAACTGTTTAAAGTGATATTTTTCTTTCTTCCTAAAAATTAAATGATGCAATTAAGAATATTCCATCTTGGCTTCTTTCTTTATATCTAATCTGACTTTCACCTTCAGGTAAGAGTTGATTTTCAATCATGCCATCTCCTAAAGTGTTAACGCTCGGATCAACTACGTAACCAATACCAATGTTCCAACTACTAGAGCTATCTTTATCGCGTCTGAACCCAATCATCCAACCGATTCCTATTGCTTCTATTATCTCATCCGTGCCAGGTTGTAGCGCAACAAATGGACCATGTCCCCAATCGATACCATCTACAAAACCAAAGAAACTAAAGTCATCAGTTTTAGGCTTGAAGAAATAATGACTCTCTAACATTATCCTCGCTATTGCATTTTGTTCAGTTTCGACTCTTATAATATTATTTTCGTCTAGAATGGCGCTTGATATTCTGTCATTTTCGCCAAGGTCAGATGTTAAAGATATTCCTACACCAAAATTAATGCCTGCAAAATCTTGAGTTGCATCTGAAGATGCCGCATCGTCTGCAATTGAAATGAAACTTGGAGTTGTTAAAGAGAATAAAGTAATGGCCGTAAAGATAATTCTATTCATATCATCATCCTTGTTTTGATAAAAATTTGTTGGGTTGTTCGTTTTTAAGAAAACACAGCCCTTTTTGGAACTAATGCTTTCTCATTATGGAGCATGAGTCTTATCTTTAATTTTTCTACAGTAAAAGAATTAACTATATGGATGTACAAAAAATAACCTATCAGTAGAAGGTGAATAGTTAAAGAACTTTTTAATTTTAATTATTGTGACACAAACTTTTCTATATATATGGCACGTTAATCTATATTAACGTTACCTAAAAATATCCATATAAAACAGGTAGCTATTGTCACTAAGCCATATATACTCGAAGTAAGCGCATTATTTTTTCTTTGCAAATGAGTATTTATGGCTAAGCAGATAGCAAGACAAGACATCGACGACACGCTCTACGTTTTCCTGCAGGATAACAGCAAAAAGTGGTACGCCCGTTTTCAGCTTTTCGGGAAATGACACTGCAAATTAACTAAACAAGTTGATAAAGAAGAAGCTGTCGCAGCGGCAAGATTGCCACGCATGGAGTGGAAAATAAAAGCGGAAACAGGAACTCTCACAACGAGCAAGCGTTTCCGCGATGTAGCTGCAAAAAGCATTCTTGCTATGGAACATGAGCTTGCTCGCGGCGGTGGGAAAGTTAGCTATAAAGACTGCATGGGCGCTTTGAAAAAAATATCATATTCCATTTTTTGACCGCACATATATCACTTCTATTGACCAAAACAAGCTCAAAAGTCGTTTTCAGTATCTACTTCAAAAATAAGAAATGGTACCAGTGGGCGGACTTGAACCGCCACGCTATCGCTAGCAACGGATTTTGAATCCGTCATGTCTACCAATTCCATCACACTGGCATTGTGTATGGTTATCAACGTGGTGTTGATGCATGGCATTATAGCGATGCGGCGCGCCTATACAACAACTTTTTAAGCTTTTTGTGATTAAGTGCCGAAAGATTGTTCAAAAGCGTATTTTGCTTTATCTATTTCTTATTAATCAACAGAACGCACACTTTTACCAACGCTGAAGCGTCCAATTAATCGCTACTACCGCGATTACTGACGACGCAATTGGCATTATGGCTTTTGAATATAACCTTACGTTTCTAAGTAAGATGAGTAAGGGCAATAGCAGCGTAACTATGGCAAGTTGGCCCAGCTCTACCCCTATATTAAAAGCGAATACATTCATTACCAAGCTGCCCGACTGGGCGTTAAGGTCGCCAAACACGCTCGCAAATCCCATTCCATGGAGTAGGCCGAACCCAAAGGTAATAAATCCTAAACGCATGACGATAGGGTACACATTGTTAAGCGCAGTTATAGCCACTGATATAGCAATGCCTAGCTCAACAATACGGCTATCTAGCGTAATAAAATCCAGTGCTGTGGCAGTTAATGTAATCGAGTGCGCTAACGTAAACGTGCTTACTAATATCACCGTACTTTTTATAATGTGCCTTTTGCTTTGCTCTTTCACCCAGCTCTTATTTTCCCTGTAAAGATTAACGGTGAGCAACGTAGCAACCAAAAACAGTATATGGTCTAGTCCAATGAAAATGTGCCAAATTCCCTGATAAATCATCTCCCCAAACTGCGAAATCCAGCTATTTCCTGTAGCAGAAGCAGTGATAAAAGAGCGTTCATCGCTTAGTACATAAACACTTGTGTGATCGTTTAACGTTAACGTTGTGAGTAGCTTGTGGGTGGGAAAATCGCTAACTATGCCAGTGTATTGTATCGATACTTCGTTTACATATACGCAGTTTACCGACAGCGGGTATACCAGTAATGACTCTGCAGATATATCTCGTATAGAAGGGGGAGCAATACTAACCGTACATCGCGTTTCGCTATCTCGAATCACTAGGTGGTTTTGGATATAGTCGTTTGCCATAGTGTGGTTTCTGTTGACTTCACCCCAGGTCAAATTACCGTCATTATTACTATCTAGC
>Ga0209562_1000189_pt1 | contig 25821 bp, 14 predicted proteins | sample WorMetvacBELIZE2_FD_187399 | JGI IMG/M metagenome (GOLD analysis project Ga0209562, IMG submission 187399) | Marine gutless worms symbiont microbial communities from Max Planck institute for Marine Microbiology, Germany - Olavius vacuus BELIZE.2... | ecosystem: Host-associated > Annelida >... | reverse complement strand
TTTATACGCTACACAATGAGGAACACTGAAATGAAGTAGGCTGAGAAGCTCATTAAGGCTAACATCAACTGTCACTGGCGATTACTAGGCTGGACTGGTTAAGAATTTGTGGCTGTTCACTGCAAAGCTGTTGTAGTCTTCTTTACACACGGAACTGTAAATGGACTAAAACTACTCAGGACAAGCACAGCAACTTACACAAAGGCACCACAACGTGGCAATACTTCACAATGAACAGTCATCAAAACCAACCAAGAGTATCACACATCTGCACATGTGTGTAAATAACAGACATACATACACGGTGATTCATAATTACTGCACCCCTAGCTTTCAACGACATAACTTAGTCAATATTAGTGATGTGACGAAGATGGTCAAAATTCGCATTTGTTGAATGCGAATTATGACTTTCAAAATTCGTCGAATGCGAATAGAGGGATTTATTTTATCAGTCGGAACATAATGCACTGGTTTAGGTCAATTTAAATGAGACTGTAACAATATGCTATTTCCTAAAGTCAGTAAAATCAGTGTTCATATTAGTACAGTGTAACAGATCACTGAGCAAACATTATATTGAACATTCAACAACTGTAGTTTGTGTGATAAGTTGAATTTGAGAAAAAAACAGGTTTGTCTGCACTCTGGTTCTAGGTTCTAATCTAGGCTTTTCTGTAATAGGGCTAGGACTATAAAATTTTACACCACTCCTTTAGCATAAAAGTCTGCAGTGTGGAGGTCGAAAATTAGTCATTATGCCAATCAGCAGACTATAGGCTAGGTGATGACAGGCTCAACTACTGGATAAGTGTTCGCCTAACGCTTTGACAAATGCATACAAACACGTGCGTCACTGCCCGACTTATATCAATAGCACGTTGATCAAGTCACAATGACATCACACTGATGTAGACGTTACACGGTAAAGGCAGCACAGGATGTGGAAATTCTGACAGCATTTCACACTGCATTATCTTTTGCTCTGGCTGGGAAATTTTTGTTTATATAAACAGTATGTTGATTAACTTATACCACCGAAAGGTAGGGGTCCACTAATTACGAATAGCCATGTATCGTATCTAAATTGACTGAATTCAAAATTTCCAAACTCTTCAGTATCCCCGAAATTGCTACAAGCCGAATGCAGTACAATACGAGAATTAGGAACTCCACTGACAAAACAATCAATATTAAACAGAGACTAAATCAAGTCACGTCATGGCATGACATAGATACTTTGCAAGTCGTTAAATATATACACGCTATATATGCTACATTATACATTATACTAAACCCTTTACCGACAGTAAGAATTTGAAAATAAGTCATGACGGAACATGTGTTGCTAGAGTCAGTAAATTAGGGGTTAAACAGCTGACAAGTTGCTACTTACAATGAGCTAACTCTGCATTATCAACATGATCATACATGAAATATTGCCAAGTGAGCAAACTGGGGCTGGCGGTAAAGGGTTACACAGCACCATGCTGCAGCGATTAAAGTCACATAAATTTAACTAGATTCTGGAGTTTCTGCATGAGAGAAACTCTGTCTGCAATGGAGACACTGTTAACAATAGTGGGACTGGCAGGCAACACAAAATATCTACATATCCATTCACCAGGTGGCACTTTTGGCGTAATTTCACTTTGAAGGGCTGCAATTTTTATGTCAAGTCAGATTACCAACGAAGTAGTCGACTGAGAACTGAGATGATTCTGCAAGTGCAATTGTGTCAAAGTTTCAATTTGACCGTGCTTCTTTCCAGAGAGAAATGAGCGCCAACTTCGATGTTCGTAATAACACAGTGTCTGCGTCTCCAGTGCAGATACGACAATAAATAAATTGATTTGTATGTAACGAAATCTGCTCAGTGTAGCTGGTCACCAAAGTGACTACTGCAGCCAACGTAATCATTATCGAATGAACTAGTCCATAAACCCATTTATGTTTAAGCCGATAAGTGAAGTTACATTAAGTAAACTGCAGTTTAGAAAACGCACTGCATAAGGCAGACTAGCTAGACGTGCCGACCAGTTAGATCAATGAACAATAAACTATACATACTGCAGTAGACATCAGCAATAAAATCACCTAAAAGGCAACATTAAAAACGTCAGTCAGAATGAGGTACGTAATCAGAAGACTGGCTATGCACAGTGTCTTCAGATGTTCCCAAGGACGCGGAGTTGGATGAAGGAGTACCGTCACTGTCCACTGTTGTACTGGCCGCTGGAATGACTTGCTGTTGTAGCATGTGCAGATTATGTAGTGCATTGGCGACGGACTCCAGATACATCTGTTGCAGATGTGTCAGTAAACTCAGCTGGGAGACAGAATCAGTGAAAGACGCTGGTGTCTGCAGCTCGCCGGTGACATACTGGTGGTCCACGGGCATTGGTGCTATTGCTCGGTCAGTCTGCGCTGCTGCAGCAACAGCATGAAAAGTCTCTTGGCTGCTGCAAAGTGTACTGCTGTTGGTGGATGACAAAAAGTGTACACTGTCTGCGTGTCTCCAGTCCTGCTGTGATGGCAGGCCAAATGTATGTGGGATGCTGCTATAGAGCATACTCTGTGAGAACCAATTCATCATGTCCGAGGAGGCCTGGTCGGGAAATCTGTAAGACTCAACAAGTTGTTGAAGCTGTGCCAACAATCCTGCACTCAGATCAGCCTGTCTGTTCACTGATGGCAATGAGGCAGAAACTGTGGGTTGCACAGATGTCGGATTGCGTTGTTCTTCATTCAACTGACACTGAAATGATTGGCAAGGGTGCTGTGGAATGCTGGTAACTGTTACAGTACCCTGCGAGCGCTGCTCCTGTAACTTGGATGCACTTACTTCTGTTGTATTAGTTACCATGCCAGTATCATCCCAAACTTCTCTACAAACAGTACGACATGAGACGAAGTGAGCATCAGACATCAATAAGAGATAACAGGCAGCATGAAATGTTCAGTAGAGCTAAATTCCACCAGACCTAGTTCATAACTAACATACAAACCGATCTTGATACTAATCGTTTCCTAACAATTTCTTCCGTAACATTAACAATACAGTGTGTACAATCACAGCAATATTAGGGCTGTAAAAATAATGTAACAAAAATTGGCCCCACATGGGTCAGCAGTCATCACTTTCAATACCAAAAGATGTTTCTTCCAACTTCAGAGTCATGTGGTATGATGGTTATTTCTGATTTTGTATCACTGCCACTTATCAGGTTTTTCTCCCATCTCATTTTTTGCACATTTCAGCTATGAAGGCATTGCATTCAGAAATGGAGATCCACATTAAAAAAGGGCTTAGTGGGGCTACAATTATAATTTGTATTCAGCTCGGTAGCCAGAGGAGATACATTCGCGTACTGGCAGCTTTCAAAACTTTAACATGGAATGTCACATAATCTGAAAGTCGGACTGGGTTCAAATTTTGGTAGAGCATACAGCTAGTAGACCGATATATCAAGTGCAGGGCCAGATTAACCTATCTCGGCAGAGTGTGCACTCTCGGCAGAGTGTGCACTGTTTTGGTGGGGCCTCCACATTTTTTTTCACGGTAAAATCTGACGACCTTTTTTTAGTCGTCGTTGTTTCAAGACACTTATAGCTACAGCTCAATGTCAAACTTGAGCACGACAATTTTCATGTTTGCCTGGTGGTGGAGCCTCCAATGTGGTGGGGCTTTATGTGCACGTGCACACTGTGCACATTGGATAATCCAGCTGTGATCAAGTGTCATCAAAATTGGATGAAAAATGGGATGATGTATGTACTGATGACCGTACACAGAGACCTGGAGCTGTTTTGATAGATCATAACTCATGGGTGATCATACGTGCTGCTAAAATTATAAAATGCATTGCATCTTGAATTTTCAACATATGAAATATTTTTATAAGCTGAATAGATAATCTCGTTGACGATATACTTTAACTGCAGTACTAGTGAGCTACATACAAAGTTAACAGTAAGGAAAGATTCCACTTTGTGGCACTTTACAATGAAACTTTGCAGTGCACCCAACTTAGCATGCACATTTATATTATCATTGACTTATCAATACAATCAATCAACATGTCCAGTTTTGTAGCATCTCCAACAAACTCGCAGAAGCAACCAATACAAGTAGATATGATGAAAAGCCACGTCTTGCAGCCACATTAAACTAGTCTATTAACGAGCCAACATTCAGTTCTCACAAAAGGTCGTTTACCACAGTTTACAAAGCACCTAACTCACAAAATTACATTGCAACTTTATGATAAATACACTGACATCTAACATGGTAGACCTAAATAATCATTCACATGTCGCATTACTGTCAGATATCAGGAAAAATGAAATCTTGTGTTAAAAATGAAGTTTTTAACAGAGCAATTATTGTCATTCTCATAATTAATTGCTTTACAGCCACAAAAAATCATACAACAGAATAACTATAATGAAATCAAATGGTCTCATGAATCAATTTAAAGCACATAACAGTTACAAAAACTTCAATCTTACATGGCACTCCTGTTCATGGCAGATTGTGCAACAGCATGAAGTGCATTTTGTGGAAGACCATATTTCGGCATCTACACATCAAAACAAATGACAAGAAAGGTCAGTAATTACTACATCATTGTGACTGAGATCAATACAGACACGAATGCTATCTTAGACTATAAAATTAACTGAAATAATAAACACTGAAAACACACACAAAAATACTACACGAATCAAAACCAACAACTCGCTGTCAATGAATACAGTAAGAACACCCGAAACTCTGAATTATACAAGACGTATAACTTACAGCTGTCACTGGATGAGACTGCCAAGTTGTAACATCTATGGCAGAAACGTTCTCCTGATCAGCACATGCCATTTTCTTTTGCAGGTGCCTCTGTGCCAGCTGAGTAGTTGTTGCGGCAATTGCTGAGTCACTTACTGCAGTTGATGGCAGGCAATAATCAGAAATACATTCTCGACACTGTGACAGTGACTTGGCAGAAGCAACTAACTGAATCGGACTTGGAGCAACGTTCATGCACATACTGCTGCTGGCCGGTTTTACAACGTCCTTGTTAACATCAGGCAGCAGCACATTTCCTGACACCGTAGGAACTGTTTTGGTACAAGGCAAAGAAGCTGTACCAGCAGCAACAACATCTCCACCTTTACATACAGTTTCACGTGCGACGGGAACTTGCGGTTTCTTGACAGCATCGGTCTTCTCATTAATAACTGCAGCTGGAAATTTGGCACCTGAAATATTATGTTGCTTCGGCATGGCTGAGGCATCATGAACAACTGAAGATGTACTTCGTGGAGTAGTAACAGAAATGTCACTCGAAGCATTCACATTTGTGACAATCGACTGTTCGAAATCGCAAGTTACAGGAGCAGTGGCAGACAGAGACGGGGTTGACGAAACAGAACAAACAGTGTTACTTGAAACCACAACGGCAGTATGACCGACTCCTTTAGTGGTCCGAGGCCTCAGCTTCTCTTTCAGAGCCATATCAAGATCTGCAAGACCCTGAGGACAGTCCACATTTTTCTTTGGCACCGACACTTTCACTCCATTTCCGGCGGGGACACTGTGATGTCGGGAACACGGCACGCTGCTCCGAGGAATGCCAGGAATCTTAGCTCCAGGTATGTCACCAGATTCCGAATCCACCGAAGCTCCACGATTAAGGGAACAGGCCTGTGTAACAACACTGCCATCTGCACCTGCATAACAGGCACGTGTTGCCTTCACCGGGGTTGAAAGCTGCTTACTGTCCATAGTAATAGGACTGGATTTGCCTTCAACATCTAGTACCATGCTTTGAACAGCAGCTGAGCCAACAATCTTATTCATACCAATGGAACTGTTGTCACCATTGTTAGTCACTGAATTACCAAAGCAGAAATGTGCCGACATCGATGGTGGTGGTGTTAACTGCGTTGGTGTGACAGACGGCTGACCAATCTGCATTAACAGTAACTCCAAGAACTTAGTATGCAATGATTCAAATGAAACTCCCGAGTTCAAGGAGTTTGAAGCACTGAAGTTCAGAGGTGGAGGCAGCTGAGCAAACATGGACTCCAGTAGCTCAGGAGTAATTAGAGGATTTGGACGTGCCAACAGCTGAACGACATTGGCATAAGCAAACTGTATGTTGGACCACGATGTTAGCAGAGATGATGGCAAACCAACGGCAGAGAACTGTGATGGAAGCAGGTGGTTGTGAAGCTGAGAGAAAGGATCAATGCTGCAGCTAGTATTGGTTAACAACGGCTGTAGAGGAGTTGCACGATTCTGTAACGGACAAGGTATCATTATGTACTGCAGCTGCTGAACTATCTCGTGAGCCTTTCCTGGTGGTAATCCGCTTTCTGTCAGTAGACTTGTCAACTGCGTCTGCCAGTGTAGATACTGTAGTGAAAGATCAGTGGCTACAGGAACAGGACTAACAAATGCATTGTGCATGTGTGGTTTGTACTGCGACTGGAGAAGCGTTGACTGCATCATTTGGACTGCCTGCTGATGGTGCTGCAGCTGCTGTTGAAGACGAAGCACCTGCTGGCACTGTGCTATCACCGGATGCTGAGCCTGCATCTGCTGTGACATCATCAGTGCCTGCTGCAGTAATATCTGCTGCTGCCACTCGGGCGTGCAGTATGCTGGTGTGGGTTGAGCGAACTCCTGCAAGAAGTCGGGCTGGTGGAAAGCACTCGATGTGTTGCCAGCATTCATTAACTGGGGACAAGTTGTTCGCGGCCAAGTGCTCACAGGTGTCGGCTGCGTCAGTGTATCGTGACAAGCTGGCACATGTTGATGGTGGTGGTAATGATGATGGTGGTGACTGGAGACCAAAGATTCATGCCTCATCTGCTGAATGGCAATCCCCGATGCCGATAAATCTCCCTGCACAGAGACAAGAGGCGATGCTGCACATACGGCATCTGATAGTAAAAGTTTCTGCTCAACTTCAGTAGACTTATACAACAATGCCGGCATGCTGTCGGTAGCAACAGAAGACACTGACTTCAGCGAGCTAATGCCACTATCAGCTGGTAACAAAACATCAGATTCTATACTTGACGTTCTGTCCAAGCCTGACGGCCAAGACCCGACACACGGCAAGTTAGTTGTTGCTGTCTGTGAACTGATGGAAGCACAAGAAGGTGATGGTGAAACAACGTTGTTTCCACCTTCCGCATCAGACTGACGCTGCTTCTCTCTGTTCTGTCCAGTCAGCTTGTCCAACTGCATCTTCAGGTGTTCAAAGTTGAGAATGTCTGGCCCAGCACATTGTTGTTTTGCTCTCACAATGCTATTCTCATGTGACTCTGAGATGCTGATGTGACCACCATCGTCAGCTGTGGAACGTAAGTGTGGCCCAATGCTTGTACGACGCGATACTGCACACGAGCTCACTTGACTGTTGGCAGGTGGCGAACTGTGGTCATCTGATGACGACTCAATGCCACAAGGCTGACTGCTAAATACTACCAAGTCTTGATCAGTGGATGACTTGCGGTTTGACTTGGACACGGGCACCTTTAATGAACAAACGATACACCAATATGACATCAATATACTTATCGTTAAATTCATTAACTTAACTAGAAAATAAAATGCTTTTCAATGTCGTGTACACAGGCCACTAGTCATCTCCCTCTTGGTGTGCCATCTTAGTTATAGAAGACTGATGGCTGAGGCTGAGAACTCCCACAACAACCTCTTCCATGTAATCAGATCTTGTGCCAGTGCTTTCAGTTCCATATCGGCCTCATCAATGCACTCCAGTATGTTGCTCATCCAGCAAATTCGTGATCAAGTCAGTGATACAGATGACATAAAGCTTATCAAATCTCTGTCAAATGTGCTCAACAGCACTTCCATACGTGACTGATTCACAAGCATAACATGCTGATCTGTGTAACGGTGAGTGACAGTGGGTATAAAACCAGAGTTTGCAGGGTGCAAGGCCACAGCCTTAACCACTGAGACACTGCTCAATATCACAGATTTTAGTAAACCACTGGCAAGGCTGTTACCTTATTCTAGCAGTAATATTTTGTACAGCACAATTAAAACCAATGCAATCAACTAACATTAAAGCAATTGATTGATTGAGTAAGGCTTAACGTCCCACCATAACACATTATGGGTCATATCGGGGACGGGTTTTTATGGGTCAAATGACCCAACCAACAGTGTCAAAGCACTGAATGGAGAAATGGCAAGTGACAACATTAGTAATATCTTAAGTAACCATATTACATTAGCTATTTTAGCATCTTGTAAATTACTTTTACATAGTTAGTTAGCTATACGACATAAAAAACATTACATATAAATTCTCACAAGCTTTTCAGTGTTGTTGTCTCCGATAAAGGTCCTCATCCATAAGATCCCCAATAACTAACAAAAAAGTCTCTGTTCTCAAATATCCGATCTCCATAAAAAATTTTCAAGGACTCATTACACAGTCTGTCGACTGCCAACCTGATGTACGAGTTAAATCAAGTGTACCAAACAACGTTTTATCTGTTTTTAGGGTTATTAATTTTTTATCAAAAAAAAACCTGGACTCCAATAAAAATTTTATAAACAACCTTATAAAATTAAGCAACTGCAACCTGCAACAATCGACCTATTAATCTGTTTATCAAAATCATCCCACTGTGAAGCAGCAAGACAAAGTCCTTCGTCTACCTCAGAGTTTACTCCAGGCTTTCCTTCTTTCTGAATGTTTGATGGCGACAAGCAACGAGGTGGTGAGATGTTAATACTGGATGCGGTCGTTCCAACAGCCACACTGCTCATCTCATCACCATCAGCCTCTGATGACTTGGTAACTAAAGATGGCCGAGCAGACTGTCCTTCTGTTGCAGTAGCAAGTGCTGCTTGTGGATGATCATTAACAAGCGAAATCACTTCCGAGATCTGCTGAATGAACCTCGGCACATGTTCTTTCTCAAGAACACCATGCTCCACCTGCAGAACAAGCAGAAACAGACTGTGAACTACCCATAAAGTAGGATGAAACTTGCAAGCAAATGGCAGCGTTCATACATTATGTTGTCACTTCAGCACACTAAGACTATCGGCTGAGCACCAGAAATGGCTCCACTGTGTAAAAATAACTCACTCCAAAACCATTTGAAGTGCAACCGGCTGAACCAGGTAGACTTGCAAAATCTATGAGCACGTGCGTACATGATACATGAATATGAAGTGAAAAAACTGCTTTAGCTTTCAGTGCTTTTATGCTCTTAGCTGGGCAGTGGGAACAGCATTTGGCTTGCAGAATTGCCACCCAAACAATCTCCAAATGTTTCTATGGAGACTTTTGGAACACTACTAGCAACCGAAGTAAACTTCAAAACCATGAATGAAATGAATGTGCAGTTAGTTGTGTATATGAAGCAATTTAGGTGGGGCCTGAAGACTATCTGTTTGTGGGACATTCAAAACATTAGCGCAATAGAGGTGCTATACGAATCTACATTCACTTACTTACCTACTTACTGAGACTAAGTGTGGGATGACAATATGCATACATGCGACTAAGCTCCTGCTTACCAGAGATGCAGCAACATCATTTGGTTGGTCAGTGAAACGACTGAATCTAAACGACACCGAGGAATGTTTTGCAGTCTCCAGCAGGCACTCAACCAACTCAACGTCGTTGTTTGTCTCTACACTAACGGCTGTCAGCTTGAGATCTGGTCTCGGCTGAGTGGCACCAGTGTTCTGCTTCAGCTTGGTACCATCGTCACTGACCATCAACTGACCATCTTGCATGGTCTCGGGCAGATTTACGGCCACAAGTTCAGCATCGCTACACAAACATGATAAGCAGACATGCTATGATTGCTTCAACACACAGGACACCATTACACAGCATTATCATCACTACTGTTACCATACAACTAAGGTTCACTTGCCCAAAATTAAGTGACAGACAAAAATTAGTTTACTACAAATAACTGTCACCTGCCTGGCTCCAAATTACATTTGCTAAGTCTCCCATGTGTATGATGTAGCAACAGTTCTAAACCATCCCTTTCACAGATTGACCCAAGCTTCCAGACACAGTTTTGTGAAATGCTATCAACTGCTGACCTTCAAAAAGCACTGATCGAGTGCAACAACTGTGGTACAGGTACACATTTATGATGACCATCATTAGTCAGTATACAACACATTTACGATGACAGCAATTACCTTGCACTGGTACATAACTCTGTCTCTCTTTCACCGATGCTATTAGTCAACACCGGAGCAGCAACGCATTCAATCAGTTGCTGAGATACAGTTTGATCAGGTTCAGCTGCTGTGGTCTACAAACCCAACAAAACGCATGTCAAAACTGTATACACAGTGAACCATAAAAATGTGACATTTTATTTTTGACCATAACTTTGGCTGATCTTAACCGATTTTTATAGTTTTTGTATCATTTTAATCGTGAAAAAATTCTACATGCAACTGTAGTAAAATTTACCACATCACCTTAATTGTGTGCACACCTTACTTTGTAAATTTATAAAAACAACACTTTTCAGTTAAAACGCCATTATTATTTGTTCATTTACGTTTACAGCAAAACAGAACAAAAAAGTCATCTCCAGTTATCCATTTACGGTGATGTTATTTCGTCATTGTTATATTGAGAGTAGCGATCACAAGTAATGTTCAAAATGTCCGCCTTCAGCGTCGACGCAGGCCGACATCAGACGATGCCTCCACTTGTCGATGGCGTGGTTCACAACAGACTGGTCCAGCAAACAATGACACAATTATTTCTTCATTAGCAACACTTTCTTTAAGTAATAATAACAAAATGCATGCCCGGTTTTGTACATTTTTTCCGGTTTCGGCAGTGCAATAATTATTGAAATCGGTTAAGATTTGACAGAGTTGTAGTCACATGTACACTGCTACATTTCAGGAACCACGGCAAAAATGTAGGTTTTGATTTTTCCAGGTGCGCACATAAATCGGGTGATGTGATAAATTTTATTATAGTCGTATGTAGAATTTCTTCACGATTAAACTGATATATAAACTGTAAAAATTGGTTAAGATTAGCCAAAGTTATAGTCAAAAATAAAATGTCACGTTTTTATGGTTCACTGTGTATGACACATTTATTGTGTCATACACAATCTAACTAATAGCCATGCTATTAGTTAGATTTGATATGATGCACAAACACTTGTCAGCATTGGCAAGGTATTTTTATCTCATTCTCCATTTACCCTTCTCTATACTGCCATGTAGCACCCCCAAATCCAGCTACGGAACATACGCAAGAGCTGTGAGCTCCCCAAAGTATGGTATGGGTACAGCCCCGGCTGAAATTAAGTCTGGTGCATTTCAGATGTTAAAACAGGCATCTAGTGAGAACGATTTGTGATATCTGCAATAAAGTATTGACCAAATTTGATGTGTGACACAAGTGAGGGGTACATTACCTGCACTCCAAAAATAATGGTTAGGAATCCCCCATAAATAACACCTATACTTGCTAGTAAATGCACAAATAACAATATCTAACCAGCCGTGTCATACACCAAAGGTATGTTAGTTAAATACATTGAATTCAAGTTTGCCTGCATGAATTCTACACAGGTAACACATCTGAAAGGCTGCATGTCACTCAGGAAATTAATTCTCAAACCCTCTCTGCTGACTTCTGTCATATACAAGTCAACAATTGTCCCATGTACCTCCCATTTTGGAGATATAAGAGGTCAAAGTTTCAACTTTCCCACCTCTTCCCCTAAAATTGGGTCATTAGATCCCCTCCATATTTTGCATAGAGCATCATAGGGATGACCCCGAAAAACCCTGAAAGTTTCGTGAAAGTCTCTCGAACAGTTTCCGAGATATTCGGCATTTTGCTCTCCGACCCTATCGTCTATCTACAAAAAAATACTACTAGAATGGAGTCACTAGAGACTCCTCCAAAAAATGACCGGACTGTCAACAAATATAGCAGAAAGAGGCTGACCTGAGTGACCTCGGACTTTTGTGCGGTAACATTTGCTTTTACTGGAGACTGCTCCACAACACTTGCATCACACGGCTGATTCATGGGCACAGAATGCTGATCTCCTGTCACGTAATTTTAATACAATGGCAATGGTAAAACTTCAGCAGTGTACCTCTCTCAAGTATAGTGTATACACTAGGGATGTGACGGATTCCAAATCCGAATCTGCCGAAATCCGACACTTTTTCTGAAATCCGAAATCCGAGTGTGACGGATTCGGATTTGAACTAATGCTGTGTCATGTTAACTTCTGACTGAATTCAGTGAATTGAGTAGGGTGGCACTCGACAGTTTACCAAACTGCTGCCAAGATAAATCTCGACCATTGTGGATGTTAGTCATGTTACAGCAAAAATAACTTTGAATAACAGTACATTATTCACTGCTGATGCTACTTTGTTTGTAACTTTTTCATTTTAAGTAACTTAAGTTGAATCGCAGTAGCCATAATAGCTGGTACTTGTGATCGCGAGACAAATCTGACAGATTTTGCACATAAAATACGTATCCGACGGATGCAGATTTTGGCTGGCTCTGTCACATCCCTAGTATACACACAGCTATGTAAAGATTCTAGCATCTGGCTGCAGCAGTTCACTCACAGCAGCACACAACACACTACCACTTCTATGACTGTTTGAAATCATGCTACAGAGTGACAAGCTGTAATATGATAGCATATCTCATCATTTCACTATTGATAAATTTTACCCTCTGAAAAGTCAAAAACTCGCCAAACTTTTGACACGGTTCATGTATACCACACAAACAGCTACCTAGCAGCTCTAGCACATGGACTGATTTCTATCACCTGTACTATGCCTGCCAATATGCCAAGAATGAAAAGCTTCAGAAGCTCCAAATGACAGAAAGGTGGCATATGCCAAGTGTAACTTGCTGACCAACTGACAAGATACGGGGTCAAAAAGTCAGAGGTCAAAAACCACACAATGCTCTTATAAACGGAGGTCATACAAACTTAAAACATATAAATATGAAGCACTTAAGCAAAAAAACATGCTAAAGCAAGTCAACAGTCAAGATCACAACATCTGTATGTGACATCATCATGTAAATATACAGTGCAAAGTTACAGATACACAAGTGATAAGAAAAATGGCATATAACATAGTCTAACAAGTAGCTCAGCTATCGCAGAGAGACGGCGCTGCAGGGTAGGCTAGTTATGGCTAAAAGTGGAAGACTGGAACTGGGACACAAAATTTACGGACATTATAAGTCTATATCCAACCACTGTGACGTATGTAGCCAGCAAAGCGATCAAATTTGGTGAAAAATGCAAAAAAGGCTATTATGCCGTTCAAGGTCATTGAGGTCAGTACCAATCGAAAGCCCGTAATGCAACTTCATATTAAGTGATTAATAGTAACTGACAACCTATCTTGTACCGCTGTAGAATTATTGTAGCTTATTGTTCAAATTTTGGACACTTTGCGTTTTTGAGCCACCCTTTGGGGGCTTAGGGATAATGTACAATGTTCATCTTGGGCTCACTGGAAAGAGCGTAGTGGACTTCCCATTAGTGATAATTGAACTTTTTTCGCTAGGTGTTGTGGCTGAGGCGCTATGAGCAATTATCTGTTCAAAATTGGCAATTTTGAGGGTTTTCATTTTCCAACGGGGGTCGGTTGACCCAAAATTTCTGGTAGAAGGGGTCGCCCCCACTAACCATTCTTTTTCTCAGAAAACAGGGAAATGTATGGTATAAAAATTTGGACTGATTTTTCTTTCATTTTGTCACAATCTATGCGTTTGACGAACGGACAGACAGAATTCTCATCAGCAGACCGTGTCTGCATTCCATGCAGCGTGGTAAAAATGTTAACAGTCTGTTTGAACAGGCATGTTTTCACGACTTACAAATCAAGAACAAAAAAGCCCAAAATTCAAATCTGGTATTCTGGTTATCCATAGCATGTACAACTTGTGACGCCATTTTTAGGTCAAAAGGTCAAGGTCACCATCATTTCTTTTCGTGATTGACGACAGAAGCTGCTAGATCTGAAACAACTAAAGGCAAAAAAACGTGCCATAACTGATAAGTAGACAGTAATACTATCTCTAAATGAGGTGGTAATGCTGCATGTATAAAATAGCATGTGCAAAGATTTTCACAGTTGAAAGGTGAGCGAGATCACATAGCCAACAAATGCACTACAGTAAAAAATGGATGGCCACAAGAACTTTTGTCAAAGATGGTATGTTAATCTCACACAATATAGTACAAATTTTTCTGCACTGTAATAACATGCTTCAAAAGTCAAATGGTAAAATGTCATTTACACATCACAAAACTACAGGTGGGGCCACATATCACGTGTCGTAGGAACCACACATCTTGTTACTATGAAAACAACAATGACTAAACTAACCATCAGCCGATCCATCCTTTTCCTGACTGTACTGTCTGCTGGCAGAAGCTGCCAAATTTGGCGCAACTAAAGGCAGCTGGCTGGCAATGGTCATCACAGCCGGCTGACTTTCAATCACAGACACTGGAATATTTGCTGGGGCGGACATTCGACGCACTTCCCGTTCACGCTTTAACTGCTGCACGCGGCCAATTATCTGAGATTTTATAGTTTTCACATCTTCTTCACAAGCAAATCCAGACTTCACCTGCAAGTCAAACAACACACTACCCAACTTTGTCAAGGGTTATTCAACAAATGTAGAAAAATGTAGCATTTCAGAGAAATATAACAGAAACAGCATTGCATGTCCAAGGACCAAATTTGGGGAGATGCGTCGATGTAATTTCTGTCTGAAACTGCTTGAATCTCTTAAACACAAAACAAGTGTAAAATATGGGCCTAAAGTGACTTTCAAATGCATCTGAAACAGCATTTGCAGCTGCAGATGAGCTGTCTGTTTGCATATCTGCCTATGTGTTAACCAGGGTAGCAGGGTGGCACAAATAACTACTACAGAGACATGTAACCTACATGCACACACTGATAACTCTGATCACAAACCAAAAACTAGGTCAGTTTACCGGGTATGCAATGCTGGTGCTATTGCTGCAATTGTATTTACTTTCACCAGGGGGCGCCACCTTAACATCGCTGCCGGGCTGCTAGTCAGTATCTATCGAGGTTCTATTTTACTTCGACTAAATTCACCACATCTTTAAAACTTCTGTATTGTGACTGCCTGGCTCACTGCAGGAGGTGATAAAAGCTAAAAAACCTTACGTATTTACATAGCGGCCCTGAAGTTTTTGCTAGACTTGCATCGCGATGAAATTCGTTGATGATGATGATGATGATACATAATACTCAGAATTGTTTGACAACAGCAGTAAACTGAAAGTAAATTCTGTCGTACCATCTCCTGAGCGACGTCATTTGGATTGTCAGTGCTAATGTTGTAATCAAACTGGACCGCTTCGTTCTCGCGCTGCTGCAGACGTCGTTTCTTCGAATCGATGACTCGTAGCTGCAACTGAATTACGTCGGCTGGCACTTCATCCATTGCAGATGTAGACGTCTTCACAATGTCCACTCGGATTCCAGTCTCCTCGGCAAAGAACTCCAGCTGCAGCAGCTCTTTCACAGTATACCTGAAACAGATAATGATGGACATTAAGGACATTATTTCACACTACATATAACAAGAAAAAATAAATAAAAATAAAATTTAAATGACTAAATAAAACAAATTTACGTAAAGCAACAATAAAAATATGTATGGCACACTTATATACTAGTATAATCAATTACTGGTGTATATATGCCAACTAATATCACAATAATCATATAGAAACATCCACATGAAAATCATGTACTAATAACTACTAGTAATGATGAAATAAGTAGGATTTTTAACAATGACAATAATTTTTTTATTGCATTTTGCATGTACCTCTCTGTTGCAGTGGTACTAATGCATCGTCCAATGATATATTTTATCTCTGTATCCGCAACTTTCTCAAATGCTTCAGGTGGAATACCCTGTAACATATAAAAGCAATCAAGTAAACAGATTTTATTATTATATTACGTTCACATACTATGCAAAAAAGCAGCCATGACTCGATGCTTACGGCAATGACACTGGTGACCCGAGTTCAATTCCTGTTGACTACTATATACAAGTTATGAGTGACATCAGAAAGGTAATTTGGCAAAAACAGCTTCTGTGCTCCTGAAAAAGTCACATCTTACAGATGACCACACTGAAGCCCTCAAATGGGGGTTTGTTTGATGTTGTAACATATCTTTCACACAAAACAAAAGCAAGTTGTGCCTCAAATAACCAAAATATTCTTTAATGTTCCAAATGACATAATTATGAATGTTACTTATGTAAAGATTCACTTAAAAGTTTTGTAACGCTGTTCAGCACAACTTGAGGTACATACGGAAGTAACACGACGGTAGATCTGGGCAGTATTTGTGCATTCTTTATATGGATATTCACTGGTTGCCATTTCCAGCATACACATGCCGAATGCATAGACGTCAACACTCTCATTGTATTTCTCCTCATACATCTCGGGTGCCATAAACTCCGGTGTACCTGTTAATAGCAACAATATCAGATGTGTTATGTTCAACAGCCTACAGCTGCAAATCTTCTACAATAACATCAGTTATATGATATATATATATATATATAAAACTGTAGTTTTATACTTCTGATCCATGACTGTCATGACAGTGGTAATGCATTAGTCCCTGTCAATGTAGTTGCTCTAGGTTGGGCCCCATTAGTAATGGGACAAGTAACTGTCTACGGACGGGACGACCACCTCGGCACGTAGCCAACCACTAAGCCCAGCCAACCCTCTGCAGCCAGGTGCAATGAGTACCACTGAAAGCAGGTGACTAAACAGATATAGAAAGGGATACAGCAGTATTTGTGGTATTGTTGTATAAGCTGGTTGTCTCGCTGAGGACTATGAAAACGGAGATGCTGCAATATGGTACATGTGGCTCTGAAATAGACTTTCCTTTTACTTTATGATCCTTGTCACTTGTGGTCCTAAATCAGGTCACAAATACAAAGCTTCCTGTTGTAACTTGATATCACATTATTGTACAGTTTACGGGTTAAGATATGATGTGTCTTTCTGAGACCATCACTGGTGATATCAGTACTAGCACTCTTGTGTCAGGTAGTGCCAAAATTGCTCCAAAGCTCAAGAAAAGTACCATCTTACAGATGTGCCTATCTAATTCCCAGAACAGGAAAGTACATTAAGTGAAAATGGAAAAAGGTATTTTCACTGTACACTTTTACATTGTGTCAACAAAAAAAGTAACACTAATTATTATTTAAAACAAACAGCACTGACAAATACATAAACACACATGATGTACAAACTGCGCAAAAATATAAATGTATTGCCATCACACTTATTTTACACAAAAATTAGCCGAGGCAGCAGCCGTCCTGTTTATATTGCTTTAGCTGTATTTTTTTAAATCAACACTGATACATTAAAAAGATACACTGATAACTTCTGCAATACATAAATCATCCTTATCCATCAATAAACTGCAAGTAACATTTGTATGCCTCTACTGCCAACAACAGGCGGCAAAGGCATTATACACCGTGTTCAGAAAAAAAGTAATATATTTATTTTTACCATATGTTTCTCACAATTTTTGGGCAAATTTTACGAAACTTTCAGTGAATATCCGTAAGTAAATATGTCAACTGATAGTAATTTGATTTTGACAGAATAGGTTAAATATTCTTTGTGCGGTGACATAATTATGACATTTTTGTAAAAATCATATAACAATGCCGTTTTCGGAAGAAGATCAATATTTAATTCAATTTTACAGAAAAACAAGGCACTTAGGAGCACAAACTCTCCAGACAAGAAATGGAAATTAAGCGGGTTTGCAAAAATTACTTACTAAAATTGACGAAACAGGAAATTTAAAGCGACGCCTGGCATCTCAAGCAGCACATTCTCTGGTGATTGGAATTGATTAGCAGCTGATTGACGTGCTGTAAAACAATGGCATAAACGCCTTGCCGCCTGTGTTTCTGCACGAGGCGGACACCTAGAGCACATGCTTTAAAGCAGAACTCCAAACTGATCAACAGTCTGCAGCAGTAGTCCGTGAATTCTCTATATGCTGTATATGCTGATAGCGCACAACACAGATGTTTTTAATTACAAAGAATATTTATTTTAGGCCAGATATATTTTTGACAGTATGACGTACTTGTAGACTAATTACTTAGTAATGGTCATTGAAAATTGTAAGAAAATCGAACCTGTAGTTGTGAAGTTACGTTCAAAAACAAAATATACCACTTTTTTTCTGAACACGGTGTATTTTCCAGTCATCCGGCTAGCCATCTGTCCGTTTCCTGCCCATTAACACCTACTTTGCATGACACGATATCTCTTTACTTGGTGGAGGGATTTCATGCCACAAAAAAGTGGCACAAATATTCATCATATGAGTCGGCACTGCAGAAAAAATTGTTCAAAGTCAGAGGTCAAAGGTCATGGTTACGTGAGAAGAAATAAACTTTTCCAGTGTTTTCAATGGTGTGGCATCGAGACTCATTTACTGACACATATTTTCAGTAACTTCTTTTAAGCAATTAAGCAATTAAACAGACATATGCTCTCGTACCTTTAGGTACTACAACAAAAATCAAAAGGCGATGCCAGTAGTACAGCTGTCAAATGAGCCACTGACCTATAACGCTCTTTGCAAATGACTGTTTCTTGAGTGTTGCCAGGCCTAGATCTCCGATTTTCACAGAACCCGATGTACCAGTTATAAAGATATTATCACACTTGAGATCACGGTGAATGACAGCTGGCACACGGCTGTGCAGAAACAGAAGGCCCTTGAGAATCTGTCGGCACCAGTTTTTCAGTATGTTGACGTTAATTTTCTTGAACCGTCGAATGTAACTACACAACAATCATTAGCCCAGCCTAATATAACTATAATACAACACTGACAAAATATTTATTAACTGATCTTTCTGCAACAGGCAGTCCAAGATCAAATTATAAAACAGTTTAAAGCACTGTTATTATTACTGACAATAATGTGTTAGGACTTGAAAACAAAAATAGCCAAGAAAATTTAAAACCTAACAATAATGGGTTCAATAACCACAAAGAAAAAACAGACACGGACTGTTACAAGATATCTGGCACAGTTCAGTGCTAAGCTGACACCTGAAAGTAAGTGACAAAGCTTAAAATGTAACCTTTTGCAACAAATTGTTAAAATGGCAAACACTGGCAAACATAAACACAAGAATATTTGTTAACTGTCCCTATCAAGGTAATGTACATCAAAACATTCAACACGTCTCCCATGAAACAAGCTAACTGTAACTACAGCCACTACAGCACAGACAGTAACAATAAATGACATACGTCTTAAGTGTGCCTGATGTCATCAGCTCGGTTACAAGGACAATCAGCCGTTTGCCTTTTGGCAGCGGCTCCTCAAAGAAGTCATAAAATCGTACAATGTTCGGATGCTGCAATGTTTTCAACATTTCAGCCTCCTCCTTGAACCGCTGATGTTCACTCTTGTGCCATGTTCTCTCCTGTACGATCACATTTCACTTAATTATGGAACAATACACTCATGTCTCGTAACTTTCATAAATACAGGAGTAATGCAGTATCCTTCACTAGACATATTAACCCTATCTAACTAAAGAAGTAACTATAATATTAAATGATCTGCACAACCAAAATCAGACACATGAAGCTGTCCAGTACTGTAATACCTATAAATTTCTGTATGATGAAATACATGGTTGTTACACCAAATGTCTGCCATGTTAAATGTACACCGTGAACCATGAAAAAACGTGGCACTTTATTTTTGACTATAACTATGACATTTCTTGGCCTATTTTTACATTGTTGCAGCAAATGAAACAGGAATAAATACTCTACATTTTACTTACTTAATGGCTTGATGACGTCATAAATTTGTCATAGTGCACATTGTTAAAGTTTACTCAATAGATTTTCTTCTGTTTAGGCAGTTTAATTAATTATGTTGAGTTATGAAGATAAAATTTTGATCAAAAATTTGTGGCAATGCAAAGGATTTAGAGCGAGAAGACTAATGAAAGAATTTCCCAACAAAAATTGGAAACGACGAACACTGGAGGACTATCTGATGAACTTAGGCAACGTTTGGTGGCCGTCTGGAAAGACTTGGAGCAACATGTGATTGACAGTGCTATTGAATTGATCAGTGGTGACATCGACTCAGAGCATGTGTCTGTGCAAAGGGTGGACACTTTGAACACAGCCTGTGAATAAACATTGCAGAAAACTCGCAGATTCATTACTGTTGTTAAACAATAAAACATTGTGATGACTGACTCCAAAATTTGACGTTTCGTGCTGAATTTGACGTTTCATGCTGACTGAAGGTTTTACCAGGTAGTGTATAGACACAGCTAAGGTGAATTTGGAAAATGTGTAATTCCATTGTAGAGTATTTATTCCTGTTTCATTTGCTGCAAAAAGTGTAAAAATCGGCCAAGAAATGTCATAGTTATAGCCAAAAATATAGTGCCACGTTTTTTTATGGTTCACGGTGTAGTTTATCCTTGGCCGACCGGGTCCCATCTTGAAACTTGTGACCTCCCAGTATAGTGCTTGATGTGTAATGCGGCGATGATGGGTGTGGTTGGGGGTGCTTGTGTTCAACGCACTGGTTGGAGGTGAACCTCTAATTCAAAAATGCGAAATTCTCCCTCAAGAAACTAGAGACGTCGTTCTGTGGTATGGTGGTGCAGAAGATATGTCCATGTCTTTAACCGTTCATGCGTGACTCACAAGTGAGACAGACGGACGGACAGACACACTCATAGCAAATGCCGCACTTCACTGCGTTGCGCGGCCAAAAAAGACAACTGTTGTCGCGAGTGTGTAATGTTGTAGCTTTTACTGTAGGTTAATAGGTTGTGTGTCTATCTTGGGGCAGATGGCGAGCCAAGGTAACAAGAGGCAAAGCCCGGGATCAGCATCACATCATGTAGTCGAACATCATTGTTTCAGACACGCTTACATCGACATCGCCGCAACTGCACAACGACTTGTTAACTGTTTTGCTGACCGGAACCGTCTCTACATCAAACCGACTACATCTTTACTCGACCATCCCAATATATCGACTCTACATCCTTACTCATTGACTAACCAAAACCGACTGCTACCGCATCGCAACTGCATATGCAGAGACAGAAACTCGCTGCGCTTACGCGATTGGCTAGACACACGCAGCTGTTCTGACCAATAGTTACATACATTAATACTAATAATACCAACCCGCTGCCTAACATATGTATAACTATTCTAGATACCTTATCTTCCAATCACTTCGTACGAAGCTAGTAGCAAATGAGAGGGAGGCAGTGGTTATTTACCAAACGAACTGACCAGCCACGTGACCAACCTCTGTTGCTTCAGTAACCAATCACGTTCGTACCGGTCTATCACTCAGCGAGTGCGCGATTGTACGGAACTGGCCGAAATCTGGCACATTTTAATATTGCATCTACTTTTTGCACCGACATAACCGGAAGTGAATGTGAAAAGTAACGCATATGTTAATACTTATTTACTTGTGTATTATTTTACCGGCGTCTTGCTAATGACGTCATTAAAACGTCATTGTCTGCTGACGACATTTGCGAACTGACAAAGTGTTGTGTTTTCCATTTTATCCGGTAGTGCGCGCACGCATTTCAGCTGCTGTGCGCAATTTTACTATACGAATGCATGCGACACTTATTCACGATTAAAGCGATAGAAAAATCATAAAAATCGGTTTATAATTTTACAGTGAAACACGACGCACATTCTGTATTTTCTTTTTCTTTTCTTTCGCTATCAGTTTGGTGAAATAAAATGAATATATTTTTATGAGCCACAGTGTATATCGAGGGTTCGACGTCGTACTGTTGTTGTGCCATCACGGCCGACTGACCATCTCTGCCAGTTCGGACACGACGGAGATCCGTGGATAATGCAATGTAATGCTTCAGGTCGCATCGCGTTGTTTATTGATGATCTCCGGAGAGCGTACTGTTGTGTGGTGACGTGTCGTGGCCGGTTTGTGTCGTGGCAGGCGGACGGTCCGTTCCCGACGACGCGCAAGACGCTGTACAGCGGCGGCAACTTGACCGTGTTCAACCTCGGCAAAGAAGACCACGGCGTCTACGAGTGCGTTGCCGCCAGCGTCGTCTCGAGCGCCATCACCAGCACGATGCTCATCATCGAACGTACGCTATATACACCGTGTTCAGAAAAAAGTGGTATATTTGTTCTTGAACGTAACTTCACAACTACAGGCTCGATTTTCTTACAGTTTTCAGTGACCATTACTGAGTAATTGGTCTACACGTACGTCATATTGTCAAAAATATATCTGGCCTAAAATAAGTATTCTTTGTAATTAAAAACGTGTGTGTTGTACGCTGTCAGCATTATACAGAATTTACGAACTACTGCTGTAGCTGTTGATCAGTTCGGAGTACTGCTTTAAAGCATGTGCTCTAGGTGTCCGCATCACGCAGAAACATAGGCTGCAAGACGTTTATGCCACTGTTTGAAAGTTTCATAAAATTTGTAAAAAAAAACTGTGAGAAATATGAAAAAAAACAAATATATCACTTTTTTCTGAACACGGTGTACACACGCCGTGTCACGTAAAATAACCGAACCGCCTGAATCAGTGACGGTGACTTCGTCAAATCAACGTAGCCGATTCTCAGCATTATTTCAACGCTGGGAAATTTATAATAATATATTTAATAATAATATATAATAATTTATAATAATAATAATAATAAGTTGTGTTTACGTTCATTTGTTCCGCACTGGCTGTTATTCAATTACTGCGTGTATCAGCGGGGAGCCATAAGAGCTTTCAGAGCCTGGCTACTCCTGTTTTATTCTCAGTTATAAATGTTTTCTTGTGCTGCTGTGTTTTCAGACAAATAAACTTGATGATGATGAAGAAAATTTATAACGCGCACACAGTCAAGCATTAAGCATGAATCGCAGGCGCGGAAAAGCATTTTTATAAAGCTTTTCAGCGCTGAAGGAAATTGAAAATCGGTTAGGATTAGACGAAGTTACCGTCGATAATTTAGGCGGTCCGGTATTTTACGGGACACATTGAAAACACATAAAGAAGCAGTGTTAGAACGTCACGTATAAACCCAGTAAACCAGGCCAGACTGACCTACAGTGTGAGTCAAAAAAGTAGCCCCCCTTAAAACTTTTTGCGGTATTTTCTGTCCTGGTGAAACTGTGTAATTGAAAATTACCTTGGTTATTGCCCAAACATATTTCTATGTCTACACCAATTTTGGTTTATTTATCTGGATATTTGTGTGAAATGTATTATTTTTACTGGTGTGACCCGTCAAATTTTAAGAATTCAATTTAGTTTGTTACGAAATTCATGAATTTTTCGTAAAAACACAGGTCACATCAAATGACATTTAATTAAATATAACAATTAGTATCTGTTATACAAACTTCCACATCACATGTTCAAAATTACTACCGTTGGCTGACACACATGCTTGCAGTCAATTGCGGTTGTCTTTCACAGCATTGTCAATGGCTTTCTCCAGCAAGGAAGACCAAATTAGCTAAAGTGCATCTGTAAACTTGGGAACTGTTTTCAGCTTCGGTTGCAGCTTGTAATAAGACTCCAGCAGCATTTCCCCCAAACCTGATAATCCAGTGGATTGAGGTCCGATGAACTGCGGACCACTTATTATTGGCGATGAAGTTATGACGATCTGACTTGGTGAAACTTTAAACAGAAAACGTTATAAACAATGGGTAATTAATGCCATTTTGTTAAATATTAAGATAAATCGACCAAAATTGGTAAATATGTGTAGACATAAACTGGCAACATAAGAGCAGAATTTCACGAAAATATTATTAACCTGAGTGAAAATATTGCAAGAAGTTTTAGGGGGCTACTTTTTTGACTCACATTGTATATTTTGGTTTGCGATCAGAGTTCATCCGAAAGTCCTGTGCATGCAGGATTACAAGTCTCTGCGTTTAGCGGTTATGATTTTGTCACCCTGGTTAACACACTGACACACACAAACACACAGACAGACGGCTTTCGACCAGCTGTACTATTAGCTCAGACGGCAACTCCAGCTGAGCGGTATATAGCCGCAACGGACGGCTCTGCACAGGAAGGCATCAGTTTTGTCAATCAATTCTGCAGTGAGGAAACCGCCCAAGGCTGGCAACGCATAGACAATGCGGGAAGCAATAAAAAGGTGAAGACAGACTCACTTTTCCATCGTTAGTGAGACCGCGGGGACCGTAGGTCTGCTCCCGGTCTGTAGGCGAGTGACGTTAGTTATAGGCCTACACCCGGCAGCAACTGCCAGTACTCTCCGCCAGGCCCATGGTCACCTTCCCAGCCGTAGGGTAAACCATACTTTCGCCAGTGCCAAATTATAATGTTTTGTAACATAGGCAAAACAGTGTAAACAACTTAACTACGGTGATGCGCAGCAGAGCTCGACCGGCATCGACATATGAATCGCAAGTCCGCCACCACACCACCTCGTTGAAAGAACGGAATCGTGGATGTGGATGTGGATTGTGGATGGCAGGATAAAACGACAAGTGCAAGGAAATTACGTTTTGCACGGTTGCTGCTGAGATTGCAAAAATTATCCGCGTCGCGCCGTATACAGCATACTAGTGTAGATAGATTGATCTGGTGATGGAAATATTCCAGTATTTCGAAAGCTCTATTCTCGGCGCTGCGGGAAAGCGTGCATGTGATGTTTACATTCCGTCTTGTATATATATCGATCGAATCAGACGGAGAGCGTGACCGGAAGTGACGAAGGTGAACGAAGTGATGGAAACCTACGAGTGGTATGGTATAGGGATAGCCCGTTAGCCCGCCGTTTAGGTCGAGCAGCCAGCCGTCGGTCGTGAATGCTCACATGCTCTAGTAACATAACATAACATATTTATTTGTATCAGACCAAGGTCCATAGAAATAAAGTAAAAACACGAAACTGATACTACCAACTACACACATACACACACACACACCCGCTCACTGAAACACCCCACATACATACACACATAGTGTGGAAATCTACACATCTTTCAGTCATCACGCCCTCCCAAAATACCAATAGGCCTATATCACTCTCCTTGGTTTATTGTTTTTTTTAATCGCATCGCATTGCATTACATTTCATTTCTTGTAGTGTATTGTATTTTTTTGTTGTACCGTGTATTATTGTTTGCTTAGCTTTTTTATTTTTAGCTTTCTGGCATACAAGTTCAATAAACCTGAATCTGAATTTGAAACCGATTGTCCAACAATTGCGTTGGTTTTATTTTCATCGGTGTCTTTTCAATCCAGCTGTATAAAGCTGCAATATTCTCAGTAAACTATTCTATGCATGAACAGTTTTGTGGAGCAAGTTCAAATCGTCCCCTTAAAGTTATATGTAAATGCATCTTAACGTTTTGTTCTGCGATGTTTCGTTTAAGCAGTGGTTAAAGTGTAATGGGACGCAAGGGCTCGCCGCTCGCCCACCTCCAATTTATGGCTTAAAGCATTTCCCCACGTCAGATTGTTACAATACTACGGTCCGGTTCCTGTCCACGCCTGATCGTTCCGCGAACCCGGCTCAGCACCATCGGCGACCGATCATTTCGTGTGACTGTCGCACGTGCATGGAACAGTCTTCCTACCAGCATCAC
>Ga0209562_1000188_pt1 | contig 25845 bp, 27 predicted proteins | sample WorMetvacBELIZE2_FD_187399 | JGI IMG/M metagenome (GOLD analysis project Ga0209562, IMG submission 187399) | Marine gutless worms symbiont microbial communities from Max Planck institute for Marine Microbiology, Germany - Olavius vacuus BELIZE.2... | ecosystem: Host-associated > Annelida >... | reverse complement strand
GGCTTTTGCAGAAAGAATTAAATTTAAAGCAGTATTAATTTTTTCTGTAATATGGTTCACTTTATGCTATTTACCAATTGCCCATATGGTATGGGGTGCTGAAGGTTATTTATTTGAAAAAGGTGCTTTAGATTTTGCCGGCGGGACAGTAGTTCATATTAATGCCGGTATCGCTGCATTGGTCGGAGCATATTTAATTGGTAAAAGAATTGGCTATGGGAAAGAGGCTCTAACACCACACAGCATTACTTTAACCATGGTTGGAGCATGCATGTTATGGGTTGGATGGTTTGGCTTTAATGCCGGATCCAATTTAGAAGCAAATAGTGGAGCTGCATTGGCATTTATTAATACATTATTTGCCACAGCTGCAGCAATTCTATCATGGTCATTGTTAGAAGCTATCCTCAAAAGTAAACCATCAATGTTAGGTGCAGCGTCTGGTGCAGTTGCAGGATTAGTGGCAATTACTCCCGCATGTGGCTCAGTTGGTCCGATTGGGGCAATTGTTATTGGCTTATTAGCCGGGGGGCTGTGTTATTGGGGAGTTAATTCATTAAAAAGATTTCTTAAAGCTGATGATTCGCTTGATGTATTCGGCGTCCACGGTTTAGGTGGAATTTTAGGAGCAATTTTAACCGGGGTATTTACTGCCCCTGCACTTGGCGGTATCGGTGGAGAAGATTTTTCGATATTATCCCAAGTATTTATCCAGGCAGAAGGTGTAATAATAACAATTGTTTGGTCTGCCATTGTAGCTTTCATAGCATTTAAAATTACCGATCTTACAGTTGGATTAAGAGTTGAAGAAGATGCAGAAAGAGAAGGTTTGGATATTTCCAGCCACGGCGAAACTGCATACCATTATTAATTAATCAGGTTATAAAGAAACAGTGTATATTTAACATATTAATTGGAGAATATTATGAAAAAGATTGAAGCAATTATCAAACCTTTCAAATTAGATGAGGTTCGAGAATCTCTATCCGAAGCAGGTGTTACTGGTATGAGCGTAACTGAAATTAAAGGATTCGGTCGTCAAAAAGGTCATACGGAACTGTATCGCGGTGCTGAATATGTCGTAGATTTCCTACCGAAAATTAAAATTGAAATGGTTGTTGATGATGGACAAGTTGAAGCGGTTATCGATTCAATTACCAAATCAGCGCATACCGGTAAGATCGGCGATGGTAAAGTATTCGTTTTACCGGTTGAACAGGCAATTCGCATCCGAACTGGCGAGAATGGGGCTTCTGCCATCTAAAATGTAATATTTATAACACTAGAGGTGAACTAAATATTTTGATTTTGCTAAATTCTAATAATGTTATAATTTTTAAAGTCATTTATTTTTAGTTTCACCGCTTGGTATTATAAATAAGGAGTTATTTTATGTCAGTTTTAGTTGGAAAGCCTGCACCAAATTTTACTGCTACAGCAGTTTACGGAGATAATTCAATTAAGGATTTAACTTTATCATCTTACAAAGGTAAATACGTAGTTGTATTTTTCTGGCCACTTGATTTTACTTTTGTATGCCCTTCAGAAATTATTGCTTTTGATCATCGGTTATCAGAATTTAAAAATTTAGGAGTCGAAGTTTTAGGAGTCTCAATCGATTCGCATTTTACTCATTTAGCCTGGAAAAATACCGCTATTGAAAATGGCGGTATCGGTCAAGTTGGTTTCCCGATGATTGCTGATATCAATCATGCAATATCTAAAGCTTATGATGTTGAATCCGCTGGTGGCGTTGCATTTAGAGGTTCATTTTTAATTGATAAAGAAGGGCTAGTTCGTCATCAAGTTATAAATGACTTGCCATTGGGTAGAAATATTGATGAGATGATTCGGATGGTCGAAGCCTTACAATTTACCGAAGAACATGGCGAAGTCTGCCCTGCCGGTTGGAAAAAAGGCAGTAAAGGTATGAAAGCAAATCCCGAAGGAGTTGCCAACTATCTAAAAGAAAATGCGAGTAATTTATAGATAAGAATACTGATGTTATGTTTTTAAAAAGCCACTTTCAAGTGGCTTTTTTATTATAAATATTTGTTGAATAAGTAAAATAAAAATGACAGCTAACGAATCAAATTATCCGGCACGATGGTGGAATTTTGAGCCAAATGGTAGAATAGTTTGTGAGCTATGCCCTCGTAAATGTAAATTAAATAATAACCAGCGAGGATTATGTTATGTTCGAAAAAATCAGGATCAAAAATTAATCCTCACAACTTATGGTTTTTCCTCAGGATATTGTATCGATCCAATTGAAAAAAAACCGCTTAATCATTTTTATCCAGGTTCGTCAGTCCTCTCATTTGGCACCGCAGGATGTAATCTGACCTGTAAATTCTGTCAAAATTGGGATATCTCGAAAAGTCGCGATAATCACCGACTAACTTCACAAGCATCGCCTGAAGAAATTGCCAATGCCGCATTAAATTATAATTGTAAATCAATCGCTTATACTTATAACGACCCGATAATCTTTGCTGAATATGCGATAGATACTGCTATTTCTGCCCGAGAAAAAGGAATAAAAAATGTAGCGGTAACTGCGGGCTATATTAATCGGCAACCGGCAATTGAGTTTTTTAATCAAATGGATGCTGCTAATGTTGATCTAAAAGCGTTTACCGATAGTTTTTATTATAAATATTGCAGTGCCAAATTTACTAGTGTTTTAGATACCCTTGCCCTAATTCATCATGAAACCAAATGCCATTTGGAAATAACCACATTAATAATTACCGATCTCAACGATAGTATCTTAGAAATTTCCGAACTGGCTAATTGGATTGCAACCAATTTATCACCTGAGATACCCTTGCATTTAACTGCTTTTCATCCGGCATGGAAAATGCATGATATTCCCCCTACCAAACTTTCAACTTTAATTAATGCTCGAAAAGTTGCAATTGATAATGGTTTGAAATTCGTTTATATCGGCAATGTTCATGATGAAAACGGCTCCACCACATTCTGTCCAAAATGTAATCAAAAATTAATTATCCGTAATGGTTATCAAATAAATCTTTATGAATTAGCTAGTCAAGGTAACTGCGCTTATTGTGGATATAAGATCTATGGAGCATTTGATACTATATTCAATCAAGGGAATTCTCAATTTGGTAATAAGAGGATTCCTGTTACCATTTAGAATTTCGTTTAATTACTTTAAATTTAAATATCCATATGAAATATCAAAACATTACGGTTACCGGTGCTTTTGGTTATACCGGAAAATGTATTATTGAGAAATTATTGCAAACTGAAGCTAAGGTCTCGACTCTAACCAACAATATTAATAGTGAAAAAGTAACTTCCAGTCCGCTTGTAGATAAAATTAAAATATCAGCTTTTAATTTTGATAATCCTGATAAATTAGTTGAAACACTAACCGGAACTGATGTATTAATTAATACCTATTGGATTCGGTTTAATCATCCAAAATTCACTATGGCAAAAGCGTTTGCCAATACTAAAATTTTATTAGAATCAGCAAAAAAGGCAGGAGTTAAAAAAATTGTTCACATCAGCATTACCAATGCGAATATAAATTCACCTTTCGAATATTTTCAACATAAAGGCGCTATTGAAAATATCATCACCGATACTTTTGAATCTTATACAATTTTGCGACCGACGGTAATCTTTGGCAGAAATGATACTTTAATTAATAATATCGCCTGGGGTATTAGATATTTTCCGATAATTGGAGTTTTCGGAGATGGAAGTTATAAAATGCAGCCAATTCATATTGATGATCTTGCAGATCTTGCGATTGAACACTCACAAAATGAGCAAAATCAAATTATCAATGTAAACGGACCTGAAACATACAGTTATATCGAATTGGTAAAAACTATCAGGGAGATTTTAGCTGTTAAGCGGTTGATTATCAAAGTCCCACCAATCATCGGCTATATTGCATGTTTTTTAATAGGTAAAATTATGAATGATGTAATGCTCACATATGATGAGGTAAAAGGATTAATGGCTAACACCTTATCTTGCGACACCCCACCAACCGGTAAGATTAAACTTTCTGAATGGATAGTTGAAAATAAAGAAAAATTAGGTAAAAAATATACTCGAGAGGTGGTTAAGAGGATTAGTTAATATGATTATTTTTCACCTAATTAAAACTATATTTTTTATACGAATATTCTATATAACCTTATAATAGTTAGATAGGTTATTTAGTAATTTACCTTAAATTTTTCATATAATATTTTTGGGGTATCAATTAGTAGTCATATTTCAAATAACTACATTAAAGATCCTCTTAATTTAAGCTTGAAAAGTTTTTGTTATATATATTACTCTTCCAATGCTTGTACTTGAAAAATCAAAATATAAAGCTAACCAATGTGTATATAGTAATGATTCAGTTGGTGTATGGCTTTATCAAACAAATTGTCTAGATTTTATGGATTTACTAATAACAAAAAATCCGAATGGAAAGTTTGATATGATATTCGCTGATCCTCCTTATTTTTTGTCCAATGGAGGCATTAGTTGTTATGCAGGCCAGATGGTCAAAGTTGATAAGGGTAGTTGGGATAAATCAAGAGGAATTAGTTTAAATCATGAATTTAATTTAAATTGGTTATCAAAGTGTCGAAGATTACTTAAAAAAAATGGAACAATTTGGGTTTCAGGTACTCAACATGTTATACATTCTGTTGGATTTGCCATGCAACAGCTGGGTATGAAATTGCTTAACGATATAACTTGGGAAAAACCAAATCCTCCTCCTAATCTCTCGTGCAGATATTTCACACATTCAACTGAAACAGTTATATGGGCTTCCAAAAATGAACAGTCGAAACATATGTTTAATTATCAAAAAATGAGAGAAAAAAATGGTGGCAAACAAATGAAGACGGTTTGGAATATTAAGCCCCCATCAAAAAATGAAAAGGAATTTGGCAAACATCCAACGCAAAAACCTTTGGAATTGCTAAAACGCATAATTGAGTCAAGTACAAATGAGGGAGATTTAATATTCGATCCTTTTTCGGGTAGCTCATCAACTGGAATTGCGGCAATTTCTCTTAATAGAAAATTCGTAGGTTGTGAGTTAGAAAATGAATTTATTGATATTTCAAAGAAATGGTTAAGTTCTTATATCAATGGTTATAAGCAAAATAGGATTTTTAAAATATGAAGAAAGGTGGCAAAGGTGGTGGAAAAACCATCACAGGATTAAATTTTGAGAATAAGGTCGATTTTCTCTCATTACTAGAAAACATACCAAATTATCGGGTTGTAGAAAATAAAAATAAGATTGGAAAAGATATTTATTATTCGTCTCAAATTGTTGCAAGATGTTTTAAAAAATATGATTTTTACAGATTTTTAGATGAAAAATGTATAGATTGGAAAAATATAATATCTAAAAGATTAGTACCTGACGATGCCTTACTTGTAATTGTACGTGAAACATTATTTATTATTGAAGTCAAATATCAGCAAGGATATGGTTCAGTCGATGAAAAATTACAAACATGTGATTTTAAGCGTAAACAATATCTTAAATTAGTTTCTCCATTAGGCATAAAAGTTGAGTATGTCTATGTTTTAAGCAATTGGTTTAAAAAACCTGGATATAAAGATGTTTTAGACTATATTCATAGTGTTAACTGCCATTATAAGTTTAATGAATTACCTCTAGCTTGGCTTGGTTTACCAACAATTTAAGTCCTTAGATTTTTCAATTAAACTTATAACAGATGTTAAATTATGAATCCCAGTGTTCAAATTTATTTTGATAATCTTCCTGCTCTTCGAAAAGCAAAAATTGAAAAGCTTCATTCTTTGATTATTGAATGCTTTCCCAAAATCGAAATTAATATGCAATTTAAAATGCCTACTTATAAATATAAAGACGGATGGGTTGCTATTGCCAATCAAAAAAATTATGTTTCACTTTATACCTGTAGTGCATTGCATTTGGTAAATTTTAAAAAACTCTACCCCAATATTAAAACCGGAACAGGTTGTATAAATTTTCGCGAAAAAGATCCTATTCCTGAAAAAGCGGTTAAAGCCGTAATTGAGCATGCTATTAAAAAACCAAAAGGGTAATAGTTGAAATTAAGAGTTTTTGCTCTATTATTGCTAGCAATTTTTGGAATTATCAGCTCTGATGCTGAGTGGAAAAATCCAAGTTTAAAGTATGCCGATGCCTATAAAAAATATATCAATACCATATGCCCACTAGCTAAAGATAATATTAACCATTTTGTCTATTTTGCCCGGGATCGCGAGCAAATTCATAATCATCCTTTTTTAAATCATCCCAAATTTGTTGGTGCTCAAATCATGTATTCTTGGGATCAGCTTGAACCAAAAAAAGACCAATATGATTTTTCGATTATTGAAGATGATTTAAAATATTTGCAAAGTAATGGAAAGGAGTTGTTTATCCAGTTACAAGATGCAACTTTTAGCCTTGAAAATAAAGGTGTTCCCAGCTATTTATTCGCTAAAGAATTTGATAAAGGAATAATTCAGCAACGAGATGATGATGGCGAAGAATTTGGTTGGACCGCTAAAAGGTGGAATATAAATGTTCAAAATCGATTTGTAAAATTAATAACTGAACTTGGAAAAAGATTTGATGGAACAATTACTGGAATAAATTTACAAGAAACCGCAATTGGAGTTTCAAAAAAATTCGACCAAACATTTACCCCGGCAAAGTATGTCGAAGCAATAAAAACAAATATGTCGGCTTTAAAAAAAGCATTTGGGAATTCTACAGCAATGCAATATGCTAATTTTATGCCTGGAGAATGGCTTCCTTGGGAAGATATGGGTTATTTAAAAGCTATTTATCTGCATGGGGAAAAAATTAATGTTGGACTTGGGGCACCTGATTTATTATTCAGAAAAAAAGGGCATCTAAACCACTATATTACAATGATGCATGAACTAAAATTATCGGTTCCCTTAGGAATTGCAATTCAAGATGGTAATTATCTTGGACTTACTAACTCAAATCAAAAATTTTTAAATCGAAAAAATCTGGTCCCGATATTACATGCATTTGCTCAAGATTTTTTAAAGGTAAAATATATGTTTTGGGTTAATCAAAAACCCTACTTTCAAGAAGATGTGCTAACTTGTTTTTCTGAAAATTAATTCTGAATTTTTTTAAATATCCAAGTTCAGCATTAAAAATATATTAAATATTTAATTTTCAAGCATTTTTTCCAACTGATCTAACACTTGCATACAAGGCAGGATTTGATGAACACTGGCATTTGGCTCACGACCTTCACGAATAGCAGCAAAAAATTCCCGATCCTGCAATTCAATTCCGTTAATTGAAACATCAACATTACTGACATCGATAGTTTTGTCATAACCATCTACAAGCTCATCATAACGAGCTATATAAGTTCCATTGTCACAAATATACCTAAAAAAAGTGCCTAAGGGTCCGTTATTATTAAAAGATAAAGATATTGTGCAAATCTTATCTGTATAAGTTTTCAGCCCAATACTCATATCCATAGCAATTTTAAGTTCAGGATTAATTGGACCTTGAATAATCTGAACTTGTTTTATTTTTTCCCCAGTCTGATACATAAACAAATCAACACTATGAGCCGCATGATGCCATAGAAGATGATCAGTCCAACTACGCGGTTTTCCTAAAGCGTTTAAGTTTGAGCGTCGAAAAAAATATGTTTGCGCATTCATTTGTTGAATCGATAATTCGCCATTTTTAATTTTCTGATTAACATATTGATGGCTGGGATTAAATCTGCGGGTATGACCAACCATAGCAATTTTCCCAGTTTCTTTTTGAAGCCGGCAAACGGCTTCGGCATCTTTTAGTGAATCAGACATGGGAATTTCAATCATCACATGCTTTCCTGCACCCATAACTTGTAGAGCTTGAGCAGCATGAATCGGAGTTGGGGATGTAATAATTGCCGCTTCAATCTCAGGTATTGATAAAGCTTCAGCTAAATCAAGTGTCCATTTATTAATATTGAATTGTTTAGCAGTATCTTTAGTGGCTTGTTCAACTCCACCGGTAATCACTTCAACTTGAATATCTTCGATATTTTGTAGTGCTTGTAAATGTTTATGGGCAAATGCTCCTTCGCCAACCATACAAATTTTCATAACAAGTTCCTTAATCCTGATTTTCTAATATTAAATGTCCAACTGCAGTATTCGAAGCCGGTATATGATAAAAACGATGTTTTACTTTAACTTGATTATTAAGTGCACCCCGCATTATTAGCCACATAACCAGTTCAATGCCTTCAGAACCGGACTCACGAACATATTGAACATGAGGCATCTTAGCTAACTCCCCTGGATTATCAATTAATCGATCTAAAAAATCATTATCAAATTCTTTATTGATTAATCCTGCTCGGGGACCTTGGAGTTGATGGCTCATTCCCCCGGTACCCCAAATATGAATATTTAAATCTAGAGGATAATGCTCAACAGCTTTGCGGATTGCTTTCCCTAAATTAAAGCAACGCTGTCCAGAAGGAGGAGGGTAAAGCACTACATTTACCGCCAAAGGAATGATTGGGCAAGGCCATGCATCAGGCTTTCCATAAACTAATGATAATGGAACTGTTAATCCGTGATCAACATCCATTTTATTAATTATAGTTAAATCAAAGTTATCCAATATTAATTCCTGAGATAAATGAGCAGCTAGATCAGGGTGCCCTTTAATAACCGGAACTGGTCGAGGACCCCATCCCTCATCTGCAGGTTGAAATTCTTCAGCACAGCCAAGGGCAAAGGTGGGAATGATATTCATATCAAAAGCCGTAGCGTGATCATTATATACAAGGATTATTATGTCCGGCCGATTTTCCGCTGCCCATTTTTTGGTATATTCAAAACCTGCAAACATTGGTTTCCAATATTCATCCTGAGTTTTATTATTATCAATAGCAACACCAATTGCCGGCACATGTGAAGCAGCTAATCCTGCAGTTATCTTCGCCATTAATTACCTCATTTTTTATAAAGATTACCTTGGGGTGAACGCCCGCCATTTAGCATCATTTGTTTATATTCCTCTTCACTAACACCGGTCATTGTTGATGCCGCATATTGAAAGGTTAAACCGTCTGTTAAAAATATTTTTGCCAGAAAATAAATATTACCTCCTAGCTGCATCATTCGATTATAATCCCGATCCAGCACTGCCTGCTTTTGTTCTTCATTCATCGGCCATTGATCAAGATAAGCACGCTCATTTGATTTAAATTTTTTTCGATTTTTTTCCTGTCGCAACGACATCGCGAATTGGTTTAGGTGATACCCAATTCGTCCCATTTGAGCATCAAAAATAATCGTGCCGGGAATATCGTCATAGGGTTGAGGTCTTCGCTTCATAATAAATCCACTTTTTGCAATATTGAATCTAATCGACTAAACACTTTTCTAGTGTTTATTGAAAAAATTTTTTGTTTTTGCTCATTGTTTAAATTGCAATCATCAACATATCGCTTGGTATCATCGAAATAATTACCGGTTTGGGGATCAATCCCACGAACAGCTCCGATCATCTCAGATGCAAATAAAATATTTTCAATTGGAATCACATTCATTAAAAGATCAATACCTTTTTGATGGTAAACACAGGTATCAAAATAAATATGTTTGAGGATAACTTCCTCCAATGGCGGGATTTTTTGCATTTCAGCTAATCCGCGAAAACGCCCCCAATGATAAGGGACTGCACCTCCGCCATGGGGAATAATAAATTTTAATTCTGGGAAATCTTTAAAAAGTGTAACTGCTGACATAAAATGTTGAAATGCCGTGGTATCTGCACCCAGATAATGTGATCCTGTAGTATCAAAACAATGATGGCAGGAAGCACTTACATGAATCATAGCCGGAACTTTCAGTTCAGACATTTTCTCATAAATCGGATACCAGTATTTATCATCTAACCTAGGTGAGCTCCAATAACCACCTGAAGGATCCGGATTTAAATTACATCCTACAAAACCTAATTCAGTAACGCATCGTTCCAATTCAGCTACGCTCGCCTTTAAATTGGCTTTTGGTGATTGAGGTAGCTGGGCGACACCGATAAAATTTTTAGGATATAGTTGAGTAATCCGGTAAATTAAGTCATTACAATGCATTGTCCAATATTTCGAAGTTGTTTGGTTACCAATATGATGCCCCATCCAACTAGCTCGAGGTGAAAAAAGAGTTAGATCGGTGCCGCGCTCTCTTTGCATTTTCAGTTGAGCATTTTCAATTGAATCTCGAATTTGATCGTCGGAAATATCAATAACCCCTTTAACATGTTCAAACAGCGGATCTCTTTTAATATCTACTTTTTGTTGCTCCCGGTATTCGCCTAGTTCTGAAGGTGCAGTTGTGTAGTGACCGTGACAATCAATTATTAGTTGATCAGGATTTTTTTTATAATTCACTCTTTTCCCTCAATATCATCAAAAGTATCATAATATTTGAAACCCGCTTGAGCGAGGCGTAAACGCATATTATATAAATCTAATCCAAGCTCACCTGCAGCTAATTTTTTCCTTTTAACATCTTCATTGTCTAATCTTTTTTGTGAATTTTGCAGAACTTTTTCGGCATGTAGATTTGGAACCACACAAACCCCATCATCATCTGCTACGATTACATCTCCCGGATTAACTTGCTGAGTTGCACATATTACCGGAACATTTACCGAGCCTAAAGTATTTTTAACTGTTCCTTTTATTGAAATAGTTTTAGACCAAACTGGAAAACTCATTTTTGTCAGATCACGGATATCTCTTACTCCGGCATCGATAACAAGCCCAATAACCCCCCGGGCTTTTGCTGAAGTAGCTAAAAGTTCACCAAAATAACCATCAGAACATGGTGAAGTGGTAGCAACTACTAATATATCTCCAGGTTTACATAATTCAATGGCAACATGAATCATCCAGTTATCACCGGGTTGAGCAAGGATGGTAACTGCACTACCGGCAATACTTGCGCCGGAATATATTGGACGTAAATAAGCCGACATCTGACCAATGCGCTCCTGAGCTTCGTGAACTGTAGCAGATCCACATTTTGCTAAATCAGAAATAATTTGTTGATCAACACGATATATTTTTCTAACCGCAATCCCTTGAATATTATTGGTAATCATTTGATATTCTCAATCTGTAAATCCATATAACCTTTTGGGATTATCGACCAATACCTTTTTCTGTAATTCTTCGTTGCGGGCAAATAATGGAACTAAATCCAAGAGATCAGCATCATTGGGCATATATTTTTTAATATTAGGATGAGGGTAATCGGTTCCCCACAATACCCGATCAGGTGCAGTTTCTAATAATCCTTGAGCATAAGGAATAGCATCATAAAATGGATGGGCGATTGCGATTCTTTCGGCTCCACTAATTTTAACCCACCAATTATCACGCTTAATAAAATCCAAAAGAATTCTGTAAGCTTTTTGTTTGACACCGCCACTGGTTGATACCCGACCCATATGATCTACAACAATCTCCATATCAATTTGATTGAAAAAATCCTCATATTTTATAATATCTTCTGAATTAACATGAATCACTAGATGCCACCCCAAAGGTTGTATTCTCTTTAAAACCTTTTTCATCATTTGTAAATCCGGAGCACCTCCTAGATGTTTTACAAAATTAAATCTAATCCCTCGCACTCCGCCATCATTTAAATCTTGAAAATCTTTTTCTGTAAAGCTATCATCTGCCATACAAATGCCTAAATATTTATTGTTTGAAGTTTTAATTGCATCAAGCATTGCTGAATTATCGGTGCCATGGCAACTTGCTTGCACTAAAACCGCTCGTTCAATACCTAAATTATCATGGATACGCTTTAAAGCATGTTTATCTGCATCTGGCGGCCAATATTTTGCACTTTGCGCATAAGGAAATAGATTATGAGGACCAAATACATGACAATGGGCATCACAAGCACCAGGGGGAGCAATATAATGTGGCTTTCGTAAATTATTATCTGGAGGTAAACAGCTAGGTTTATTCATTGAATTTTTTTAGATATAGATATTACCCTTACTCAATAATCTTGCTGTCCGCAATAATCCTGCTTTTTGCACATTGCCTTCACTATCCAATACTAATTCAACTGAAAATTCTCCAGATGGATGTTCAACCGAAATTTTTTGGGGATTTGATTTAACTACTTTTGCAATGCCATCAGCAACTGATCCGGGAAGAATACACGCGGTAGCAACTGATACTGCACCTAAAACTCCAATAGCACTATGACAAGTGTGAGGTATAAATGTTCGGGTGCTGATAGTTCCTCCATTTATTGGCGGAGCAATAATGCTCATCTTAGGTATAACTTTCTCTTTAACCTTACCTAAATTCATAATCGCGCCTGCGTTAATACGTATTTTTTCTAAAGTAGCACGAAAATGTTGATCAGAACTGAGTTCATCACAACTTTCATAACCAGTTTTTCCCAGATTTTCTGCACGGATAACTACAACCGGCATCCCATTGTCAATACAAGTTACGGGAATTCCTTCTATTTCATCTATTACCTTACCTGTCGGTAGTAAGGAACCACAAACAGATCCGGCGATATTTAAATAGTTACATATTACCGGAGCCGCAGTGCCTGGAACGCCGTCAATTTGTGAATCACCGGAATATTGAATCTGACCATTTGGTGTTTGGAGAATCAATTCACACAAATTACCACTATTGACCATATGCACTCGAATTTTAGTCGTATCTTCGGTGATTTCCACAATTTTCGACTCAAGTGCAAATGCTCCTACTCCTGCTAAAATATTGCCGCAGTTAGGAGTAGCATCGATACGATTTTCACCAACAACTATCTGGATAAATAAATAATCAACATCAGCATTTGGATGATTGGAAGGAGAAATAACACCTACTTTACTGGTTAAAGGATGCCCACCACCTAAGCCATCAATTTGTCGGGAATCACGCCCGATAATATCCAGCAATAACTGATCTCGTTGTTGAATATCACTAGGTAGATCATCCCGATTAAAATAAACTCCTTTAGAACTACCTCCTCTAATTTGCATATATGGGATAATTTGAGCCATTATTTAATTATCTATTAAAAAAATAATAAATAATTACTAATATTTTATATTTCAATAGGTAACCCCACATAACCTTCTGCTAATAATTTAGAGGCAGTTTCGGATTTTATTAGATAATCAAATTCAGCCCGTTGCATTCGTTTTTCAAAACCCCCGAAATCTGGTAATTGGTGCATCATAATTGACATTGACCAAGAGAAGTGTTCAGAATGCCAAATTCGTTTTAAACAGGTATTTGAGTATCTTTCCAAATAAGTATCATTAGACTTGTGATAATGTTCAGCCAAAGCATTTGCAAGAACTTTAACATCTGAAACCGCTAGATTAAGCCCTTTGGCACCTGTGGGTGGAACTATATGTGCAGCATCCCCGGCTAAGAATAAATTTCCGTATCTCATAGGTTCTACAACAAAACTACGCAAAGGGGCAATTGACTTTTCAATACTTTCACCAATCTGAAGATTCTTTGAAATATCTGAACCCAAACGCATTTTTAATTCGTCCCAGAATTGTTGATCAGACCAGTCATCAATACTATCTGATAATGGACATTGCAGATAGTATCGGCTTCTTGTATGTGAACGCATTGAGCATAGAGCAAAACCTCTTTGGTGATTTAAATAAATTAATTCTTCAGAAATTGGTGGTTTATCAACTAAGATCCCCAGCCAGCCAAATGGATATATTCGCTCAAAATTATTTATTTGGTCTGCCGGAATTGACTTTCTGGATATACCGTGAAATCCATCACAACCGGCAATATAGTTGCAAGAAATTTCAAATGTCTCATCATTTTTGGAAAACTGAACTTTCGGTTGATCTGAAAAGATATTGAAAGGTTGGACATCTTTTGCCGCAAAAACAATTTCACATCCTTGATCAAGGCGATGTTCAATTAAATCATGAGTAATTTCTGTTTGCCCATAAACTAATATCGATTTCCCAGTTAGGGCTTTTAAATCAATACGATGGCGATCTCCTTCAAACGAAAGTTCAAAACCATCATGTATCAGACCCTCCCGATTCATTCGCTCACCCACACCCGCCTCTTCCAATACTTCTACTGAACCCCACTCTAAAACCCCGGCCCGAATTCTCCCTTCAATATGTTCTCGAGACTGATTATCAATAATAATACTAGAAATACCTTGATTATGAAGCAGTTGTGAAAGCAATAACCCAGCAGGACCAGATCCGATAATGCACACCTGAGTTTTTTTAATTGTTTTGTTTGTCATTTTTACACCTTAATTTAAATAATAATTTAAAAGCTTAGTAATTTAACCAAAAAGATAATTCGTAGTTAGCAAAAAATACAATAAAGATTCTGCCAAAAGTATCCATCATTTTTAAACAATATATTAATTATAATTCTTCAGGTTAATATCCAGGGTAGCCATAATACTAAAACTGGAAAAAAAATCAATACTACAACCCGCACTAATTCAGCTAGAAAAAACGGTAATACCCCGATAAATGTTTGCTGCATGGGTACATCCGGCGCTTGAGCTGAGATGATAAATACATTCATACCTACCGGTGGGGTTATTAACCCTAATTCAACCACAATTAACGCCAAAATTCCAAACCAAATTTTTAAATCTTCAGTATTCAAACCAAAGGGAGAATCAGCAGCTGTTACATAATCACCCCCATTGATAATAATTAGAACAGGCCAAAAAAATGGAATTGCCAGCAAGATCATCGATAAACTATCCATTAAACAGCCTAAAATAATTAATGCTAATAGCAAAACTATTAAAGTAATCATTGGAGTCATACCGGATGTGGCAATCCAACCTGCCATTGCTTGAGGCACACCACCACGAGCCATAAATATTTTTAAAAGCTCAGCGCCAAGTAAAATTAAATAAATCATTCCACTAATACTCGCAGTTTCTAATAAAGCTTTTTTAGTATTAGCTAATGTCAATCTCCTCTTAATAATTCCCAGAAGGGATACCATCACAACTGCGATTGCAGCTGCGGGAGTTGGATTAAAAAAACCAAAGTATATGCCGCCTATAACTACTACAAATACAAGTGAAACTGGTAGAACATTTATGGTAGATTTAATAAATTCTTCGTTTGATACTCTTTTACCCGGTTGTCCACTACCTGGAAAAATTGTTACTACAGTGATAATGGAAATTACAAAAAATAAAACAGCAAGCAATCCGGGAATTAATGCGGCCTTAAATAATGTCACTACATTTGCTTCGACGATAATTGAATATATTATCAATACTACAGAAGGTGGAATTAAAATCCCCAACACTCCGCCGGCTGCAATTGTTCCGGTTGCTAAAGCACCCGAATATTGATAACGTTTAAGCTCCGGTAAAGCTACCCGACCCATAGTTGATGCAGTAGCAATTGACGATCCACAAACTGAACCAAAACCGGCACAAGCAAAAATAGCGGAAATAGCTACCCCTCCCCGCATCCAACCAAACCAAGCATTAGTTGCCCTAAATAAATCCCGACTTAGACCGGTTCGTGATGAAATAGCTCCCATCAAAACAAATAAAGGAACTACAGATAAATCATAACTTGAAAATTGACCATATGCCAGGTTTTTTAGTTGGTTTAAAACTATTGCCGGGCCATTTAATATTGTTATCCCTACCCCGCCAACGATAATCATCGCATAAGCTATAGGTATTCGAATTGCAATTAACCCTACCAAACACCCTAAACCTAACAATCCGATGGTAATGCTATCCATCGCTTATTCTACTTTTTTATGATAATTTGAAGAATATATCAAAGAGACTAGAGATGAAAGAAACAATAAAAATAATGAAACCAAAATTGGAATATATGCCCACCAAATTGGAATTTGCAAAATTCCAGTAAATTCACCATATTCCAAATAATCGAATAATCCCAGAAACATTCGCCAAATTAAAATTACTGCAAATAATACTACACAAATAGCGGCAATTTTTGAAGTTAATTTGATAAATCCAGGCCCGGCCTTTAATGTAAATATATCAGCAGTTACATTCGCACCGATTATTTGACAATAAGGCAGAAAACAAAATGCGGCAATGGCACTACCCATTTCAGTTAATTCAAAGTCCCCAGCAAAGGGCTTACCAATAGTAGCCCCTGCAATAATTGAATAGGCGTTAATTAATACAATTAAGAATAATACCAAACCCCCAATCAACGCCCATATTTCAACTGAAAGAAAGACAAGCCGATAAAACCCTGGATATTTAGGTTTTATTGGATACATCCTTTTTAAGGCATATTTTTATCGACTAAATCCTTCGCTCTTTTATATAAAGCACTACCATTAATGCCTTTTGATTTCATTTCATTAATCCAGCGATCAGCCACTGGTGTCGTTAGGAGTTCAAATTCTCGCCATTCTTTATGAGTAAGTTGAACATGTTGATTGCCGGCTTTGGTGGCAACCCCTATCCCGCCTTTTTCAGATGCATCCCAAATTTGACCAACTTCAGTAACCCAGTCAATACCTGAATTTTTTCGAAAAATATTTTTAATATCATTTGGTAGACTATTCCATCGATCTTTATTCATTACCACACTAAAAGTTGCAGTACCTAATCGTTTTCCATTTGGACCTTCAACTTGATATTTTGTTTGTTCTTGAATTTTCAAGGCTGGAATTATTTCAAAAGGAATAAACGCTCCATCTATAACTCTTTTTGATAAAGCTACCGGGATTTCGCCGACTGATGTTTTTACCGGATTAGCTCCCAAAGCTTCAATTACCCAAGCACCGGTTCGTGAAGGTGTTCGTATTTTTAATCCAGACATATCTTTGGGACTACGAACTTCTTTTTCTGCCATTTGAATTGCTTGACCACCATGAACATGCATAAAAATTGGTTCTAAACCTTTAAAGTCCTTAATTAATTCATCATGCATTTGCAACATCGCCTTATTGGTTGCTGCGCTATTACCTTGATGAACTCCGGGTAATTCAAACACTTCAGAGCGAGGAAATGCTCCTGCAGCATATGCATTTAAAATCCATACCATGTCAACAACACCATCTCGAGCTTGTTGAGGTAGTTGTGGCGGTTTTCCACCAAGTGTCATTGAGGGAAAAATTTCAATATTAATCCTACCACCCGAATCTTGTTCAATTTTTTTTACCCAAGGTGCTAGCATTTTTGAATGTGCAGGCGCTTTGGGGCTTAAAAAGTGATGTAATTTAAAGTCGAATTCTGCTGCAAATGAAATTGTAGGGAAAATCATTACAGACATTGCTAAAAAACAACTTAAAGTAATTTTTGGAATTTTCATTTTTTATCCTCCTAATAAAACAATTTATTCATTAATGTAAAAATAAAAAAAAGGTCATAGATATTAGCATAGAAAATCATTATTGGGATATCTACTAAATAAATATCCTAATTTGGTAAATTAAATCCGAGAATATTCAAAACTTGATACTTGTTTCATTATCGAGAAAATTATAATTAAATTTTTTTTGATTGTGTATAATATCCATTTTTCAAATTAGGAATTTGAACATTTTTTAATGATAATAAATGATGATCTAGTAACAACAACTAAATTTTGCATTTTAATAATTCCAATCTATAAATCTCATCACAAGATTTGTTAATTTCCTTGATAATACCTACTTGGTTATTCCTACTTCAATTTAATGCATTCTGGTTTTGATTTAGCTAGAGAGCGTTCGCAAAAAAATGCCATAGCACTTGCCTACAATGGTAAATTGTATGATTTAGCTACCAATATCAAATCAATAGCAACTGCAACTGAATTTGAAAAAATTGAGATATTTGGACGAGAAGATCCTCGAGCCTTAGAAATAATCAGACATTCGACCGCTCATTTACTGGCACATGCGGTCAAAGAGTTATTTCCAGAAGTTCAAGTAACTATAGGACCAGTAATTGAAAATGGTTTTTATTACGATTTTGCATGTTCACCATTTACTCCGGAAGATTTGGTTTTGATTGAGAAAAAAATGCATGATCTTGTCAAACGCAATATTAAAATTATCCGTAAGGAAGTCGAAAGAGATGAAGCAATCAAAATATTCCAAAGCCAAAATGAAAAATATAAAACGCAAATAATTCAATCGATTCCTGAAGGCGACCCTATTACTTTATATTATCAAGATAATTTTGTAGATCTATGTCGAGGTCCTCATGTGCCATCAACTTCTTCGCTAAAAGTTTTTCGGTTAACGAAAATTGCCGGTGCCTATTGGCGGGGGGACTCTAATAACGAAATGCTCCAACGAATATATGGTACTGCCTGGTCAAATAATGAGCAGCAAGAGCAATATTTACACTTATTAGCAGAAGCTGAAAAACGGGATCATCGTAAACTTGCGAAGTTCTTGCAACTTTTTCACATTCAAGACGAAGCTCCGGGAATGATTTTTTGGCATCCCAATGGATATGCTCTTTGGCATTCGATTGAAAAATACATGCGAGAAGTTTATCAACTTAATAATTATATGGAAGTAAAATGCCCAAGCATTATTGATCGCTCATTATGGGAAAAATCAGGACATTGGCAGCATTACAAAGATAATATGTTCACAACTGAAAGTGAAAAACGGGAGTATGCAATAAAACCAATGAATTGTCCCGGACATATTCAGATTTTTAATAGTTCTTTGCATTCTTATCGCGATTTACCACTTCGTTATGGGGAATTCGGTTCTTGTCATCGAAATGAAAGTTCGGGAAGTTTACATGGTTTATTAAGAGCTAGGGGTTTTACTCAAGATGACGGGCATATTTTTTGCACTCCTGATCAAATAGAAGCTGAAGTTATTTCATTTAATTCCCTAGTTTTCGAAGTTTATAAAACTTTTGGTTTTGACCAAATAATCATTAAGCTTGCATTGCGCCCTGAACAACGAATCGGCAGTGACGATGAATGGGATCGCGCTGAAAAGGCGCTCAAAGATGGTTTATCAAAATGTTCAGATGATTGGAGTGAGTTGCCAAATGAAGGAGCTTTTTATGGTCCAAAAATTGAATATCATATAAAAGATGCAATTGGCAGATCTTGGCAGTGTGGAACAATGCAAGTAGATTTTTCAATGCCGGGATTATTGGGGGCTGAATATGTTGCTGAAGATAATTCCCGAAGAACCCCTGTCCTTCTTCATCGAGCAGTTATTGGATCATTTGAAAGATTTATTGGAATTTTGATTGAGCATTATGCTGGAGCCTTGCCTTTATGGCTTGCGCCTATCCAAATAATGTTACTTAATATCAGTCAAGCGCAATCTGAATTTACCGAAAAATTTACCCGAAAGCTGGTTGAATGTGGAATTAGAGCTAAGAGCGATCTTAGAAATGAAAAGATCAATTATAAAATTCGTGAACATAGTTTACAAAAAATTCCTTATTTAGCCATCATCGGTAATCGAGAAGTTGAAAGTAATAGTGTTGCTCTGCGATCCCGCGGAAATCAAGACCTTGGGGTAATTTCATCTGATGAATTAATTGAAAAATTGCTTGCTCAATCTACCTCAAGAATTAATTAATTTTATAAGGAGAGAATCACGGAAAAGAAATTTAAAATAAACGACCAAATAATCGCTACCAATGTTCGACTAATCAGTATTGAAGGAAAACAAGAAGGAATTATTCCATTAGAAGATGCTCTAAAACTTGCTGAAGAATCAGGTCAGGATTTGGTTGAGGTATCAGTTAATAATGATCTGCCGGTATGTAAAATTATGGATTATGGAAAATTTAAATACCGTCAAACAAAAAAAGCCCATGAAGCAAAGCAAAAACAAAAACATATTCAAATAAAAGAAATTAAAATTCGCCCGCAAACCGATGAAGGAGACTATCAAACAAAACTGCGCAAGCTGATTAATTTTTTACAGGAAGGAGATAAAACTAAAATAACCGTAAGATTTCGAGGACGGGAAATTCAAAATCAAGAATTAGGTATTAAGGTATTAGAACGAATTCAAAATGATCTTCAAGAATATAGCACCATTGAACATTATCCTTCGATGGAAGGTAGGCAAATGATTATGATCTTAAATCCGATATCTCGCCCGACAAAAGGGACTAAGTCATCAAAACCATCTAATAATATATTAGCTAATCAAAAGAACCCATCATCTACCAAAGAAAAAGAAATCACTAAAAATAACTAGATTATTGTTATTTAGGGTAAATGGAAACCATAGCTGCTATTGCTACTGCATCAGGTGTAGGTGGAATTGGGATAATAAGAATTTCTGGATCTAAAGCAAAATCCATTGCTAAAAAAATTACAAAAAAAAGTATATCCAAACCCCGAGTTGCAAGTATTCGAAATTTTTATGAATTTTGTGATAATAAAAATTATCCAAAACCCAAATTAATTGATTTTGGAATATTATTATATTTTTCTGCTCCTAATAGTTTTACCGGTGAAGATATTGTTGAAATGCATATTCATGGCTCACCTATTGCTCTATCACTACTTTTACAGTCTTGCATTAATGCCGGGGCAAAATTAGCTTTGGCTGGAGAATTTACTAAAAGAGCTTTTATTAACGACAAAATTGATTTGGTTCAAGCCGAAGCTGTTGCTGATTTAATAAATGCATCCAGTAAATCTGCGGCAATCGGAGCTGCAGCATCGTTGAAAGGCGAATTTTCCCAAAAAATTAATTCAGTTTCAAAAAATATTATTGAAATTCGTTCGTTAATTGAAGTTGGATTAGATTTTTCCGACGAGGACCTACAATTTATCGAAAAAAAACAGTTGATTAAAAAAATTAATTTAATTGAAAAAGAACTTATCCAACTAAGTAGGCAAACCAATAATGGCAAAATATTAAATGAAGGAATTAAAGTTGCGATAGTCGGTGAAGTAAATGTTGGCAAATCAAGTTTGCTAAACGCATTAATCGGAGAAGAAATTGCCATCGTAACCGATTTTCCGGGAACTACCAGAGATGCAATTACTCAAACTTTGTTAATCGAGGGAATTCCTTTTCATATTATCGATACTGCAGGGATAAGGTCAACGAATAATCCGGTTGAAAAAATCGGAATTTCACGAACGAAATCCGCAATTATTTCTGCCGATTTAATTTTACATATCAAATGTTTTGATAGAGAAGGAAAAATTAATGAAGATATTTTTACTCAACAATTAATTAATTCTGCTTTAAATAAAAAGAAAAATGAAAACGATAATAATCGAATTCTTGAAGTTATAAACAAATGTGATCTCCTAAATTCACAAAAAAATTGTCAAGATAAAAAATTAGTAATTTCTGCCAAAGAACGAATTGGATTAGAACAGCTTAAAAAAAAGATAATTACTAAAAGTGGTTTTACTCAAGAAAGACAATCTGAGCAAAGTTTATTTATCGCTCGCTCTCGCCATTTAGTCGCAATAAATAAATGTTTGGGACATATCCAAACTGCAAAGAATTTAGCAAAATATGAAAATGAAGAATTAATTGCTGAAGAATTACGACTTGCACACTTAGCTTTACAAAATATTACCGGTAAATATGCCCCTGATGATCTCTTAGGTGAAATATTTAGTAACTTTTGTATTGGAAAATAATATATTCTGATTTCCAAAATGAGCAATTTTAATCAAATAATTACTAACTTATCAATTAACTGAAAAATAATGGAACTATTTCATGAAAAATATTAATAATAAATTTTTATCAATTTTGTCTAACTATAATGGAAAAGTCATAAAACTAAAATTTTTTAGTGATTTGATGATTACTTAACTTTTGAATTTTAACCATTCAAAAAGGAGAAACGAATGATACGCATATTAAAAATATGGTTTTTAATTTTAAGTCTCTTTACAATAACAAATGCTTATGCTACTGACTTAACTAAAGAATCGGTAGAAAATTTTATTGCAAAAATTGACCATGCCATTAATACTAAGGATGCCCAACTTTTTGCAAATTTTCTAAGTAATGATATTGAAATTATTTTGAATATTAAAAGCCAAGGGCAAGAACAAGTATTAAAACCCACTAAGCAAGAATACATTGAATCACTTAAGCAGGGATGGGCGCTTTACACAAAGTATGAATATTCCAGATTAAACACAGTGATTAATATCAATAACAATAAAGCATTTGTATCATCTATAGTCAATGAAACTGTAGAATTTCTAGGGCAAAGCGTAGTTGGGGAGTCAAAATCTGAGGTAGTTATTGAAATAGTAAATGGAATCCCTTTAATTACCAAGGCTATTAGCTATTCAAGTATTTAAATTATCAAAAAAACCATTAAGAGTTTAGATTATATTTAAATTTGTTCTGCCTAAATAGCTTATTTTTTTCGGTATTTTATATATTGAGATATAAAGTTACTTTCTCTCGTTTTTAGATAAACAGGTTATGAATTTCATGACAGAGTCTAAAGCGAATATAAATTGATTTTTATATCAATTCCTGAAAATACCTTTTACTGTTTTGAAATTAATTTCAATAATCAAATCTCAAAGAAGGATTTTGCAAATAGGGAAACTATAAAACTTTTGTAGCTTGACTATCGGCATGATAGGATGAACGAACCATTGGCGCAATTGCATAATTTTTAAATCCAAGTTTCTTGGCAATTTTTTTTAGTTTTTCAAATGTCACTAACGGAACAAATCTTTGAACCGGATAATGCGAGGGAGATGGTTGAAGGTATTGACCGATGGTAATCATATCTACCTTATGCGCTCGTAGGTCTTGCATAACTTCAATTATTTCTTCATCACTTTCTCCCAATCCCACCATTAATCCAGATTTGGTTGGGATATTCGGAATATTGTTTTTAAAATTTAATAATAAATTTAATGAATGTTGGTAATTTCCACCGGGTCTAACTTTTTTATATAATCTGGAGACATTTTCCAAATTATGATTGAGAACATCAGGAGGATTTTTAGATAAGATATTAATTGCTATTTGATCTCGACCGCGAAAATCGGGAATAAGAATTTCAATTTTAGTTGTTGGCGATTGTTTGCGAATAGCCTTAATGCAGTTGGTAAAATGGGTTGCTCCGCCATCTTTTAAATCATCACGATCGACACTAGTAATTACCACATATTTTAATTTCATCGCTAAAACCGCATTTGCAAGTTTTACTGCCTCACTTTTATCAACCACCTTTGGTCGTCCGAAACCAACATCACAAAATGGACAACGACGAGTGCAAATATCACCCAAGATCATAAAAGTTGCACTTCCCTGATTAAAACATTCACAAATATTAGGGCATGAAGCTTCTTCACACACAGAATGTAATTGGTTATTACGAAGGATTTTTTTAATTTTTGAAAACTGATTGTTATTCTTTAAATCAGCATTCCATTTAACTCTTATCCACTCAGGTTTACGCGGGAATTTTATATTTGATGTGATATCAAAATTTGTTTTGATTTTATTTGCACCCTTGTGCTTCTCACCAATTTTTAACATTTAATTTAATACTTAGACAAATAATTAATAATAGTTTGTGATACCTGATTCGGAGACTGCAAAATTCCAAGATCCGCTAATTGGGTTACTTGCATATCCAGATATCCACAGGGATTGATATTTGAAAAAGGATTAAGATCCAAATTAACATTAATTGAGATCCCATGATAGCACCTTCCTTTTTTAATCTTTAATCCAAGTGCTGCAATTTTTTGATTATTTACATAAACACCTGGCTTGCCAGTTAATCTATGAGCTTTATGATTTTGATTTTTATTATTAATATAAGTAATTACTGCTTCTTCAAGTTTTCGTATCCAATTTTTTACTGAGATTTTTGCCCGAAATAAATCAATTAAAGTATAAATTACAACTTGACCTGGTGCGTGATAAGTAATTTGACCTCCACGATCGCTGGTAAAAATTGGAATTGAATAAGGATTAGATAATAAATGTTTTTTATTGCCAGTTAAACCTAAGGTATATATGGGATAATGCTCGGTAATCCAAATCTCATCTACGCTTTTACTATCACGATTTATTGTGAAATCTTTCATGAGCTCATAAGTTTTAATATAATTAGTAAATCCCAAATATTTAATATTAAATTCCATTGAAAATTTTTTGATTATTTTCGAGAATTATTATGATCTAAGTATTTAACAAAACTAGATCTATTCAAACCAATTCGATTGAAATAATTAGCCAAATCTTCTTTGATATTGACCTAAACAAATACCGGCGCTTACGGAAACATTTAAACTTTCTACAATACCAACCATCGGAATTGATAATAAAAATTGGCATTTCTCCCGACTAAGTCTGCGCAATCCTTGCTCTTCACCACCAAGCACCCAACAAACTCTTGCACCCATTTTTTGATCGCAGTATTGCCAAAAATTGTTTTTTACATCACTTGCCAGACCAAGAATTTCAAAATATGAATCAGCAATATCATCAAGAGCTCTGGCAAAATTAGTTGTGGTAATAATTGGAACATTGTCTAAAGCTCCAGATGAAGTTTTGGTTACAACCTGAGTTATATTTACCGAACGATCTTTTGGAATTATTACCGCTTTAGCACCAAAAGCATCAGCACTTCTGATACATGCGCCTAAATTGCGAGGATCATTAATTTGATCAAGTGCTAACAATTGCATTGCACCTTCTTGATGGTTTTTAAGAAAATCCCCAAGAGAATGATATTGGTTTTTTTGATGATCATATTCACAAACAATACCTTGGTGATTTGCTTTGACTCCAACCATTTTAATTATCGTGGATTTATCTACAACTTTTACATTAATTTTTTGTTGTTGAGCTTGATCTTTAATATATTTAATTTTAGGATTATGTTCAGCACTGATATAAATTTGTCGGATGCTCTTTGGTTGATTTATTAATTTGGATTCAACCGAATGGATTCCGTAAATTATCATTGGTTGTGTTATTAAATTATTTTGAAATTTGTAAATTGTTTTTGTTATTCTTAGATCTATTAGTTAATTTATTCTTGGCTTTTGCTTTTTTGGTTACATTCGTTTTTTTAATATTTTTATTTTTGTCATTTGTTTTTTTAGTTCTCGATTTAAACGTTTCAGATTCTTGGCCAAAATAAATTTCCTCTAAATTATAATAACTTCGAATATGAGGTAACATCATATGGACAATAACACTACCGCAATCAGCTAAAAACCACTCTTGGGCTTTTTTACCTTCACAGATCACCTTGATTCCTGCTTTTCTCATATCTCGTTCAGCCGCAATTGCTTGTCTGGGATTTTTACAAGTTGCAATAATTACTTTATCAAACATTACTGAACTTTTGCTAGTATTGTAAATTTTGATATCCGTCATCTTAAGTCCATCCAAAATATTAAACACTACTCGTAAAAGTAAAGTCGCTGAAAATTTCTTTGGTTTCATTCTTAGATGACTAAGCTATAAATAATTTGCTTCTCAACAATTACAATATTTTAAAAATATTTTGGTAAATAAATGAATACTAATAATTTAATCTTATTTGATTTTTTAAAAAACTGCAGTATTTCTTTGATAAAGATTATTTTCAAAAATATAATTTAATACACCTTGAGGTATGATTTCTTTTAGATTGTTGAGATCATTTTTTTTTAGCTTTTGTCGAATATCACTTCCAGTTATATTAATAATTGGGAAATTTACAAATTCAAACTCACCATATGGGTAGTTTATTTTTGTCTCCTGAATGTTTTTATTTCTAATTACATTTTTAATTGTTTCTAATACTTCTTGCCTGTTGGTATTCGAT
>Ga0209562_1000187_pt1 | contig 26002 bp, 23 predicted proteins | sample WorMetvacBELIZE2_FD_187399 | JGI IMG/M metagenome (GOLD analysis project Ga0209562, IMG submission 187399) | Marine gutless worms symbiont microbial communities from Max Planck institute for Marine Microbiology, Germany - Olavius vacuus BELIZE.2... | ecosystem: Host-associated > Annelida >... | reverse complement strand
ATATTACAATAATGAATGAGAATTATTCACATCCAGCAATACCAAAAACCAAAGGTATTGAAGATGCGATAATTAAAGGAATGTATCAGTTAACAGCAGGCGATAATAAATCTTCGAAAAAAGTTCAACTTTTAGGTAGCGGTGCAATCCTGAGAGAGTGTGAACAAGCGGCAATTTTATTAAAAAAAGATTGGAATGTAACTGCTGAAATTTGGAGTGTAACTTCTTATAACCAGCTTCATCGTGATGGAAATGAAATTACCCGATACAACCTACTACACCCCGAAACTAAAAATAAAAAAGCATATGTAACAGAATTATTAGAAAATACCAAAGGTCCAATTATTTCAGCTACAGATTATATGCGGCTTTATTCTGAACAGATTCGAGCTTTTATGCCGGCTAATCGAATCTATAAAACTTTAGGAACAGATGGTTTTGGCAGATCTGATTCACGCAGTAAATTGCGAAACTTTTTTGAAGTTGATAGATATTGGATTACCTTGAGTGCTTTGAATGCTTTAGTCGAGGAAAAAACTATAGATAAAAAAGTAATATCTTCTGCCATTAAAAAATATGGAATTGATCCTAAAAAACCTAATCCACTATATTCATAAATTGGAGGACTTATGAGTATAAAATCAATTAAAGTTCCGGATATTGGTGATTTTCAAGATATACCGGTGATCGAAATCCTTGTGAAAGTTGGTGACTTAATAGATATTGATACTTCTTTGTGCACATTGGAATCCGATAAAGCTACGATGGAGGTTCCATCACCAATTGCAGGGGTCGTAGCCGAAATATTGATAAATATTGGTGATAAAGTTTCTCAAGGATCGGAAATTGTTAAAGTTGATAGTTCTGATAAATCAATAAACTTAGAGAAAAATAAAGAATCACCTTCGGCAAAATCCCCTAACACAGAATCTTCCAAACCCGAACCGGTAAAAACATCTTCGATAAATACAAAACAATCGGATACCTATAATCAATCCTTAGATACATTAAATAATGCAACTAAAGATCAAATTACTTCATCATCGCCAAGTCCTACTTCCAAACCCCATGCTACTCCATCAGTTCGCAAATTAGCCAGGGAGCTTGGGGTGGATCTAGCATTAGTAAGCGCTAGTGGACGTAAAGGAAGGATTTTGCCTCAAGATGTTAATAATTTTGTAAAAAATATTGTTAGTGGTGAACAGCAAGCAAGGGCGCCTGCTGGTAATTTAAATTTACTAGATTGGCCTAAAATTGATTTTAGTAAATTTGGTGAAGTAGAAACTAAACCATTATCAAGAATTAAAAAAATTTCCGGAGCTAATCTTCATCGAAATTGGGTAATGATTCCCCATATCACTCAACATGATGAGGCTGATATTACTTCACTGGAAGATTTTCGTAAGAGTCTGGTTAATGATCCTCAAAATAAAGGTATTCGAATAACTATTTTGGCTTTTATTATTAAAGCAATTGTTACCGGTCTTAAAAAACATCCTGAATTTAATGCCTCAATTGATGGCGATAATCTAATTCTCAAAAAGTATTTTAATATAGGTGTTGCAGTTGATACTCCTGAGGGTCTTGTTGTTCCGGTGCTTAAAGATTGCGATCAAAAAGGAATAATCGCAATTTCAAAAGATCTTACCAGCATTTCTGAATTAGCTCGGAATGGTAAACTCAAACCTACAGATATTCAAGGAGGTTGTTTTACGATTTCCTCACTTGGTGGAATTGGGGGGCATTATTTCACTCCGATAATTAATGCTCCTGAGGTTGCAATTTTAGGAGTTTCAAGAAATCGTAACCAATATATTCCAGATAATAATGGTAATTTGGTTACTAAATTATTTTTACCATTATCATTGTCATACGATCATCGGGTTATCGATGGCGCAACCGGAGCTAGATTTATAACTACGATAAAAGAATGCTTAACCGATATGCGTCAAACTTTAATTTTGTAATCAAAATAACTCCAATTCTTATTTTTAGTGGAAATATCTTCCGATATTTTATGCTACAATACTAGGTTATTGTTTTTTCTATATGATATTTAAATATCATTAAATTAGGTAAAAGTATATATGGCAAGAACCGCTAATCCAAAACAATCTAAAACTAATTCAAAATCTAAAACTAACCTAAAAGCAAAATCAATTACTACTGCTAAAACAAAAAACCAAAAAAATGTTGCCAAAAAAACAACTCCGATAATTAAAACTTCAAATAATGACAAAACTACTAAAGTTATAGCTAAGCCTAAAATATCTAAAACCAAATCCTCAAGCAAATTACCAAAAGAAGCAACCACAAAATCAAAAAAAGTTGCTAGCCCTATTTCACCTAAGAAGAAGATAATTGATAAAAAAGCATTGCGAATTAAAGCTAAAGAAAAAATCGAAAAGGAAAAAGCTAAAAAGAAAGCTTTAAAAGAAAAGCTCCGTTTAGCTAAAGAAAAAAAACTTTTAAAAGCTAAATTATTAAAAGAAAGAATAAAGAAACAAACCGCTATTAAGAAACAAAAGCTCAAAGAAAAGGCTGCTAAAGAAGCTCAAAAACTGAAATTAGCCAAAGCCAAACTTAAAGAAAAAAATAACCGAATCCAACAAATTAAATCTGCTGATGCTGTATTAAAAAAGGCCGGTCGAAAATATAAAACCAGAAAAAATCAACAAAATAAAGAGCTTCATCCTCAAATTGTGCAATTGCTTACGCCTGAAGAGCTAAGCGTTTTTAGAGATAAATTAAAGCAATTAATTATCTTAGGTAAAGATCGAGGTTTTCTAGTTTATGCAGAGATAAGTGATCATCTACCCAATTTTGTCAATGCCGATCAAATTGAGGCGGTAATGAAGGTTTTCAACGATCTTGGGATTCCCTGCTACGAAGAAGCTCCTGACGAAGAAGAAACTGTTATTCAAGAAAATCTGACCACAGCATCTGTTGTCGATGATGATGAAGCTGCGGAAGAAGCAGAAGCGGCAATCTCTAACACTTTAGAAAACGAGTTTGGTCGAACTACCGATCCGGTGAGAATGTATATGCGAGAGATGGGTAATATTGAATTGTTATCTCGAAATCAGGAAATCATTATTGCGCAAAATATCGAAAAAGGTTTTAGCGAAATGATTTCAGCAATTACAAGTTGTCCGGCGGTAATTGAATCGATATTGGATAAAGCCAAAAAACTGGAAAAAAAAGAAATCGCCATTCTTGGTTTTGTCGATGGGATGACCAATGATGATACTCATCTAAAAGACATAAAAATAAATAATGTTGAGAAAGATCTAGAAGCTGAAATTATTGAAGAGATTAACGAGGAGTATGAAGAAGAAAATATTGAAGATGAAGAATTTGATGAAGAAGCAGAAGAAGCAAATCAAGCCCGAGCTCTTGAACAATTAACCGAAAAGGTTATTAAAGCTTTTGGTAAAGTTGGTCGGCTTTATAAAAAAGTCAAAATTGCTAAAAACGATCAGCAAAAAGTGCTCGCGCTTCAAAATGTAAGCGAAGAATTAATGAATCTTAGATTTTCAAATAAATTGATTGAAGCTGAATGCGAAAGAATTAGTAGTTTTCGTGATCAACTGCGAAAATATGAGTCGCATGTTCGCAACTATCTAACTCGATATTGTAAAATGCCGGCAAAATATTTTGTTGAAAATTTTCGTAAGAATGCCACCAATTTAAATTGGCTGTCTCAAGAAGTAAAATCTGGTAAAAATTTAGATGTAAATGCTTTGCAACGCTACCATCAAATAATTCTTGAAGATCAAAAATCAATAATTAATTTAGAAAAAGAATCCGGACTTTCTTTGCAAGAAATTGTCAGTCATTATGATCATATGATGAAAGGCGATCGTCTTACCCGCAAAGCTAAACAGGATATGATAATTGCCAACCTGCGTTTGGTAATTTCAATTGCTAAAAAATATACAAATCGTGGACTGCAATTTTTGGATTTAATTCAAGAAGGAAATATTGGACTAATGAAGGCTGTAGATAAATTTGAATATCGTCGAGGCTTTAAATTTTCTACTTACGCTACTTGGTGGATTCGACAGGCAATTACCCGCTCAATTGCTGATCAGGCACGAACAATCAGAATTCCAGTCCATATGATTGAAACTATTAATAAGCTAAATCGATTTACTCGAATCATTTTGCAGGAAACCGGTCATGAACCTGATATAAATACTTTATCTGATCATATGGAGATTCCTGAAGACAAAGTCCGAAAAGTGTTACGAATAGCTAAAGAGCCGATATCACTAGAAACTCCGGTTGGTGATGACGAAGATTCTCAATTAGGTGATTTTGTTGAAGATGATCGAACAGTTATGCCCATGGATTCGGCTGAAAAAGTAAAATTATCAGAAGTTACCGAAGATATTTTAAAAACTTTATCACTTCGTGAAGAAAAAGTATTACGGATGCGATTTGGAATTGGGATGAGCAGTGACCACACATTGGAAGAAGTCGGCCGACAATTTGATGTTACCCGGGAACGAGTCAGACAAATTGAAGCAAAATCTTTAAGAAAACTACGCCATCCTTCACGAGCGGTTAAAGTTAGAATCTTCCTCGACCAATAATTTAATTATTTCAAATTGGGACATTAGCTCAGTTGGTTAGAGCAGAGGACTCATAATCCTTTGGTCGCAGGTTCGAATCCTGCATGTCCCAAACCAACCATGCTAATAATATCAATAGATACAAAGGAATTAACATTCCATAAAATTCCGTGAAATTATCCCAAAATACTCCACTTTTTCAAACATGATTTCCCCAGGATTTTCCCAGAAATAATTTTTTGTAAATCATAGATTGAAATTTTATTAACTTTATATACTTTTTAACCAGTTAAAATATGGTAAATAACATAGAGGGTTAATTCATTAGGAAATTTGGTAATTGATTTGGCGTTTGACAACCCACTTGTTCAAGCACTTGTTGCAGTTGTGCCTTTAGCATATAAATAGCATGTTCTCCTCCATCAGAACCTAATGCACCAACACTAAACATAAATGAACGACCTAAAAAAGTAAAATCTACTCCGCTGGCCATACATCTTGCTATATCAACACCAGAACTAATACCACTATCGATCATTAATGGTAAATGATTTTTGTAAGTAGGTGCAAGTTTCGAAAATGAATTAATCGACGATTCTCCCGCATCAATTTGTCTACCTCCATGATTTGATACAATAAACCCATCTATTCCCAATGATTTAGCTAGTTTAGCATCTTCGTCATTTACTACTCCTTTTAGAATAAGTTTACCCTGCCATTTTTTTCGGATCGCAGATATTTTTTCTGTAGTAAGTTTGCCAGAAAAAGTTTGATTCATATAAACACCGAGTTGCTTGATATTCAGATTTTTCGGCATATATTTTTTCATTGTTGAAAATTCTGGAATTCCATGTTTCAAAGTAGAAAGACCCCAAATCGGTCTACCCATTACTTGTAAAATATTTGGAAGTGTAATTCTAGGTGGTAGTGCAAGTCCATTACGGATATCGCGAGGTCGAAAACCAAAAACTGGAACATCAGCAAGAATCACTAAAACCTTACACCCACAATTTTGTAATCTATCAATAATATCGTCACGTAATTTATTTTCTGCCGGATGATACAATTGAAACCAAAATTTCCCTTCAGTGATTTCTGAAATTTTTTCGATACTAGCTGTGGTTACTGTGCTTAGAATAAATGGAATATTATGGTTAAAAGCAGCCTTAGCAAGAATTTCAGCAGAACCTGGCCAGATTAATCCTTGCAAACCTATGGGAGCAATTCCAAAAGGTGCTGAATAAGTTTCATCAAATAATTCGGTGCTAAGTGAAACTTTAGATTCCGGTCTTAGATAATGAGGCTGAAGTTCAATTTTTTGAATGTCAGAGGAATTCTTTTTTAAGTTAATATCCTCATTACATCCACCTTCTAGATATTCAATTGCAAAACGCGGTACTCGCTTACGGGCTTTATTTATTATATCATCCATAGACGGATATGTCGGGTTGTAATTATCTAACATATATTATTTGCCTTTCATGAACATTATTTGTTTTATTATCTATATCAGTATAAAAAATCAATAAATAATAATTATTATTAATCACAATGAAAGACTTCTTCCATTCCTGCCCAATGCTCACCATCTTTGCATGTGGAAAGTATCTTTTGGCATGGTTTACATACTTCCCACCATTTTTGAGTTTCAGCATCAGCTGCCATTTTTGCCATATCAGCATCAAAATCATTGCCATGATATTCGAAATAGCTGAATAACAACATTTCTGGTTCACGCAAAAATATTGAGTAATTCTTAATATTCGATTGTTTTATTTGCTCTAATACTTTTGGCCAAACTGCTCGATGCAATTCTTTATATTCTTCTAGCTTTTCAGGAAGCACTTCAATTACTGAACCATATCTTTTCATGTCATCTCCTTAAATAATTATTGAATATTGATACCATATTATTTTGCAAAATAGTTGTTACCTAGAAAACAAAAGACTTTTGATAAAATATTCACTAGTTCAGCAGTAAAGTAAACATATTATCATCAATTAAAAATATATTTCAATAAAGAAATTTCAAATTTTCTTTTTAACCAAATATACATGGATACAAGATAGCACAGTTTCTTTTTTTTGATTAATAACTTCTGTTAACTCAAAAACCCTCCCGTATTCTGGTCGCTTATCGTCTTCTTTAGATTTTATAGTTAGACGAGTATGTATAGTATCACCAATAAAAACCGGTTTGATAAATCGTAGACGATCATAACCATAACTGAAAGCTAAAGGATTAATTTGATTGGCTGCGAGACCGACTCCGATTGCAAAAATCATAGTCCCATGTGCAATCCGTTGACCGAACGGCTCATTTTTCATAAATTCAGCGTCTAGATGATGAGGAAAAAAATCTCCTGTATGACCCGCATGTATTACAAAGTCAGCTTCAGTTATCGTCCGCCCATAAGTTTCTCGTGAATAACCTACATCAATATTTTCGAAGAATTTAGGATTTACCATTTATATGTAAAATAAAATTTAATACATAAAAATAAATATAATATATAATGTAATTATACCATAAATATTTTCATACTTGACATTTTATTTTACTTATGATAGTATTTTGTTAATACATTTTAAAATTTATAACTATTGTATATAGACTAATAAATAATAATTAAAAATTATTAAACTGAGGAGATGATTTGTTCATAGATATACCTATTATTGGATTTAGAACATACGAATCCTTACTTGGGATCCGATAACCAATATTTTCATTAGTTTTCAAAAGTTTTAAGTTTCATTTATGAATAACACAGCTACTCAAAATTCTCATATAGCGTTATCAATGCAAGGAATATCAAAAAAATATTTTGGTAGCTTAGCAGTAAATAATGTCGATTTTGAAGTTGCTAGCGGTGAAGTTCATGCATTACTGGGAGAAAATGGTGCCGGTAAATCAACTTTAATGAAAATATTAGCTGGTTCTTTTGATGACTATAAAGGTGAAATATTTATAAAAAGTCAACCAGTAACCTTACATTCACCATTAGAGGCACTTAACCACGGAATTGGGATGGTTTATCAAGAATTATCTTTAGCAAGACCATTGAGTATTGCTGAAAATTTATTTGTTGGTCGTCTACCTCATCGAAATATTTTAATAGATTACCAAAAATTAAAAACCGATACCCAAGATTGTTTAAACCGTGTAGGATTGGATCTTGATCCATTATTACCGATTGAAGCAATTAGTCAGCATGAGGCACAGAGAATAGAAATTGCTAAAGTACTTTGGCATCAACCTCAAATCTTAGTAATGGATGAACCTACTTCTTCGCTTTCAAGAGATGAAGTAGATTTACTTTTTGAAATTATTAAGCGTCTAGTAAATGAGGGTTTAGCTATTGTATATATATCACATCATTTACCAGAAATTTTTAAAATTGCTGATCGGGCAACAGTATTAAGAGATGGTAAAAAGGTTGAAACTTTGAATATTAGTGATGTTAATACTGCACAATTAGCGGAAATGATGGTTGGTAGAAAAATTGTTGAATCTAAAGTAAGCAAAAAAAATATTACTAAGGAATCCTTACTTGAAGTATCCAATCTTACTCGCTTCGGTTTTTTTCATAATGTAAGTTTTAATATTAATAATGGAGAATTGTTAGGATTAGCTGGACTTACCGGCGCTGGTCGTACAGAGATGGCTCGATGTTTGGTAGGAATTGACCCAATAGATAAAGGAAAAATTACTTTGAAGGGAAAAAAATTTCATCCACGAAATATGCATCATGCCCAACAAAATGGAATTGTTTATTTAACCGAAGATCGTAAAACTGAAGGATTAGCGCTTCGTCTTACATGTCGTGAAAATTTATTAGCGATGTTAATTGATATACATTCACGCTTTGGGGTATATCGACGTAAACCCGGTAAAGGAATAATTAACAATCTAATTGAAAAATTAAATATCCAACCACCTGATCCAGAGTATCTAGTGGGTAGTTTGTCTGGCGGTAATCAGCAAAAAGTACTACTAGCAAAATGTTTAGCAACCAAACCGAGATTATTGATTCTTGATGAACCAACCCGTGGTGTAGATATTGGCGCAAAAATATTAATTCATGAAGTTGTACTTGATCTAGCAAAAAATGGGATTTCAGTTTTAATAATTTCTTCAGATCTTCCTGAATTAATTAAGCTTTCCAATCGAATATTAATTATGCGAAAGGGTTTTATTAATAAAGAATTACCCCAGGATAAATTTAATGAAGAGTCGTTATTATTTGCAGTAAATGAAGATGTAATACCAGTATCAAATAATCTGAACTAAAAAAATGAATAAAGCTAATCCAATTGCTAGTTTGAATAATTCCGACAGTAGATCTCAGTTTCACTCCCGATTTATCAAAATTTTAAGTTTTAGCGGTAAATATACTATTTATTTAGTAAATATTGTTGCAATCATAATTGGAGCAATTCTCTTTGGAGAAAAGTTTCTAAATCCTCTAAATATTATTAATGTAATCGATTCATTAACGATCTTAGCAATTGTTAGTATAGGAATGGCTTTCATCACATATAGTGGTAATTTAGCAGATCTTTCAATTCCAACTACCATGGCATTTTCAGGAGTTATGGCTGTTCATTTTCTTCCATTTGGATTAGTTGCTGCACTTACTTCTGGTATATTAACTGGGGCGTCAATTGGACTTGTGAACGCTATCGCAATCGGAAAATTTCGCGCTAATCCCATAATTTGGACTTTAGCAATGGCGTTTGTTACTAAAGGTTTAATGCGCTGGATTTGGGAAAATAAAGCTGTATATCCACCAGATCAAGATAGAGCATCACAAATTTTTTTAAATCTATATAGCATGGAAGTTTATGGAAGAATTTCATTAATATTGCTAACGGCCATAATTTTACTAATTATTGGTCAATTTGTTTTGATATACACCTCTTTTGGTAAGCGGCTCAAACTAATTGGTGCATCTTATCTAGCTGCCAAAATGTCCGGAATTAATGTAACTTTTATGACTGGAGCAGTATTTGTTATTTGCGGAATCGTAGCTTCTATTGGTGGGATTTATATTACCTCTTTTGGGAAAATTGGTGCTTTCTATCAAGGTGCTGGTTATGATTTTGATGCAATAACCGCCATTGTTGTTAGTGGTATGGCACTTGCAGGTGCACGTGGAGATATTATTGGAGTGATCGGTGGTGTCTTCTTTATCGGAATTTTAAAAAATATATTAACACTACTAGGAGTTGATACTTTCTCACAATTGGTAATTCAAGGAACTATGTTTATAACCGTAGTAGGTTTGCAGTCATATTCTCTGCGTCATAGTGGGAGAGATAATGAATAAACCCAACACTAAGAAAATAATTAATTTTATTGATGAAAATCGCATTTACATTGCTTGTGCCTTAGTGTGGATATTTATGCTTGCGGTTGCTCCAAACTTTGCAAATAATTACAACATAACTACTATTTTAAGAAGCGCATCCATGAATGCGTTGGTAACGGTTGGCTTTACAATAATTTTAATTGCCCGCCAGTTAGATCTATCTTTTGGTTCAATAATTTCGCTGGCTGCAGTACTAGTAATTGGCATTCGTTTGTCAATAGGTGAATATATGCTTGATGATTATTCACCAGCAATTGCTTGGACAATTAGTTTCATTTTAGCCCTTGCTGCAGGTTCATTTTTAGGATTGCTCAATGGGATTTTAGTTCATAAGGCAAAAATTAATTTCTTAATAGTTACCTTAGGTGCAATGATTTCAATCCAAGGTCTTATTTATATTTATACTGATTCTTCATTATCTGCAAATACCGAAAGTGACTATGCTTTAGCAGACTTCTTAAGAAATCCAATAATTCCAGAAATTGGATTACTCACACCTAGAGTAATTGTTACTATCTTTTTTATTTTGTTAATGCATTTTGTAATGCTGCGTACTCGTTTTGGACGTAATATCCATATGGTCGGTGGCAATCCTGAGACTGCATGGTTAGCAGGAATAAATACTGGATTTTATGTAATTATTGTCTATGTGCTTTCAGGATTTTTTGCGGCTTTAGCAGGATCAATGGCAGCAATGGAAAATTCATTTGCTTCACTTGATTTTGGAGCGAATTCCTTATTGGTGGTAATAGCGGCAGTAATAATCGGTGGCACTTCAATGGCAGGTGGACGAGGAAGTATTTTGAAAAGCGCTGTAACTGTACTTATGTTGGAAGCTTTGTTTAATGGATTAAACCGATTTAAAGTTGGTAATGAATTTAAGATATTATTAAATGGATTAATTATGGCATCGATCATTTTATACGAAGCATATTTAATCCAGAAGGCTGAAAAATTAAAAGGTCAACAACCAGAGTTGTTGAAGATGTTAAAAGGAAATGCCTAAAAGGAACTTAAATTATGCAAAAAAGTTTATTTTTGAAATTTTGAATTTTCATATAAAACTAGATATGTATAAATTTCATAATCCTTTCTCGTATAACTTCATTTTTTTTGAAGTTATACCTGGAAATTATTTTGATTCATATTTTTTAAATTAAAAATGGGATTCAAAATAATGTTTGAGATGTTTTATTTTGTTAATTTAATAGGAGATAATATGAAGAATTTCATAAAAATTGCATTTGCCGGAATTTTATTGGCTAGCCCTGGTATAGCTATGGCGGCAGATTTATCTAAAGCTAAATCCAAAGATGGTCAGCCTTTAATTGTAGAGCTTGAAAAAAAGGCTATACCAGAACGTCCTGCAGATCCTAAAAAATTGCCAGAAACTGATTCTGGGCACTGGTATGATATGGAATATGCGGGCTGGAGTTCTGAAGCCACAGCTAAAGTAAATCCTGCCAAATCACCTGGTGACGGTGCCAAAAATAAAAAAGTAGTTTATATAATTAATGGAGATCATCCATATTTAACAGCTCTTTCTAATGGTGCTCAAAAGGTCGCAGATGCTTATGGAATTGATCTTACAGTTCTTTCACCAAACTGGGATCTAGCTACCCAAAATCAACAGCTTGATGAGGCAATCGCTGAACGACCTGATATGATTATTTTAATTCCCTTGGATGCCAAAGGAGCAGTTCAACAAGCACGAAAAGTTAATCAATCTGGTGTTCCATTATTGCTATCCAATATGTTACCTGGTGACGACGCTCTAAAATATGTAGTTGGTTGGACTGGCCCTGATGATTGGGGTCAATTTCGGATGCTAGCTAGAGCATTTGCAGATAAAATGGGTAAGAAAGGTGGTTATGCTTGTATCCGCCATGCACCTGGTGGTTCACCTTATTTTGCACGCTGTATGGGACCCGTTACGGAAATTAATAAATATGCTCCGAATATGAAATTTTTAGATCATGCTGCTCCAGGATTTAAACCAGAGGAAACTATGCGTGTGGTTAGCGATTGGATAACCCGTTATGGTAAAGATCTAAACGGAATCGTATTAGCTGATGATAGCGCCCAACTTTTAGGTGCAATTGAAGCAATTAAAAAATCCAATCGTAAAGATATCGTTTTAGTTGCTGCAGGTAATTCCCAAGTTGGTATGGAAGCTGTAAAGAAACAAGATGCAACCGCAATTACTTATCAAAATCCAGAAATCGACGGTGCAGTTGCAGTGAAAACTGCTGCAGATTGGTTTGAAGGTAAGGATGTTCCACCAATAGTTTATTTGCCAAAGAAAGTTCTAAATAGTAACAATGTTTCAGACTATATGCCCGGTTCTTGGTAATTAGAAATAAAAATTATTAAATAATGTTTGCCGACGATATGTATATTTAAATGAAATAATAATATCGTCGGCACTCTTCAAATTTTGATATAGCAATAATGAAAAAATTTAATCAAACTATCAACCTAAATGGAATAACTTGGGGACACAGCCGTGGTTATGTTCCTATGGTTGCAACAGCGCAAAGATTTAGTGAAATAAATCCCGAAATAACTATTAATTGGTCGATTCGTAGTCTGCAAAAATTTGCTGATCAATCAATAGAAGAGCTTGCGAATAAGTTTGATCTTTTGGTTATTGATCATCCATCAATAGGTGAAGCAGCAAAAAATAAAATATTTATACCTTTAGATAATTATTTATCAAAAGACTTTTTGAAAAACCAAAAATTAAATAGCGTTGGTTTATCCTATGAAAGTTACAATTTTAACCGCCATCAATGGGCACTGGCAATTGACGCTGCAGCACCAGTAGCAGCATATCGTGCCGAACTATTTGCAAAATTAAATTTACAATTACCCGAAACTTGGGATGAGTTGCTTGATTTAGCAAAATCTGGAAAAGTTTGTTTTGCAGGATTGCAACTTGATTGTTTAATGCATTTTTATTCTTTTTGTATAAATGAAGGGCAGATTCCGTTTACTCAAGATTCTAAAAAAGGGATTGTTGATATGGAAGTAGCAGTTCGTGCTCTTTCAGCAATTCGCGAACTATTTGATCTTTGTGGTGAAGATTCAATTAAATTAAATCCAATTCGTGCTTATGAATTACTTGCTACTAGTCAAAAATATATTTATTGTCCATTGGGTTATGGATATACTAATTATTCTAGAAGAGGATATGTAAAAAATGAATTAACATTCACTGCACCTCCTAAAAGAAATAAAAAAATATTATCAACTACTCTTGGAGGAGCAGGTCTGGCAATTTCTAATCGGCTAGTTAATGATCAAACAAAAATTAAAACCGCTATCGAATATGTTAAATATGTGGCCTCAGCTGAAACTCAAAATGGTCTCTTCTTTTCAGTTGGAGGGCAGCCAGGTCATCGCAAAGCATGGAAAAATGAACAAAATAATTTAATTTGTAATAATTTTTTTAAAAACACATTAAAAGTTTTAGATAAAGCTTTTGTACGTCCTCGACATGCAAATGGCATTCATTTTCAAAATTTAGCATCTGAGGTTATGAAGAATTTTTTATTAAAAAAAATAAATGCGAAAACTACAGTAAATGAGTTAAATAAATTAAATAATGAATTATTTATAAATGAACAATAAAGATAAAAGAAATTAAAAGAATATATGGAATTACCTTTAAAAGATTTAATTGTGCTGGATTTTAGTCAATTTTTAGCAGCTCCGAGTGCTGCGCTTCGTTTGGCAGATTTAGGAGCAACTGTAATTAAAATTGAAAGACCGAAAATCGGAGATCTTAGCCGTCAACTTTATATTAGCAACCTAAATGTTGATGGTGATAGTACGCTTTTTCATACAATTAATCGTAATAAACGTTCTTTTGCAGCTGATTTAAAAAATCCTGAAGATTTAGAAATTGTAAAAAGATTAATCGTAAAAGCCGATGTGATGATTGAGAATTTTCGTCCGGGGGTAATGAAAAGAATTGGGCTTGATTATGAATCAGTGAAAAAAATAAATTCAAGAATAGTTTATGGCACGATAACTGGTTATGGAAATCAAGGTCCATGGCATACCCTACCAGGTCAAGATTTATTAGTACAAGCTCGCTCAGGTTTGGTATGGCTCAATGGTGATCATGATCAAGAACCGGTTCCAGTTGGACTTGCGATTGTTGATATTCTTGCAGGTTCTCATTTAGTTCAAGGTATTTTAGCAACCTTAATTAGATGTGGAAAAACCAATTCTGGTGGATTAGTTGAAGTAAGTTTACTTGAATCAATTATTGATTTCCAATTTGAAGTTCTAACTACCCATTTTAATGACGGCGGTAAGTTACCTGAACGTGCAAAAATAAATAATGCCCATGCTTATTTAGCTGCCCCATATGGAATTTATAAAACTGCGGATGGTTTTTTAGCGGTAGCTATGGGTTCACTAGCTGACTTAGCAAATGCTATTGAATGTCCTTCAATTAAGAACTATTTAAATGATAATCTTGCTTTTTCTAAGCGTGATGAAGTAAAAAAAATATTAGCAGAACATTTATTCAATAATACTAATGACTATTGGCTTAGTAAACTCCAGGCCATTGATTATTGGTGTGCACCGGTACTTGATTGGCATGAACTAACAGAACATGAAGCTTTTAAAATATTAAATATGACTCAAAAAGTAAAAAATACCAATGGTACAGAAATAAAAACTACATGCTGTCCAATTAAAATTGATGGAAACCGCCCAACTTCACCAATTTCAGCTCCAAAAGTTGGAGAACATAATGATTGGGTATTAAATAAGATATTAGGAAATTAAATGAATGATCAAAGTAATAAAAACTATAAACCTTTAAATACTCCTAAAGAAAAACATAAGGATATTCCAATTTGGAATGCCGAGGATTGGTTTTGGGAAGATATTGTTGTAGGTCGCCAAATTCGTTCGATTCGCCGGACAATTACCGAAGGTGAAGCAATGCAATTTAATGCTTTAGTACTTGATATGCACCCATATGTTGCCGATGAAATATTTGCGAAAAATGAAGGAGTTTTCGGAAGGAGGTTAGTTGCCGGCGCAATGGTTTTTAGTTTAGGGTTAGGACTGGTAGCAACTAATTGCGTTAATGGATTTAGTTATGGTTATGATCGCCTACGCTTTATCGCTCCAGTATTTATCGGTGATTCTATTTACACAATAAAAACTGATATGGATAAAACCTACAAAGAAGGAGAGTCAGCAATGGGATTGTATAGGGCATCTTATGAAGTTTTTAAAAATGAAGGTGAAATCGTCCTTTATTGTGAACATCTTCAAACAGTCAAATATCGTGATCAAAATAAATTAAAAGGAGGTTAATATGCAAAAATGGTTTGATACACATTTACATCTTTTATATCCCGATAAACTTCATTATGAATGGACAGCCGGTATTCCTGCATTACAAAAAGCATTTCATTTAGAAGACTATTTACAAGAAGCTGAACCAACAAATATCACAGAAACTTTACATATGGAAGTGGATGTTCGGGAGAATGAAATTGAAGAAGAGACTAAGTTAATTGAGGAATTATCAAAACATTCTTCAAAACAAATTGTCGGGGCAATTTCTGCTTGCCGACCTGAGAGCGAAGATAACAATGAATTTACAAAATTTGCTGAACGATCTTGTGCTAATCCATTAATCCACGCATTTCGTCGAGTATTGCATACTATGCCCGATGAGTTATCAACCACATCACATTTTCGCAAAAATGTTCAATTACTAACATCTCAAGGACATCCATTTGATTTATGCGTTTTACCAAAACAAATAAAAATTGCGGTTCAATTGGTAAAAGAATGCCCAAATACAACATTTGTTCTAAATCATGGAGGTGTACCCAATATTGCCGGAAATGAATTATCTCCATGGAAAGAAGATATTAAAACTTTAGCAGAATATCCAAATGTAGTTTGCAAAATCTCAGGATTAATTGCTTATGGCGATATTAGACGTTGGCCAATTGATGATTTTCAAACTATTGCAGCAGATTTACGACCTTATTTTGATAATTTAATCGAAGCTTTTGGTTGGCAAAGGGTATTATGGGGAAGTGATTTTCCAGTCTGCAACTTAACCAAAGGACTAACTGCTTGGCGTAAGGTCACAGATATACTAGTCGAAAGTATTAGCAATGATGAACTTGCAGATTTTGCCTACCATAATGCACGAAGAATTTATCGAGTAAATTAATTCAAATTGAGGTTATTTAATATGAATAAACAAAAATTGAATCTGCAACAAATTTGGCCATTTCCCCAAAAACCCCGTCCAATTGTTTTAATAGGTGCAGGGGGAATAGTCAGTGATGCCCATTTACCTGCATATAAAAAATCCAAATGTCATAAGGTAATTGGTATATATGATATTGATGATAAACGTACTCAAAAAATATCAAATGATTGGGGAATTCCTTTAGCAGCTAAGAAAATTGATCAGATAATTGATTTGGCAAAAGAGCAGAATTGTGTATTTGATATAGCGGTACCACCTACTGCAACTCTACCAGTATTAAAAAAAATTCCCAAAGGTTCAACTGTGCTAATTCAAAAACCAATGGGCAATAATTTAGCTAATGCCAATCAAATTGTAAAATTATGCCGTAGTAATAATTTAATTGCAGCAGTCAATCATCAATTACGCTTTGCTCCTTATATGTTGGCTGTACGCTCAGCTTATGAACAAGGAATTTTAGGCAAGATGAGCGATATTGAAATGCAATTAAATTGTGCAGATCCCTGGCACTTATTTCCATTTTTAGAAAAACTAGCACGTGTCGAAATTCAAGTCCACTCGATCCATTATTTGGATTTAATTCGTTCATTAATTGGTGAACCTAAGGGTGTATATGCTCTTACAATTGCCGATAAACGTTTTCCCAAGCTCAAAAGTACTCGTTCCTCAATAATATTAAATTATGGGCACCAAACCAGAGTTTGTTTATCAATTAACCATAACTATGCTCATGGAGAATATCGCCAAGCTGCAAATTTTAAATTTGAAGGTGATAAAGGGGTAATATGGGTGCGAATTGGAGTTATGCTTGATTATCCTAAAGGTCAACCAGATTTGTTTGAAATCAAAACAGCAAAAAGCGACTGGCAGGTTGTTAAACTTAGCGGAACTTGGTTCCCAGATGCCTTTAATGGACCAATGAACAATTTACAAAGATTTGCAGCAGGTGAAGATAAAAAATTGTTAACAAGTGTAAAAGATGTTTTAAATACTATGAAAGTGGTTGAAGCAGCTTATAAATCCAGTACCTCCGGTGGAGTACCGATAAAATAAATATATTAAATTGTGAATATTTAAAGTTAAAAATCTTTTTTATGAATATAAGTGAAAGATTAAAAGGTAAAAAAGCTCTAGTAACAGCTGCTGGGCAAGGCATAGGTCGAGCAAGCGCAATCGCGCTTGCAAAAGCAGGGGCAGAAGTTATTGCTACCGATATTAATGAAGAAACATTAAATAAATTAAATAGTGTAAATATTCCAAATCTTATTACTGATAAATTAGATGTAACTAATGAAAGAGCGATTAGTGCATGTGTGAAAAAATTTGCACCAATTAATGTTTTATTCAATTGTGCTGGATTTGTCCATAGTGGTTCAATTCTTGAAGGAGACAATACCAAATGGAATGATGAATGGAATGTCGCAATAAATTTAAATATTAAATCTATGTCCTTAATTATTCGTGGTTTTTTAGAATCAATGATTGAAAATGGTGGTGGTTCAATTATTAATATGTCATCAGTGGCATCAAGTATAAAAGCTGTTCCTAACCGATTTCTTTATTCAATGTCAAAAGCGGCGGTAATTGGGATTACCAAATCTATAGCTGCAGATTTTATCAATAAAGGAATTCGATGTAATGCAATATGTCCTGGCACTGTTGAGTCTCCTTCTGTTTATCAAAGAATTTCCTCCCAAGCGAAAAAAGAAAACAAGAGTGTTGATGATGTAATGAATGTATTTAAATCTCGCCAACCTATGGGAAGATTGGGAAAAGATTCAGAAATTGCAGCTCTTGTAGTTTATCTTGCGTCAGATGAATCTGGTTTTACCACTGGTACAATCCATGTTATAGATGGTGGGTGGACTGCATAGTATAAACATCAAATAAATATGCTCAAAATTAAAGAAAAGGTTAAAAACAATAAGGATATAGCTGAATTAAATCAGAAGTCGCCAAAATATTCAGCACCGGCACTTGATAAGGGAATTGATATTATCGAACTATTGGTGAATTCCAAAGAAGGAATGACCATGGGTGAAATTGCAATTAATCTTGGGCGCAATGTCAGTGAAATTTTTCGAATGTTAGTTACTCTAGAAAAACGTGGTTGGATTGCGTCCAATGAAGCCGATAAATATTATTTAACTACTCGGATGCTTGAATTGGCTCATCACCACACTCCAAACTTAAATATTTCAGAAGCTGCAATACTACCAATGCAGAAACTAGCTCGTGAAACTATGCAATCATGCCATTTATCGATTATTGAGAATGGTCGAATTATTGTGATTCTTCAGGTTGAAGCACCAGGTCGCCTAAGTTTTGGGGTAAGAGTAGGTTCAATGGTTGAATTATTTAATACTGCTTCTGGACTAATATTATTATCATTTAGAACACCTGAAGAACGTGAACGACTTATTAGCGAGCATGCTCTAGTTTTCGGTGAGATGGGAGGAATGCAACGCAATATTTGGGAAAAGGAGGTTGATAAAGTTTGTAAAAATGGTTATTCTCTTTTTCCAAGTCAGCAAGTACGCGGTGTTACTAATATTGGTTATCCCATTTGGAACTCTTTAGGTAAAGTAACAGCAGCCCTAGTTATTCCTTATTTGGAAGGTCTGGGAGCAACTAAAAGTATTTCCTTAGAAGCAACTCGAATACAATTGGGTAAAGCTGCTGAACAAATTACTAAAAATTTTGGTTTTAATCGCATTTACACTCCTTAAAGATAACATTGATTTAAATAATATGGATAATAATTTAGTTGAAAGATTAAAGCTCTGTTATAGCGGAATTCTGCACGATGTTATGCGAGTTGCCGGATTAAAAAATTTTGTACTCTCTCCAAATTTACGAGCCTTAAACCCTAAAATGAAACTTGCTGGACCAATTTGGTCTGTTTCGGGGAATGTGGTTGATGCTGATAATCATGAAACTTTGTTGGCATGGACGAATATTTTATCTAAAGCTCCTTCTGGACATGTATTAATAATTCAACCCAATGATAATGTTGCTGCATTTATGGGTGAGTTATCAGCTGAAACTTTGCAATACAAAGGATTATATGGTGCTTTGGTTGATGGCGGTTGTCGTGATAGCGAATTTATTTTGAATATTAATTTTCCAGTTTGGGCTAGACACTATACCCCTATTGATGTAGTTGGATATTGGTTACCAAAATATTTTAATAATCCAATTAAAATTGGCGATGTAATTATAAATCCTGGTGATTATATATTTGGAGATCGAGATGGAGTTGTGGTTATACCCAAATCAGAAATTAAAAACATAATTACCGAAGCTGAAGTTGCATTAGCAAAAGAAAATTTAGTAAGAAAAGCGATATTACAAGGAGTTGATCCAAAAGAGGCATATTTAAAATATCGAAAATTTTAATATGTGTTTATATGTTTGATAGCAAAATAATTTTAATCAATCCTGAAGATAATTGCCTAGTTAGTCTTCAAAATATTAAATTAGGAGATAAGTTAGTTATTGATGGGGAAATAATTCAATTTCAGGTAAAGAATGGGATTACTAATATAAGTATGGGACACAAAATTGCTCGACGAAATATTCAGTGTGGTGAAAAAATCATTCGTTATGGTGCAGTAATTGGTAGCGCCACAAGCGATATAGACAAAGGTGAATATATACACTCTCATAATTTAAAAAGCGATTATCTTGTCAATAAGTAATTTATGAAAAATTTATCAGGTTATGCCCGATCTGATGGACGCAAAGGCATCCGTAATATTGTGGCTGTTGCTTATTTGGTGGAGTGTGCTCATTTTGTATCTCGTTCGATAGTTGAAAATTTTAAAAATCAACCTGTTCATTTAATTGGTTTTCCAGGTTGTTATCCTAATGATTATGCTGAAAAAGTGATGTCGCAACTAGTTACTCATCCTAATGTTGGGGCAGCATTAATCATCTCTTTAGGATGTGAAAGTTTTAATAAAAAAGCATTACTAGATGAAGTTGAAGATTCACAAAAACCTGTAAAATTATTAACCATACAAGATAGTGGAGGTACTAAAAGCACAATTATCAAAGGTACTGAGTGGGTTAAATATATCCTAGAAGATATAAAAAATGCTAAAAGAGTGGAAATGTCAAGTAGTGAATTAATAGTAGGAACGATATGTGGAGGTTCGGACGGGACTTCGGGAATAACTGCTAATCCGGCTGTGGGATTAGCTTTCGATAAACTAATAGAACAAGGCAGTACTTGTATATTTGAAGAAACCGGCGAATTAATAGGTTGTGAAAAACATATGGCAAAAAGATCAAAGAATCCAACTGTTGCTGATGAGATAATTAAATGTGTAACGAAAGCTGCAAAATACTTTAGTGTTTTAGGTCATGGTAGTTTTTCTATAGGTAATGCCGAAGGTGGTCTTACAACCCAAGAAGAAAAATCTTTAGGTGCGTATTGTAAAAGTGGTTCCTCACAGATTCAGGGTATTATTAAACCTGCGGAAGTTCCCAATACAAAAGGTTTATTTTTACTTGATGTTATACCTGATGGAGAAGTTCGTTTCGGTTTTCCTAATGTTGCTGATAATGCCGAATTAATTGAATTAATAAGTTGCGGGGTACATATTAATTTATTTACTACCGGTCGTGGTTCAGTTGTGGGATCAGCAATTTCACCTGTAATTAAAATTTGTGCAAATCCCGATACATATCTAAAGCTTAGTGAGGATATGGACATTAATGCCGGAAAGATTTTGGAAGGACAAGCAAGCTTGCAATCCATCAGCGATGAAATAATCGATTTAATATATGAGGTTGCAAATGGAAAAGCCACTGTATCAGAAGAATTGGGGCACCAAGAATTTATTTTAGGTTATAAGTCATTTGAATCAATAAATAAAGATTGTGTAGTGTAATTAAAGTAATTAAATATTAACATTTTAAGAATATGAAATTATTAAGAATTGGTGAATATGGCAAAGAAAGGCCTGCTATTATTGATAGCAAGGGTTCTATTCGTGATCTTTCAGGTTTATTCCCTGATTTTACAAATGAACATTTATCAATAAATGGAATAAATGCACTTATGACAATTGACAACAATAAATTACCAAAAATTAATGGTAAACATCGTATCGGTTGTCCCATTCCAAAAATTGGTAAGATTATATGTGTCGGATTAAATTATCGTGAACATGCACGTGAGACTGGAGCGAAGATTCCCTCTGAACCAGTTTTGTTTCTTAAAGCTACAAGCTCAATAATGGGTGCAAATGATAAAATTGTAATTCCTAAGGGTTCAAAAAAGACCGATTGGGAAGTAGAACTAGCCGTAATTATTGGTACTACTGCTAAATATGTTTCGGAAAAAGATGCATTGAATTATGTAGCAGGTTATGCAGTAATTAACGATCTATCTGAACGAGAATTCCAACTTGAAAGAGGAGGACAATGGGATAAAGGTAAGGGTTGTGATACATTTTCACCGATTGGACCTTGGTTAGTTACAAAGGATGAAATAAAAAATCCTAATAAGTTACAAATATGGTTAGATGTAAATGGTAAACGTATGCAAAATAGTAATACTTCAGATATGATTTTTAAAATTGCCAATTTAATCTCATATATAAGTCAGTTTATGAGTTTATATCCTGGTGATATTATTAGTACCGGTACACCACCTGGAGTAGGATTAGGTCAAAGTCCTACACCTCGATATTTAAAAAGCGGCGATAAAGTTCGATTGGGAATTGAGGGTTTAGGTGAACAATTACAGGTTTGTTGCAAATATTAACAATATCGTAATTATAAAAATGCTTTACTTAGAATCTATGAATGTTATTTGTAGTTTTTATTTTATGAATAATATTTTTTAGATTATCTATTTAAATTATGATTTTAACTAATCTAATTAGAAAGTCGTTATGATCTTTTTATTCAAATTCATTTTTTAAAACTTCAAAGGTTCTAAACCGTGAAAATCTCAGATCTTGATATTCGAGCATGTCGCTATGAAGAATCTGTTATATCTGGAGATTCTACTCGTGATGGTCAAGCTCAGAATGGTTTAGAATTCTTGGTGTATACGCTACATACAATTTGTGGTCAATCAGCTTCTATGTTTGGTTTTGCTGGACGTTCTGCTATTGGTGCCGGTCATCTTGCGGCAGCATCCCTCAGACCTTTTCTTATTGGAAGGAACGTATTAGATCGCGAATCAGCTTGGCATGATTGGCGTGTAGCCGATCGTTGGTGGCATCATCTACCTATATATAGTTATGGTCCAATTGATTGTTGTCTTTGGATAATAGCATCTGAAGCAGCAAATCAGCCACTTTGGAGGTATATTGGGGGTTATCGAAAATCTGTACCGACATATGCATCATCAATGGTATTACCTGATGTTCAATCATATTCAGATGAAGCAAGTGCAGTGCAGAATGCAGGGATGAAAGGATATAAAATCCATCCTCCGGGACGATCGCTAGTTGAAGATATCGAGATTCACAAAGCAGTACGTAAATCAGTTGGACCAGAATTCACCTTGATGTCAGATCCAGTTGCACCCTACACTTTGGAAGAAGCAATTAAATTAGGTCGAACACTTGAAGAATTAAATTATCTATGGTTAGAAGAGCCCATACCTGACGAAGCATTTGGAGCACTTAGAGAATTAACTCGTATACTTGATATTCCTGTTATTGGGACGGAAGTCTTATCAAAACATCCTTATTCAGTAGCTGAATGTATTTCAACTCGGGTGGTGGATGCAGTACGTGCAGATCCATCATGGTGTGGGGGAATTACTGGTACCTTGAAAACTGCTAGATTAGCAGAATCTCATCACATGAATTGTGAACTTCACACGACAATTTTTCATCCCATAGAACTGGTAAATTTACATCTCAATGGAGCAATCGCAAATTCAAGTTTTTTCGAACTCTTGTGGCCAACTACAAAATTCGATTTCGGTCTCGTTGACCAATTACCGATCACAGATGGTATTGCACATTTACCTGAGAAGCCTGGATTGGGTATAACTCTTGATTGGGATTTAATTGACAACACCACTATAGCTAAATTGTAGTCATTAATTTATCCTACTATTTACTTTAATTTTGGATCAAGATAACTTTATACTAGGTTGATACCTATGAAATGGTTATCAATGGATGAAGAACAAGTATTATAAAAATGCTCATATTTCAGAAGCTAAATTTAAACAAATCTTAAATCTATAAACTTTTACAAAATTATTTAAAGACAACCCTTATAGTTATCTTGATCCTATTTTAATAAGTCTTTCTTCAACAAAATATTCAACCTATCCAAAAGAAATTATTGATAACAATGTTATCTGATAACATCGAAAATCAATTTATTTTTTAAACCTAAAACTTCATTAACATTATTTCTTTAATATTTGTAAAACATTCATATCGACTTAGTATTTATTTTTTAATATATTTTCATAATGCTTATCATTTCTTAATACATATATACCATTTTATTAAAAAAGCAATATGAAATAAATTTAGTATATGTTAAAAAAATCAGCCAATTTTTTTTTCGATTAATACTTAAAATTAATTCATATAAATATTTTATATTTTGTGATTTGAGTAATAAAATTGAATTTTGATGAATTCTTAATTCTCGGCTAAGAATTGGCTAAAACTATCAAAACAATTCGTCGTTTCTATCACAATGAGTTAGGGCGATGCTTTATACCATAAGTCATCGCTTTCGGATCACACTAAACTCTAATTCCAAAATAGTAAATTTTAATATACGTCTAATGAATCAATTCAGACCGAACTTTATCCGGAGTTGTCCCTGTCCACGAACGAAATGCTCTGGCAAAGGAATTGGGATCATCAAATCCTAAAAGAAATGAGATCTCTGCACCGGGAAGCGTAGAGTTGGTCAGATAATGTCTGGCCAATTTTTCTCTTGTAAGGTTTAATTCTTGTCTGAATGTAGTTCCTTCGTTTTTTAGCATTCTCTGTAAAGTTCTACGACTTACCACAAGATTTTCTGCCACTGAATCAGCAGTTGCCAATCCGCTCGGCAACAACTCAAACAAAGATCGCTGGACTTTTTGAGCAAATTTGTCTTCAGCTTTAATCTTGGAAAGTTGTTGTTCTAAATCACTTTCAAAAAATTTCAGCAATTTTGCATTTTCTGTCAGAAAAGGAAGTTGTGCATCTTTCGGGGAAAAATGAATTTCACTTTCATTTGCCTTAATAATTCTCGTTCCAAAAAAATCTTTGTATTCTTCCTGTGCCAGGTGGTTAGACAGTGTATTAATTTCTATTGGGATGATCTTTTCTCGTGTAGCCAATCTTGCTAAATGGACAAGAAAGACCAATTCCATGGCGATCAATGAATCTGGTAATGGATGATCCGAATTTAAACAATCTATTTGAACAATGGTGGCACTGCTTTTTTTGACAACATTTAAGACCAGAGGACCAATTAATTGTTTGAATTTGCTTAAACGGGCCAATGCAGTATTTAGATCTGGACAACAAAGCGCGGCAAAAACTGGGGGACTGAATGTTTCAGTCGAAGCTCTTTGGCCTAATTTTAAGGGGAACAAGGGATCATTTAGGGAAGCCTCAAGAGAATCCCATAACCGAAAATATTCTTCTGCAGTCAAACTGACATTTTTACGTACAAAAAGATCCAAAGGCAACCTTGCTCTTTTCAGCACTTCATTTTCATCACCACCCAGATCTTTAAGAATTATTCTCCAGCCCGGTGCTACCTTAAAATTTTTAGCCTGAATCATGCCACCGCCTTTTATTAATTTCCAGATCGTTTTTTAAAAAAGCATACGGTTTTCGATAGGATAATCCTAACCTCAAAAAAAGACCAGGATTACCCTAATAATTATCAATCCTTATAATTTTTGGATATGTTTTTTCAGAAAGTCTGATGTGCCGTCAACAACTGGATCAACATATTTGGGCATCCAATAAATCTGAAAATGGCCTGCTCCCTCTAACACCAATTTATCTTTGGGGCCATTGATAGCATCATAGAATTGGATGGCACCCTTTTTTGAAACAGCATTAGATCCGATAGCCATAAATACAGGTACTGCATCAAACCAAGGGGTCCAATGCAAGATATCAAAGCTGAGCACACCATGACCGCCTGCAAGTCCTAACTTGTTTTTCCATCGGGGATGACTTCCAGGTTTCCCAGGCAGGTAATAGTCTCTCATACCTATAGGAACCGGTCTTGACTTTTCAATTTCTTCTTTAGTAGTGGGTACCTGTTTTATCGTTAAATTTTCACCAGTTTCAAAATATTTTTGAATTGCTGTTGCCGAACCTGGCAAAACATGTTGTCGGATAGCTTTAGTACTCCCTCCTACAGCTTTGAGTAAATCTACAGAAGAAGTAAGGTACGGTGTAATTAAAGCAACAGCTTTAACTCTGGAATCAAATGCGGTGGCATAGGCTGAATAGCTAGCTCCTGCACACAAACCCACATTAAAAATATTATCAGGATCAACCTCTTTCAACGTTCTGATGAAACTTACTGAATTCAGAATATCTTCAACATATTCGTAGGGATTCAAAAGGACTTCTCGCCCCTGACTTTCACCAAATCCTCTGGGATCAAACACAAGAGTAATGAATCCTTTGTGGCTCAATTTTTTTGCATATAAACCAGCTGTTTGCTCTTTAATCCCTGATACAGGTGGGGAAATCACTATACCCGGCAATTTTTGACCATTAACATAAGTATCAGGCAGAAATACATGTGCCGAAATTGTGTCTCCTTTACTG
>Ga0209562_1000186_pt1 | contig 26161 bp, 20 predicted proteins | sample WorMetvacBELIZE2_FD_187399 | JGI IMG/M metagenome (GOLD analysis project Ga0209562, IMG submission 187399) | Marine gutless worms symbiont microbial communities from Max Planck institute for Marine Microbiology, Germany - Olavius vacuus BELIZE.2... | ecosystem: Host-associated > Annelida >... | reverse complement strand
ATCGGCGACATAGACATTACCCGCTGAGTCCACCGCCACGTCAGCGGGCCAGTCAAACCCTGTGCCTATGGTGCTCACTGTATACGTATCATCATCATTGCTATCTTGCGGACTTTCATCGGCATCTTTAGTAATGGTAATCATACGAATCCGGTTGTTGTCTCTATCGGCGACATACACATTACCCTCTGAATCGGTCGCCACGCCATAGGGATGGCTAAACTGCGCCGATGTGCCCGTGCCTTCCCCGTGGCCCGCTATACCACTACCGGCTATGGTAGTCACCACCCAGGCTTTGGCTGGGGAACTGGAGCTGCTGCTTGATTACCGAACGCTTACCCCCATACTTTCGATTAAATGCGTAACGAACGGTGTCACACGTGGCCAACATCGCCACTCGCTTCCCACACAAAAAAGGAATAGGGTGGAACCGCGCCCAGAACGAAGGCATCCATAGCGCTTCCAAAGATCCCGATGCAATCTTGCAGTAGTTTATTCTCCACTCGGAATAAGCCATCCCTAAGTCCGATCTATCCAATGCTCGACTGCCATTTCATGAAGCTTGCGATTTTTCTCCTTTGAAAGTTCTTCAAGGAGGTAGGATCGCGCCGTTGTGAAATCGGAATCCTTGGATTAACAGGGATTGAACAATCTGTTCCTGGAGGTTTGGAGTTTCAGTTGGGCGCCGATTAGTCTGACTATTTCAATCGTGGATATCTTGTCCATGTAATCCTTCCTAAATTGACTATAGTGAATCGCCGCTCGATGGCAAATTGCGCTCTCTCGAATCGTTCTAATCCTCGTTTCCGCTGTTCGATAATCATAAACATCAGTTACCAATAACTCTTTTCGGCGCCCAAGCATCTCTTGAGCCGCTGCTCTATCGAGGTGCTTTAACATAGTAGCGAAACTATGCCGCCAGCTGTAGGTGGTGCGGTCCCTGATTTCTATGCCAGCCTTCATAGCAGTAATTCTTAAGGTGCTTCAAAGCTGTTCTCAGCCATAGCGTTTCACGATTATTCCCTTCCCATCCATGCCTGAGGGACCTTGCGAATTCCAGTGTGGGACTTTTAGAGCAGTACGCCCTGAGCGATGGCTTCGGCAGCGGCATCGCCCACCAGGTATCGAATAATGGCAATCGCGAACTCACCAGCTGTACCGGCGCCCTGGCTCGTGATCAGATTGTGATCGACCACCACCCGCTCATTCAAAAACTCCCCCTCAGTGAGACTCTTCTCGAAACCAGGAAAGCAGGTGTATTTGCGATTCTTCAATAGGCCGAAACCGCCCAAGGCCAATGCCGGAGCGGCGCATATCGCGGCCACCATGTTCTCATTTTTCATGACACTGTGGGCGATATCGCCAACCTTGCCCGACGCTGCCAGATTGGCGGAACCTGGCATACCTCCGGGAAGAACAATTCCATCGGGCATTTCATCCAAAGCTTCAATTTCAATGTCACTCGCAATCCGAATACCCCGGGCTCCGGTAGGCATCGGAGTGCCGATGCCCGTTGTTACCACCTTTACACCCGCCCTCCGTAGATAATCAATCACGGTGACAGCCTCAACTTCCTCGAATCCATCCGCTAGAAAAACTACCACTCTTGACATAACTCCCCCTATTCAATCCGGCGCAGTCATCTTCTTACTAATCCTATTTAGAATCATGCTGTGGTTTCTATTTACCGAATAATCGGCTAATTAATCCCTTTTTGCTTTCAGACTGATTCTCCCCCCCGGGCTCTCTCACTTTCTTAGTGTTTTTTCTCCGCCCATCAGAACTCTCTGCGCGGTTGTCCAACTGGAAATTCTCACCGTATTTCTTGCGATAATAGTCAAGCCGTTCATCAATACTGCTATCCGAACTGACCCGTTCATGCTCTTCAATCCGCCAGGGCTTCTGCATGGTTTCAGGGGGCTTTTTCACAGTAGTTTTTTGGGATTTTCCGTTGGCACTTTTTTGTTTCGCTGGTTTGGATGCCTGGGATGCTCGGGGCTGGGAGCGTTTTTTAGCCCGCTTTTGCCGATCATCTGGCGCCTTGCCGAATTCGGCTATGCTCCCACCTGCAATCGAAGTTATTGTCGATTGGATCCTGATAGTTTTAGGATCTAGCGGTTTTTTGCCGGCAATGGATTTTTTTTCAACTTCGGAGGGCGATCCACCCGCAGAACCGGGCGCCCTGCGTTTTCCCTCGTGGCGAACATCCTTCTCTTGTCGATTATCAGCGCGATGTTTCGCGGCCCTGGGGGAACGGCGATTGTTGTGGCCACCGGCCATTTCCCTGTGGCGAACTTGAGGGGAAAAACTCAATCCTGCGCTTTTATCGTCTACCAAAAAGGATTCATCGGCCCACCTCACAGGAATTTTCTCGCCCAGGAGCCTCTCAATGGGACCCAGCCCATAAACAAATTCCTCACAGGCCATTGTAATGGTTTTGCCAGGGCGTCCAACGCGGGCAGTTCGACCGATGCGATGCACATAACTCTCGGGCTCCAAGGGAACATCGTAATTGATAACCATCTCAAGCCCGTCAATATGAAGACCTCGTGCCGCCACGTCGGTGGCCACCAGATATTTAAGGCGTCCATTCTTAACCTCATCAACGATGCGTAGACGTTTCTTTTGGGGCAGATCGCCCATTAATGACACAACCGAATAACCGTTAATTTCCATGCGCTTGGCCACTTCCCAAGCGCTGTGACGCGTGTTGGTGAAAATAACGGCATTCACCGGATTGTCACTTTGGAGAATACCAAGAAGCAGTCGTAGCTTCTCGTCCTTGCCAACATGGTAGAGTTCTTGCGTTACTGTATCCACAGTCTTCTTTTCAGGCTCGATAATCACTTCACCGGGGTTATTCATGTATTCCCAGGCCAAATTCCCCACTCGGGGATTCAGTGTAGCGCTGAATAGCAGGGTATGGCGTTCGTCACTTGGCTTCATCCCCTTGAGAATCTTCCTCAAATCCGGAAGAAAACCCATGTCAAATAACCGGTCGGCTTCGTCGATAACTAGAAACCTGAAATCCTTGAAGGATAGTTTGCGCTGCTTATTGAAATCAATCAGACGACCTGGAGTGCCAACGAGAATATCAACTCCACGTTCGAGCATCTTCTCCTGCGCGCCATATCCCACACCACCATATACAGAGCCGAACTTGAGGGTAAGATACTTGCCGAGAAGCTTGCCCTCTCGTTCAATCTGTATCGCGAGTTCTCGGGTAGGCGCGACGATTAAAGCCTTCTGGCCACTATATTTCTCTTCAGCAACCAGTAGCTGGAAAATAGCAAGCAGAAATGCCGCTGTTTTTCCCGTGCCCGTCTGCGACTGAGCATAAATATCACGGTGATTTTTTATAAGCAGTTGAAAGCACTCAACTTGGACGGGCATAGGCGTCTTAAATCCCGCTTCGTCGATTCCTTTCTGTATACGTTCATCAAATTCCAATTCCTCGAATCTCATGTTAGAAAAAATATCCTTAAGATTGTAGAGGCAGCCCTATCTGGTCTGCGTCATTTGTGATTTTTTTTGCGCTATTGGCAGAATCCCAGTTTTCTCGTAAAAACCCAATGGGATTTTGTTTTATACTGCCATGCTGGCACTCACACTAACGAGCAATAGAATCCGGCAACGAAATTGCCAATCTGAAATACTCCCTGTACTATGGACAGCGTTTATGTCCGATGCGACCGCGCAAGATCAAATCGCTACTTCCTAGATTTGATTTATCGCCATGTTTTTAGTATACACTTTTACGCTGTCACTTGTCGATAGACTTAACATGACCTCTTAGAATACAGAAGGTAACGACAGTGCAATATACATCTGTACTTCTCTGCTCACTATTCCTGTCTATAGCCTCCATGTTGCATCCGTGGTCAATGGCCCCTGGCTATCTAGAAAACAGCACACAAATAGCGGTGAGTCTTGAATCGGCATTCGCGAAAATTTCCAAGATGATTTCATTCAATTCTATCGATCGTGAAGAGTTGCTTCATCAAATACTCAGTATCGCTCAAACAGCAATTCCCTTCATCGCTTTCGCTCTAGGCTTAACAACTCTCATCATCTCGTTCGCTACAAGAAAGTCTCATCGCAATTCAGAAAGACGTGCGTTCGGCCTATTGGGGCTGTTCATCGCTCTTAATTCCCTAGAAGCCGTCAGCGAAGCCTTACACAGCCTAACTCTGCCTATTGCCTGGATGGCGCCCACATTGCTTGTGCGAATTTCCGAACCCATTTCTATGTTGTACTGGCGAAAATCAGTTTCAACCTGTGGAGGAAAAGACAGCGATCTGCAAAAAGTTATCGATTTGGTATTTGTTTCCGTAACGTTGATATGGGTTGTGTCCCCTTTTCTGGCCTATCCCTTACTTTCCCAGCAGTTAAGTGCTTTTCTCAAATTCAATCTGTTGCCCTGGCTAGCCCTTTATGTGTTGGTTACGGCATTGATTTCCTGGGTTATTCATACAGCTTCTTCTTATCCCCGGCGAACCGCATCCTTGCTAATCCTGCTCTGTGGACTGATTCCCCCCTCGTTGGTGTTTGCTCAGAATAGAACAATGTCCAGTCTTTTGGATGGTTTGCTTCAATACGGTTTGCCCCTTTCCCTCCTGATGGTTTTCTTTGTTCAGATTTTGAAGCGCCCCTTTACCATCGAGAGGATGATTATAGCTGGAGAGAATCAAATAAACGACGAAATAACCGAGAACAGTGAAGAATTGCGTCAGTCATCAGATGTAATTTCTCCAAGCTCACAGAGAGCGCAGTCGCTTCTTGCACGGAGCATCTATGCGACACTCTACCCCAAATCTATACCTGGGGATTCCATGTGGGAATTGGCGACATCACGATCAAGAAGCTCTCACCCTGCGGCTGGCTTCTATGACATCTATCTGAACCAGAGTGGCAGCCTCGATGGATTCGCTTACATGAACTGTGATGCGGTCGGTCTTGAGGGACTGGTTTTTGCTCATATTGTACAAAGTGAACTCCATCGAAATTATGCGCCAAACTCCCCTCTACCCCAGTTATTCAAAACCGTTCATAGAAAATCGATATTCGCGGCCGAGGCAGTCGGAAGCACAATGAAGGGCATAATCGGACGCTTTAGAGAAAATCGAATCATCCTCATGCCTCTATCCACGCAACCTTTACTTTTGCGTCGAAATAAGGACGGAAAGGTGCTTGCCATACGGCCTTCTGGCGCAAAACCCCCAAATCCACCCATGGGAAGTCCAGGAATCAGTTCGGGAAAAATGAAATCTCTGACAATTTCAATGGAATCCAATGATGTACTCATGGCCTATACAGAATCGCTGATGGGACTGAGTTCAGATTCGGGAGAACCCCTGGGCACTAAACGGCTAGCCGCCACACTCTCGGATTCCAAGAGTCTCAAAGCCGGTCAGATTGTGATGGATGTTATTAGCGACATCAAGAAATTTTGTCAGCCCAATGCGCCATCGAAACCACTATGTATTCTGGTGATCAAGAAGCGCTGATGAATCCAGGGCCGATGTCTGATGCACCATGAAGGGGCTTTTAAGAGATAGAGACGAACACCGTGGGCACAGGGCACACAAGCTGCTGAGCGCCGCTTCCTGATAAGGACGGATGTGAGGGCTACTTGTTCTTGTGCCGGTTCTTCCTGAGTTTTTTCTTACGCTTATGCGTAGCGATCTTCTTGCGTTTGCGCTTACGTCCGCAGGGCACTATGGGATCTCCTCATGTTCAATTGCCTTCGTCGGCGATGATGCCATCCGAACGAGCATCCGTGGATTATCCTCACCCATTGCTTCTTGGTCAAGTGTATTGGATTCACCCTTGAGAAAATCGGCGATCGTTTGCCTCAAACCGGATATTTCGAGCGGCTCTGCTGCGTCAAACCAGTGAACCCCCTCTAGTGAAGAGAAGAATGTTATTTGCCGTTTGGCATAGCGCCGTGTATTGCGAGCAATAAGGTCTGCGATTGATTGGGGGGAGCTTTGGGTAAACCATTCGCGGTATCCGATGCCCTTCATGCCAGGATGCTCCAATCGGGCGCCCTGGAAACGCAATGCGGCCACCTCAGCTTCCAAACCGGCATCAATCATCCTATCCACCCGATCGTTGATACGCTGGTAAAGCTCCTTCCTATCACGATGAAGGCCGATAATGAGTGTCCGATAATTCCGATGGGGTTGAGAGGGAACTTGAATATCAGAAAGCGGGCGATTGGTTTGTGAATACACTTCCAGAGCCCTCAGCATGCGGTAGCGATCTTTCGTACTGATACGGAGGGCGCTCTTAGGGTCGATCTCGCTCAGAGCGGCATGTATTTCTTCGTCGCGTCGTGTTCTCCACTGCTCTTCGATTTTCTTCCGAATGGCCGGATTCACCGGGGGTGTGGGAGGCAATCCCATGAGCCAGGAGCGAATATAGAAGGCGCTTCCCCCGGAAATCACCGGTAGACTCCCCCTATGAAGTATCTGCGGGATGAGAGCGTCAGTCCGGCTGACAAATTCACCAGCACTGAAGCTTTCATTGTAGTTGAGTATGTTGATGAGGTGATGGGGAATTCGAGAGAGCAGATCGGCCTCCGGTTTGGCCGTACCAATATCCAGGTCCCTATAAATCTGAAGAGCGTCAGCGCTGATTACCTCGACACATGGCAATGAGCCATCCACGGCTTTTAACCTAGCGCGGTCAGAAAACAGCCTATCCAGAATATCGGTTTTGCCGACGCCGGTTGGTCCGAAAAGAATAATCAGTTTCGGTCGATCAGTCCTGCTTGATTTTATACAACACCTCACCAGTGACTATTTCCTTGACAGCCAAGGAAACGATTTTGCCTGCTGCCGCATCCAATCCATCGGAACCGGCCATGCAAATCTGCTTAGAACGGTGAATGGCGGCATTGGTGAGTTCATACATGTTTTTGTCGCTGGACACCAGTAGACTTAAGGGAATAATGGAAGTTTTATCGCTCATGGACACCCCAGTGTGTGATAGTGATACGGAGTATATCCGATTCGCAATGAACGCGTCTATATAGAACGTCCATGTGCTTACCCAAACCCCCATAACAATTCTTCCATTGTGTACTGGCTGATTTCTTGGGTTGGGTCTATGCTCACAGTCTATGAGATTCAAGGGTAAAAGTGTACTCGTTACCGGAGCAGCTCGGCGTATCGGACGCGCCATCTCCCTGGCATTCGCTCAGGCTGGCGCAGATATTGTGGCGCATTACAACCACTCTGCAAAGGAAGCCGAAGAGTTAGCCCGTGAAATACGGAGCATGGGCAGAAATTGCTTGTTGAGCTCTCACGATATGTCGGATTCTGAATCCACCCAGCTGTGGTTTACCTCGCTTCTGAAGCAGAGTGGAAAACTCGATATCCTGGTGAATTCGGCCTCGGAGTATTCCGATGGCGGCTATGATTCGCTCAAGGCTGGCGCGTTGGAGCGATCCATGGCCATTCATGTGCTTTCCCCCATAACAATGATACAAACAATGCGCCGCCAAGGCCATCAGGGCGCCGTGGTAAACATGCTCGATACCCGCATTACGGATCGCGATGACGCGCACGCGGCCTACCATATGGCCAAGCGCAATCTTTTCACACTCACTCGGGATTTGGCCGTCACAATGGCGCCCCTGCTGCGAATTAACGCGGTGGCGCCCGGGATTATCCTGCCGCCTCCCGGCAAGGACGAGGCATGGATTGAACGCATGAAATTCACCAACCCCATGAAGAAAAGCGGTTCTGTCGAGGATGTTGTTGATGCGGTAATCTACCTTGCCGCTGCCCGCTTCGTTACCGGCGTGATAATCTATGTCGATGGCGGACGCCATATAAAGGGAAATACATATGGACTCTAGAATCGACTATTCTCAATGTGACCAAATCCATATCCGTGATCTTCGACTCCAGGCAGTTATCGGAATCAACCCTGAAGAAAGGAAAAAGAAACAAGTCTTGATATTCAATCTGTCACTTTTCACCAATCAGCGCCCTGCCGCAACTGCCGATGATTTCAGCCTCACAGTGGACTATCAGGCCGCCATGATGGCGGTATCCACCCTGGTGGAGTCCTCCTCCTACACTCTCATCGAATCGCTGGCTGCCGCCGTAGCCGATTCACTCCTCAAAATTGAAGGTGTTTTAGCGTGTCGGGTATCCGTGGACAAGCCAGGCGCCCTACTCTTCGCCAAGAGTGCCGCCGTGGAGATTTTCAGAACGGCTCAAAACCCCTGAACTGCCTACATGACTCATTCGCCGCGCTTGACGCGTTGGGGAAGGCGTCTTAACGTGAACCTTATGGCTACTACCGTTTTTTCGCTTCTTCACGGCAGCACTGAGAACCGTCTTGTCAGTATCGAGGGCTGGATTAGAACGAAAAGAGAGAGCAAAAATGTGATTTTTTTCGAAATCAATGATGGCTCCTGCCTGGCCAATATCCAGATAGTTGTGGATCGGAATGCTGGTATCATCGATGAGAATCTCAATCATACTCTGCTCACCGGCGCCAGTGTTAACGTCACCGGCCGCCTGACCACATCCCAGAAAGATGGCCAGAGCGTGGAGCTTGTGGCTAAAGCTCTCAAGCTTGTGGGAGAGTCTACTGCCGACTACCCCTTGCAGAAAAAAAGGCATTCGTTTGAATTTCTCAGAGAAATTGCTCATCTGCGTCCGCGCACCAATACCTTCGGCGCCGTTGCCCGACTGAGAAATTCCCTGGCCGCGGCGGTACATGGCTTTTTCCAAGAACGCGGATTCCTTTGGATTCATACACCCATTATTGCCGGGTGCGACGCCGAGGGGGCGGGTAATCTGTTTCAGGTGACCACCATCAACCCCTCCAACCCACCGCGAAACAACGATGGTCTGGTGGATTACAGCCGGGACTTCTTCGGCAAGAAGGCCTATCTGACGGTGAGTGGACAGCTTCAGGTGGAAAATTACGCCTGCGCGATGAGCAAGGTCTATACCTTCGGACCTACCTTCCGTGCTGAAAATTCAAATACAGCCCGCCATCTCTCCGAATTCTGGATGATTGAACCGGAAATGGCCTTTTGCAACCTTGATGGAAATAGACAGCTCGCCGAAGATTTCATCAAGTATTTGCTGAGATGGGTTCTCGACGAGAACACCGAAGACATGGCCTTTTTCGACAAATGGATTGAAAATGGGACCATTGAAAATCTCAGGAAAGTCATTCAATCACCTTTCACCCACCTGACATACACCGAAGCGATAGGCGAGCTGGAAAAGGCAGCCGTGGACTGGAAATTCAAACCCTCCTGGGGCATCGATCTCCAAACAGAGCATGAACGCTATCTCAGTGAGGTGATCGTCGACGGTCCGGTGACAATCACAGATTATCCCAAAAATATCAAGGCGTTCTACATGAAAGCGAACGATGATGGTGAAACCGTGAGAGCCATGGACTTGCTTGTTCCCCGTCTTGGAGAAATCATCGGCGGAAGTCAGAGGGAAGATGATTATGGGAAGCTAGAGAGTCGAATTCGTGAAATGAACATGGATCCCAAGGAATACTCTTGGTATCTGGATCTGCGACGCTACGGCAGCGTTCCCCACAGTGGTTTTGGCCTGGGCTTTGAACGCTTGGTACAGTATATCACCGGTATGCAGAACATTCGTGATGTTATTCCCTTCCCACGGGCGCCGAAAACCATCACGTTCTAACCTGAAGCAAGAACATGCACCGACTGGTAGAAAACTCAGATTTTTCTATTCCCCCTTTTCATGAGAAGTCAATATAATACGCTTATGGCTGATCAAGAACTGATGATATTCCCCGGCTCGGCAAGTCATGCTCTAACAGAAGCCATATGCGCTTGGTTGGAAGTGCCGATATCGAAAGCAGAATGCCGAACGTTCCCCGATGATAACACCTTTGTTCAGGTAGGCGAGAACGTTCGCGGGCGGGATGTGTTCATTGTTCAGTCAACCATTCACCGCACCAACGATCGATTCATGGAGCTTCTTTTCTGGGTGGACGCTTTCAAGCGTGCCAGTGCCGCCACCGTAACAGTCGTAATGCCCTATTTCAGCTATGGAAAGGGCGATAAGAAAGACGAGCCAAGAGTTTCCATCAGGGCCAGGGTATGCGCTGAAGCGTTGGAGGCGGTGGGCTGCGACCGTGTGGTAGCCATGGATCTCCATTCGCCGCAAATACAGGGATTTTTTCGTATACCCGTCGACAATCTGATGGGACTTCATGCCCTTGGCGATCAGATTCGCAGCGATGGAGTTGAGAATCTTGTTGTTGTTGCCGCCGATACAGGATTTGCCGACGAGGCTCGGAAATTTGCTCGCTATCTCGACGCGCCAGTGGCCATCGGTGTGAAACAAAGACTGGGGCACTCGGAAAGTGCAGAGGTTCTCGACATCATTGGTGATGTTCGGGGGAAAACCGCCCTGATTGTGGATGACTTTGTCATATCCGGAGGAACGCTGGTGGAGGACGCCCGGATGCTGAAGAGCAAGGGAGCAACTCGCATTATGGCAGCGGTTACCCACGCCGTGTTTTCTCCCGGCACAATGAAACGGATTGCCAACTCCGATTTGGAAACGCTGTATGTGACAGACAGCGTGGAAAACAGGCCCGAAGCCCTGATTGACAAGATTACAGTTGTTTCCGTCGCCGCCTGTTTCGGTGAGGCCATCAGGCGGATTTCACGCCGGGAATCCCTCAGCGCCATGTTCCCCGAATAAATAAAGCAGATTAGAGAAACTCCTTTTCCATGCCGTAGTCGTGAATTTTCCGATGCAGAGTTTTGCGCCCTATGCCCAAAATTTCAGAAGTTTTGCTCTTATTACCGCCTTGGGCGTTCAAATTCGCTTGGATAATCATCTTTTCCGCTTCTGCCATGGAGATTCCCATGGGGATGACAATCCCCTCCTCGTCATTGCGCTCAGTAAGGTGTACCGGCAAATCCTCCACTGTCAGATAGGTGCTCTTGCTCATCACGACGACACTTTCGATAACGTTCCGAAGCTCCCGGACATTTCCCGGCCAGCGGTACGATTTGATGGCCATCGCGGCCTTGGATTCAAATCCTAGCACCTCTTTTCTATGTTCCTCCGCGCTCTCTTCAAGAAAACGGAAAGCCAGGAGTGGAATATCATCAGGACGCTCCCTCAGTGCTGGAAGATGGATGTTCACAACATTCAGTCGGTAATAAAGATCTTCACGAAATCGGCCGGCATTCACTTCCGCTCTCAGATCGCGATTGGTTGCCGTGATAATACGCGCGTCCACAGTGAGGGTGGATTCGCCACCTACTCTTTCAAAACTCTTATCCTGAAGAACTCTCAGTATTTTGATTTGGGTGGCCTGATTGATTTCACCAATTTCATCCAGGAATATTGTCCCGCCATCCGCGAGTTCGAATCTTCCTTTGCGCTGTCCTGTCGCACCAGTGAACGCTCCCTTTTCATGGCCAAAAAGCTCGGATTCAAGTAAGGTTTCAGAGAGTGCCGCACAATGAACTTTCACTAAGGTTGCGTCTTTGCGTGGGGATTGTTCGTGCAATGCTTGGGCTACCAGCTCCTTGCCAGTACCGCTTTCCCCGGTTATCAGAACACTCACCCGGGTAGGCGCCACCTGCTCAATCTGTTCAAATACCCGTTGCATCGGCGTACTACGTCCGAGCATATCAGAGCCGCTACGCCGTTTTTTCAGCCTATACAGCTCTCCCTGAAGTTCCTGGTGTTTTCTGGCCAATTCCCGGCGTCCCAGCGCCCGCTTTATAAGCAGAGCCAAACGATCGAGATTGACCGGCTTGGTAAGAAAATCATAGGCGCCATCCCTCATGGCCTGTACGGCGCTGTCCACCGTCCCATGTCCGGTGAGAATGATTACCGGAACGGTGGGGTATGAGGAAACTACCTTCTTGAGAAGTTCCTCCCCTGAAAGCTTCGGCATTCGCAGATCGGCTATGATGAGGTCAATCTCCATCCGAAGCATCATTTTCATAGCTGCCTGGCCGTCTTCTACCTGCTCCACCACATAGCCGTCCATGGTGAGAGCCTTGGCCAATCCGGAACGGATGTTTTTCTCATCGTCTGCCACAAGAATCTTGAATATCATGAGTTTCCCCCTGAGAGAAGCTTATGTTCACTCTGAGGAATGGGGAGGAAAATCCGAAATGTCGTACCACTGCCAGGACTGGAGTCCATATGAAGATCGCCGCCATGTTCCCGCACAATCTTGTAAACGACTGTTAAACCCAAGCCGGAACCGGTTTCCCTCGTCGTAAAATACGGTTCAAACACCTTTCCCTGGATATCTTCGGCAATTCCCTCCCCTGTGTCACTGATAATTATCTGAACAAGATCCATCATCATACGGGTTTGAAGCCGTAATTCTCCGCCATTGGGCATTGCCGCAATGGCGTTTTTGGCAAGATTCAAGAGTGCGCGCTTCATTGCTCCCTCATCCAGTGGAAGCAGCGGTATGGTTCCATCCAGAATGGGCATTATCCGTACCCGGGCTTTTTCCATCTCGAATCGTAGAAATTGCACCAAATCAGTAATCAACGCATTCAAATCGGTGAAAGTGGGAATTGAGTTTTGTGGCCGTACGGCAAAAAGATAATCCGAAACGATGGTGTTCAAGCGTTCTGTCTCTTCTTCCAAAATTTCCAGAGCATCCTGCAATTCTTCGGGGCCGGCGCGATTTTCCTTCAGTTGCCTGCGCATGAGCTGGAGATGTATGCCCATGGAGGCGAGGGGATTTTTGATTTCATGAGCCACACCCGCCGCCATGGTGGTGAGGGAAGCCAATCCCTCGGCTTGCCTCAATCGAGATTCTTCGGCCCGAATCGCCGTGACATCTTCGATGTATATCATGCTGCCCATGATATGTCCTTGGTCTACCAGGGCCAACACCCCGCAACTGAGTATGAGATTTCGATCCCGGTGTTGGATGGAGAAGTCCCGCATCGCTGCTCCTCTATCCTCTTCTAAAGCTTCTCGGACATAACTTGATAGCTTAGCCGAAGCGATGGCCTCCCATGCCTTCATATCCAATGGATCAGCAGCGGAAAGTGGAAGAAAGCGCCGGGCGGGATTGTTGATCATGATCACTCTGTGGTCTTGGGAACTCACCATCACTCCGCCGGGAATGGATGAGATAACCATCTCAAGCAGTTCGTTATCAGCCACCAATTCCTGAACCAGGGAATGGAGCCTATCATGATCCAGACGGTCGAGGCTCTTCAAAGCCCGGCGAATGAGCTTCCTCACCGGCGCATCCCCAAAGAAATATAAAGACTTCTGAGTATCATAGGCACCGGCAGATTGAGGCTTTCCGCCCTTAAGCGGGCATCCCGGAGCCATGCCATTTCCCGTGATGCACGTTGGTGATCGGAATCTTCATTTTCGATCCAACTCTTTCTAAACTCTCCGCTGAGAGCCTCGAGAAATACCACGAAGTCTTGCTGATTTTTGATTTCTGCCGCCTCTTTGGGCATGAAAGGCTCACCCTGGGCCGCGTGGGTGAGAAATTCATGCGCCGTTTCTCTCATCCTTTCCGAAGGTGTGCTGCGCCACGCCTGGAAATACTCAGCGAGGGTGCCCCATCGTCCCATATCTTCCCGGAATACCCGTCGAAGAACTTCTGCCTCTTCAAGGGGGCGACGAATTCTAAAGGCGTATTCCCTCAGACGGGAAATAATCGTGGGCGGCAGCATGGATTTTCGATCGGTGATGAGAATTACCGTGGTGTCCGGCGGCGGTTCTTCAAGGAATTTCAACAAGGCGTTTTTCGATCCTTCAGGCATGCGGTCGGCGGCATCGAGAATTACCGTTTTATGATCGCGACGGGCTGAATATACCGCCCACATTGTGATATGTCGCACTTGGGAAACAGGAAGAATTGCCGGCAGGGAATTCTGAATAACAGCACAATCATCCACGACGGTATCAAACATGTCTTCGTCGGGCAATTCCCGTCCCGGCAGCAACAAATCCACCGATGCTGCCAGTCTCTCCATAACCGGGCGGGCTTGCTTAAGCTTGTTCTCATCCCCTTCCCATAGCATCGGATCGAAACGCCGAATGAGTTTTCTAGCAGAACGTAGCAAAAGAAACCGGGATGTGTCGGATTTGTCTCGACGGAGCAGCTCCGCGGCGGCGGCGATTTCAGGCATGAGATTGCGATTACCGGCTAATACGGTGTCTGTGTGAGCCAATGCTCGATGAGATCGGCAATGGTCGCATGGGCAGTTCCAGGCGCCAGCCTTATCGCAGGAAAGTATGCGAGCCAATTCCAGTGCTGCCGTAAGCTTACCGGACATGGGTGAACCGGTGAACAGCATGGCTGGCGGTACCGCATGATTCTCCACATCGTGCTTCAATCGGGAAACAATGCTATCCTGATGGAGGAGATTTTCAAACATCTAAAGAATCCCAAGCAGAGAGGGTATCAGGGATTCGCTGAGACTGGTTAAAGCCGCCATAATCAGACTTTTCCTCAACATCCCCCCGGCGGGAGGCCAGGGCAAACGCATCAGTTGAATGATGAAGAGCAGAGCCGCCACTGCGCCGCTGGCAAGGCCGCAAATCAAACCTGCAATATGAGAAAACGTCGATCGGGATGCTTCTATCATGAGGGGTTTTAAGAGAGTTCCCCCGATAATCAGGATTAGAAACCCGAAAACCGTCAGCATCAATGGGATGAGAGAGGCCAGATAGGCCTTGGGAATCTGGTCTTCCAGAATGAGCACCGCCACCGCCGGGGCACCGGGATAAGTATCCGAACCAATTCCGCTGAGTTTGAGAATTAAGCCCTCCAGCGGAGTGGTGAAGAGCAACACAGCCAGAATGGACATGAGCAGCGTTACCAACAGGTATAGGGCAGGCCTTATGCCCCGCAGGCCACCGTAAAACGCTCCGGCGGCTATCATCACAAGCAAAGCAACATCGGCGAAACTCATCATAGATACTCCTTGAGCAACTCGAAGATGCAATCTGTCGCTCGATGAGTTGTATAGGCCGCCGCCGCCGCGGCCATTTCCCTCAAGCGGGATACATCGGATAATAGGTTGGAAATCAGCCATTCCAAATCCTTAGAATCGGCACCCTTTTCCAGGGTTACCGACATTCCCGCCTCATCAGCCATCTGGGCGTTAAGAACCTGATCACCCCGGGAGCCTTCCCTCAGAGGAATGAAAATCGCTGGCGTTCTAGTGGCCGCCAGTTCCCAAACCACCCCAGCACCGGAGCGGGCAACCGCCAAATCGGCGGCCGCAAGCAGATGAGGAAGCTCCTCGTCAAAAAAGGGGCGACTGATGTAACCCGAAATATCTTCACGGCCAGCATTTCCCTGTCCTCTCTGATGGACAACGGCGGCCTTGGGTAAAATTGAATCCAGTATATCGTCTATGAGAGCGTTTAGCTCCCTGGAACCGGAGGATCCACCAAGAACCAGGACGAGTGCCCGCTTATCCTGTCCTTTCAAACCTGCAATTTCCCGTCCTTGAGCCACCCGTCCGGAGAAAATTGAATCCCGAACCGGATTTCCCACGACCATGGCGGAACGGTTTGAAGCCTTTTTCAGATAGTTCCGTGTTTTTTCGTAAGACAATAGAACACGGGCGCCAAATTTGATATTCAAACGAGTAGCCAGCCCTGGACTAACATCCGATTCATGGGTGAACGTGAGAATACCTAACGAACGGGCGGCAGCTACCGGGGGAACGGATACAAAACCACCCTTGGAGAACATCAGCATCGGACGCTCACGCCGCAGAATGCGCCGTGCCGCAAAAAAACCGACAATAATTCGAAAGAGATCCGTAACATTGCTCAAAGAGACATAGCGCCTGAATTTTCCCGAGGGTACACCATAGTAACAGATGTTCGCCTGCCCAACAAGCTTCTTCTCTATGCCCCGGTTGGAACCAATCCAAAACACCTTGTATCCGGCCATTTGAAGGCGATCGATTACAGAAAAAGCCGGAAAAACATGCCCGGCGGTACCACCGCCTGTGAACACAACAGTCTTGATTCTCTTATTCATGGCGAGTCTACAGACTATCTCAAGGATGCTGTTGAAGGAAACCCCGCCTTGATGAGCTTGAATAGGCTGTGCAGAAAGCTGACCTAAGGACGTCGCAATAAGGTCGGTTTCCCATTCCTTTTGCGGGTAGGCTTGAAAGGGACGATCCTGCCTTGATTTCTCGGACTGTCAGCTAAGACCGAATTCACTAGAATGAGGTATTAACAATGAATGGATCAAAGAGGCGTCATTATGACGCAGAGTTCAAAAGAAACACAGTTTCGCTGGCGGGAAAACCCGACAGGAGTGCTCAGAATGTAAAGCAATCGCTGGGAATTCTCAACAGGATAAGGGAAAGGGCGTCGGCAGCTCGCCATTGACGGATCTTTGGCCTTTCCCGGCAACAGCATAGAAGTACTGAATCCTAACCAGAAGAGAATCCGGGGGTTGAAAAAGAAGCTCCGGGATGCCGAGGTGGATCGGAAAATCCTAAAAAAGCACTGGCCATTTTCAGCGAAGCACCGAAATTCGGTAGGTGCATCCAGAGCATGAGCCGAAAAGGAAACTGCTGGACAACGCTGTGGCTGAATCGTTCTTCCACACCCTGAAAACAAGGCCAATTTATCACCGGAAGTATCGGAGTACCGAGGAACCGAAGAAAGAACTCCACTGGTGCATTAAGGTTTACTATAGCCGGGTCAGAAAGTATTCGGCAAATAACTGACTGACCCCGCAAGAGAAGAGAGTAAGTATTACGAACAGGCAGATGTGGCTTAACCGACTATCCTATTTTCTAAGGCAGGTTCAATATGCAACCGATAGGTCCTGGGTGAACAAAGTCACGCCAATGCACAGCCAAATTCATCACAGATTCCAAAAGTGTGTAGCTGCGGTTAAGAAAAAGGCTGATAGGCCTACAAAACAGCAGTAAATTGGCGTAGACTGCCAATTCAAGGAGACTTGAGGCTATGGACGCATTAGGAATTTGTGCTGGAGCTTCTTCTATCAGCGTGGCAAGAGCAAGTAAAACCAACACAACTACCAAGATTGTCTGGTCACAAACAAAACCACACGATGGAAATGTACGTCAAGTGATTTTAGATATTTTATCTGAGATTGAAGACCCAAATGAATTGCATTTCGGTGTAACGGGTCGTAGATTTAGAAAATTATTGGACGTTCCAACAATATCAGAGCCTGAGGCTGTAGAAGTTGCAGCTTCTTTCCTTCTTCCGCAAGGTCATGACTACCAGACGATAATCAGTGCTGGCGGCGAAACGTTTATGGTATACAAACTCAATGAAAGTGGAAAAATAGAAACGGTAAACACTGGCAATAAGTGTGCCTCTGGAACTGGCGATTTTTTACTCCAACAATTAGGTCGTATGGATTTAAATCTTGACGCTATGAGCGATTTGCAGATACCAGACGAAGTTTATGATGTATCAGGTAGATGTTCGGTTTTTTGCAAAAGCGACTGTACGCATGCCTTGAATAAAGGTATAGAAAAAACTCGAGTTGTTGCTGGCTTAACCAAAATGATGGCTTATAAATGTATTGAGCTGCTGAAGAAACTGCCTAGCGACAAGGCCGTCTTGATCGGCGGTTGCTCCAGCAATGAATTTATGGCGAGTTATTTGCGTGAGAATATAAGAGATTTGTTCATCCCCGATCATGCAAACTGCTTTGAAGCGGTGGGAGCAGCGCTTTGGGCATTGGAAGAAGAACCAGTTTCCATAGATATAGATAAAATTTTCAAAGACAATAGTATCAATTTTGCATTTTTGAAGCCGCTAAAAGACTATGAAAGTATGCTGGAATTTAAAGATCATCCTAGCGATAGTGCGGTAGATGGGGATGTGACTATTTTGGGATTGGACGTAGGTTCAACAACCACCAAAGGCATTTTAATGCGCGAAAGCGATTTGGCAATTCTGGCCTCTTGCTATTTGCGTACAAACGGCGATCCAATAGCCGCATCACGTCGTGTTTATGCAAGCCTAAAAGAACAGCTTGGCAATACAAGTATTAGCATTTTAGGTTTAGGTGTAACCGGTTCGGGACGCGCTATTGCTGGTATACATGCTAAGACGGATGCCATTATTAACGAAATCATTGCTCATGCCACAGCTGCCATTCATCTTGATAAAGAAGTGGATACAATTTTTGAAATTGGCGGACAAGATGCAAAATATACCTATATTACAGGCGGTGTGCCGTCTGATTATACCATGAACGAGGCCTGTAGCGCAGGCACTGGTTCTTTTTTGGAGGAATCCGCTAAAGAATCTTTAGGCATTGATGTAGAGGATATCGGAAAAATTGCCGCAACCAGCCTTAAACCTTTAAACTTCAATGATCAGTGCGCTGCGTTTATTAGTTCTGATATTAAAATTGCCGTTCAGGAGAATTCGCCCTTAGAAGACATAGTTGCGGGCTTGGTATACTCTGTTTGCATGAATTACTCCAATAGGGTTAAAGGTAATCGCCCTATGGGGAAAAAAATATTCATGCAAGGTGGGGTTTGCTATAATCGTGCGGTACCTGCTGCTATGGCAGCGTTAACTGGTAAAAAAATCATTGTTGCACCAAATCCAGGTCTTATGGGGGCTTTTGGTGTTGCCCTAGAAAGTAAAAATCGCATAGAGCAAGGTTTGCTACAAAAGACAAGCTTTGATTTGGATACTCTTATAAATAGAGAAATTGAGCACGGCAAAAGCTTTACCTGCAACGGCGGTAAAGAAAAATGCGATCGGCGTTGCAAAATAGCGAGAATAGTTATTGACAGCACTACTTATCCCTTTGGCGGCATTTGCAATCTATGGGAAAACACACGCAAAAATATCAAAGTGGAAAAAGAAAAATTTGATTTTGTTTCTTGGCGTGAAAAACGCTGCTTTAGGGATTTAGAAAAAATAGAGGGAAACGCCTCGGATACGCGCAGCGTAATTGGTTTCAATCGCTCTTATCTTATGCACAGCTATTTTCCATTTTTTAACAAATTTTTCAGCGCTTTGGGATTTAGAGTAGTAGTGGCCGATACACCTTTGCAGGAAGGGTTTGAGCAGTGCGGTGCTGCCTTTTGTTATCCAGGTGAGCAGGCCCATGCCTTTTGGGCAGGATTGTTAAAACAAAAGCTTGATTATTTATTCTTGCCACAAATAACCGGTGTGGAAATTGACGTCAAAGACGAACAGTCAACAACTTGTGTCTTGGTTCAGGGCGAGCCATATTATTTGCGTTCGGCTTTTCCTCAATGCGATAAGTATGAAGTCCTTAGTCCAATAGTGAACTTTGGCGAGCCTAGAGATATCATTAAAGCGGAAATGTCAAATTGCGTTAAGGCTTTAGGTGTTTCCAAGAAGGCATCTGAGGATGCTCTAGAGCAAGCCTTTCAGGCACAAAGTGATTTTCAGAGTGATGTGAGAGAAAAAGGTAAACAGGCCTTGGAAGATATGGAAAAAGAAAACGAAAGTTTTGCTGTAGTAGCTTTTGGTAGAGCTTATAATGCTTTTACAAGTGATTCTAACAAAGGCATTCCTATGAAATTTGCTTCTTCTGCTATCAGAATAATCCCTTATGACATGCTACCGACAGATGATATAGTTATTGGCAAAGAAATGAATATGTATTGGGGTATAGGACGTAAGATTTTGCAGGCAAGCAAATATGTAAAAGAAAATCCTATGCTTTTTGGCTGTTATATTACAAACTTCTCATGCGGTCCTGATTCTTTCATGGTTAATTACTTCAGAGATATTATGAGCAAAAAACCTTCTTTAACTTTGGAACTCGATAGTCATACAGCTGATGCGGGCTTAGAAACACGTATTGAAGCATTTTTAGATATCGTGCGTTGTCATTTAAAAACTAATAAAGACTCTCGTGAAACAGAAAAGAAAAAAATCAATGGAATTCATTTGGAAAAAAGGGGTAAAGCTGGTGGTTTACGTGTCAATGAAAATGAATGGATTCCTTTTTCTGACAAGCGTGTTAAGTTTGTACTGCCGAGCATGGGCAGGCTTAGCGGACAATTTATTGCTGCGGCTATACGAACTATTGGTTATAGGGTACAAGTTATCCCGCCTTCAAATGAAGAGCTACTAAAAATAGGACGCGGTAATTCATCTTGCAAGGAGTGCCTACCTTTACAACTTATTTTAGGCGGTGTTTTGGATTATCTGAAAAAACGTCCGAAAGACGAATTTACTGTTTATATGATGCCTTCAACTAGTGGTCCGTGTCGTTTTGGGCAGTATAGCGTTTTGATGAAGAATGTTTTTGAGAAACTAGCGATTGACAATGTAGTGATTTTGACACTTACCAGCATTGATGGCTATAGCGGACTAGGTGCTAAATTCATAATTAATACCTGGCGTGGCACTGTTTTGGGCGATATTTTTGAAGAAATTTGGTCTACAATTCTTACAGCAGCTAAGGATAAATTACAGGCAAAACAGACTTTTAATGAAGAATTCTCAAGAATAGTAAATGCTCTTTCTGTCAGTTCTAAGGCCTGTTCAAAGCAGTTGAAAAAAAGTGCAAGAGTATTGTCAAAAATTGAACTTACAAAGACTTATAGTGATTTCCCCAAAATTTCTTTAATTGGTGAAATTTTTGTTCGTCATGACCCACTTTCCCGTCAGAATCTCATAGAGCGGCTTGCAGAAAAAGGCTTCATTGTACATACAGCGCCAATAAATGAATGGATTAAATATGCTGCTTGGCTTATCAAAAATGGTATTCATGGAAACAAGGGTTTGGATTCTGTTATCGCCAGTATGATTATGTCCTACGTTGATTCTGGTATTCGCAAAGCTTTGGCGCCTGTGAAGATGTTCCATCATCATAAAGTTAATATAAATGAAATTATGAGATTGGGTTCTAGTTTTGTCTCGTCGCGTTTAACGGGTGAGGCTGTTTTGACTGTTGGCTCAGCTTTTCATGATATTCAAGATTTCTCTTGCGGTGTCATTTCTATAGGACCATTTGGCTGTATGCCTTCGCGTATCGCAGAAGCTATTTTGAATGAGAAATTTACTACTAATATGAAAGCTAAGTTGAAAGGTGGGAAAACTAGCGATAGGGATAGTAAAATGCCATTTTTGGCGATAGAAACAGATGGTAATCCATTTCCTCAAATTATTGAAGCACGTTTAGAGGCGTTTATTTTGCAAGCGCAACGTTTTCATGAGGAGAATAGAAAAGCGGGAAATCTATCTAGAGCGATATAAAGGAAAGACAACTCGGCATAGAATAGTCCTGACATGATACTCACTGAAAGCGATCGTTTCGCCTGTGGCGGATAATTGTACGAGATTTGGATCGGTTGCATGCGCGGGATGAACAAGTCTCCTACGGCGCGGTCAATGAATTTGCGAAAGATTCTTGACACTACCACCGACTATCCTATTTTCTAAGGCAGGATCATTCTAGTCAAGCATAACCGCAGGTTTTCAAAAGAACCGGTATCATCACCTGGAAACGGTGTCAGCAAGAATGAAAATGCGTGGAATTTGGCCTGTTTTTTGCAAATGAAATCGCTACATTATAAATAGTGGACCTTTAGAAATGTGTTTTAGCTTCGTCAAGCATTGCACGTTTGCCCGTGTCAATAGCGCCAATGGTTCATGTACCTGTGCATATGTGATGGAGTTAGGCAGAATGCTACTGCTATTGTAAGAGGAAATAACTGAACATGGTTTCAAAAAATCAAAAATTTGGGTGCCTGTGAAGTTCACAGATAAGCGTGGCGCAGGCATCTGTCTGAAAATTACTCCAGCGGATCGGCTCGATGAAATTGTTATATACTAGCGTTACATTTTGGCTCCTGGTCAACATGCTGGTTTGGGGGGTTGGTTCATCAGCTCTTGCCGATCACGGTCCTTTGGAGACGGCCAACCGTTTCCCTTTGCATCTGATGTTTTTAACTCCCGAACCTGTCAAAGCCCAATTGCCTCTTAAAGGTGAGATTGAAGCCACCTTGGCGATGGAGCACAGCAATACCTCTTTTATGTACCGCAATAACCGATGGGATGTGTTGATCGATGCGGGAATCACGACGCTGGATTTTTCCTTGGCCTATGGGATTTCGCGACGATGGGCTGTCAGGCTGGATCTACCGGTGGTATCCATGAACGATGGCTTTTTGGATGGCTTTCTGGGAAGCTTTCATAAGGCCATCGGGGTGGGCGATTATGGTCGTGAGCATCGACCCAAAAATTCGTTGAGCTATCGGGTCAGAAAAGCGGGGCAATTGTGGATCGATGTCAATAGCGCCTCTTCGCAACTGACCCATGTAATTGCTTCCACCCAATTTGCAATGGTTACTGCATCCAAGGACTATGGCCTGATTAGCTCACTGCTGTTCAGAGTAAAAGTGCCGGTGGGTTATAAAGCCCTCGGTTTTGGCAGTGGCGCCTTAGATTGGGGATTTTATTTTCCCACACAATGGTCGGGGAAGCATTGGTCGTTCTATGTGATGCCGGGAATGGCCATCATCGGCAATCTCAATACCCGTGAAGCGGATGTGACCGTCCGCCCCAGTTACGCCTTGTTTGGCGGTATATCCTATGATTATAATGAACATTGGACCTGGCTGGGCCAACTGACCTATTACAGCTCTCCCCTTGAACAGACCGGTATTCCGGAACTGGATAACGGCACGCTGCTGTTGGATTTAGGGTTTTATTACCAGATTAAGCCCGGGTGGGTTGTCGAATTTGCTTTTACAGAAGATCTTACCTTGGCGGCGCCGGATTTCAACCTTCGACTGGGTTTGCAATGGAAACATATTTTCTAGTCCTGAAGTATTAATGAAGTTGTAAAGAGTTCAACGGCGCACATTGTTGGAAGGGCAGAATAGATTCCACCTATTCGCGAAGGAGGCGCAAATCGTTTACATTTCCATTTCGAGTAAACAAACCATCTCACATGGCACAGTCTTTTTTGCGCTAACCAGAAACTCTCAGGAGTATAACAGCGCCTGTGAACACAACAGTCTTGATTCTTTTGCTCATGGCGAGTCTACCGACTATCTCAAGGATGCCCTGAGGGAAACCCCCATCCTCGTGAGTTTGAGCGGACTTAGCGAAAATGTTGATCTAAGGTTGTAGAAAGGTCTCTGAAACCGTGATCAATCACGACTCCTTTCTCATCCAGGAGAAAAAAAGTCGGAATCACATCGATTCCCCATTCCCGGGTCATTGGTTTTTCATTAGCCGAACCGCTCTCGAAAAACTGGGGCCAGTTGATTTCAAAGACATTGCTGAGACGGATAATATCTTCCGGCCTATCATCCTGTGGCACCCCCACAATTAAAAGTCCCCGAGGGGCCCATTCGACATACAAAGAATTGATAAGAGGAATTTCAGCGATACAGTGACTACAGTGGATCGACCAGAATGCCACAAGTGTCCCGATTCGATCCGTTCCCGACTCGCCATCTATGTTCGCTCCCCCCGTAGAGTAGTCACCGGTGCCCAGCAAATCGGAGAAATCGAAGGCCATCGTACGGCCGGTATAAGTCGTGGATTCTTCCTGGTCCATCGTGGTCGTGATGTCTTCCTGCTCATTGCTTTTCCGGGATGAGGATCCCAGGGCATTCGTGGTGACAGGAATGAAAAAGATGACTGTGAAAAGAAGCAGAATTGGGCTAAAAAATGTGTTGCGATGAGTTTTCAGCATGGGTCTATGGGGAATTCTGAGATTGCTCAGAACAGGGCGGAAAGCTGCAATTCCATGGCGCTTCAGATTGATTGTGTTTTCAGCGAACTCCACTATGGTATACTCCTGTTCAGCGGTGATTGCTTGGGCGAACTGGGACTCGAACCCAGGACATCCGGTGTGTAAGACCGACGCTCTAGCCAGCTGAGCTACCCGCCCGCAAGACCCTTCTATTTATAACACAATCAACACGAAAATGCAATATGCCACGCCGGACAACCTCGTCCGGAATATGGAGAAAATGTCATTCAAATTTTCCATTTCGAATATGTGTTAACCCCAATTCGGTACTATACTTACAGCATGACCCCGATTCGGAAACCACTATACAAAGACGCCTTACTGATATTGACATTCTTGGCCCTGGCATGTTCTCTCAGCCTGAGCGCCCAGGAGAGTCGAAGCCTCCAATCCAGCGACTCTATCCAAGCCAGCGACTTCACTGGCTTCACCGAAAGTCTTTTTCCCCCCATCCCTCAAGCGCAAATTTCTGCAAGAGTGGCCACCTGGAACCCCGGCACCCGGATGGGGCTCATTGCCGTTAAGTACGTCTATCCCGATGGCTATCATCAGATCGACGATGATAATTTCTTCACCCTGAAACCTCAAAAAACCCAAAACATCATTTTCGGCTCCACACTCAAAGGCGAACCGATTTTCAAAGATGGTCTGGCTGAGTATTTCGATGAAACCACTCTCCTATTGGAATTTCATGCCGCTGCGAATGCCCAAAGAACCAAACTCACCATCAATGCTCTTTTTCAAATCTGCGACGATCAGGGTGTCTGCCTGTTTCCCGATTCGCAGCTCATCGAGGTGGATTTCGATCCGTCCGCCCCCTTGCTTGATGCGGAGCACGATGTTCAGGCCATACTGGAATGGGCCGTCCGGGAACGCGAAGAAGGCGAACCGTTACTCAATGCATCCACGCGGCAGCCCACCTCTTCCACTTTGCCCAGCCGTTCTCTCCTGCTCTTCTTCCTGATGGCCTTCGTTGGGGGCGTGCTCCTCAACCTCATGCCCTGCGTGCTGCCTTTGCTTTCAGTGAAGGCCCTGGGGCTCGTAAAACAGGCCAAAGGGGAGCGCAAAGCCATATTCATACATTCATGGCTCTATGTGATAGGAATCCTTGTCACCTTCTGGATACTCGCCCTCATCGTTGTCATTCTGCAAAGCTCCGGAAAACTCATTGGTTGGGGGTTTCAATTCCAGTCTCCATATTTCGTACTCGCCCTCATCGCCATTATCTGGGTGTTTGCTCTCAGTATGTTCAATCTGTTCGTCATTGAGGCTCCTCAAAGAAGCCTCCAGAGTGCCTCGGGCGCACGTGCCCGCGAAGGATATCCGGGTAGTTTTCTCACGGGAATCTTTGCCGTACTGGTGGCAACCCCTTGCACCGCCCCCCTATTGGGTCCGGCCCTGGGATTCGCTTTTTCGCAGCCCCCATTAATTATCTTCACCATGTTCAGTCTCATCGGTCTGGGTCTGGGTTTTCCCTTCCTGCTTCTGGGCTTCTGGCCATCCATCATTAACAAACTTCCCAAACCCGGTAGCTGGATGAACACATTCAAGGAAGTGATGGGATTTCTGCTTCTAGGCACCGTCGTCTACCTACTCACCACCTTTGCCCGCCTGGCTCCCGGCACATTGAATGCTGCCCTTTGGTGGCTGCTCTTTCTGGGATTCTCTGCCTGGCTTTTGGGCAAGGCCCGAAACCCCTCCGCCCATATCTGGTTCCGCCGAACGGGACAGATCGCCTCCCTGATTATTGCTCTGGGCTCCGGATTTCTTCTGATTGACCTTTGGAAGCCCGGCGTTTCCACACCTCCCCCGTCGGCATCGACCGCTTCATTGAGCACCGATGACGCCATAGATTTCGATCAGAGCGATTTTGATAAGCGAATCGCCAATAACGAACCGATATTCCTTGAATTCACCGCAGCCTGGTGTACCACTTGCAAAGTGAATCAGCGAGTCATCAATCATAAGGAAATTCGCGCCCTAATGAAAAAAAACAGCATCGTGCACATCAAGGTCGATCTCACTGCCTACGACGAAGACAAGCTACGTGTCCTCGCGAAATTCGGCAGGGTGGGTGTTCCCCTCTATGTCCTCTACCGGCCAGGCGCCGAACCGTATCTGTTTTCGGAATTCATCAGTGTCGATGGCTTGAGAAAAGAAATGGAGAAGATTGGAAGCTAAAGAAAATCCTTCATGAATGTATTCGCGGTCTTCAGAACTGCCCGGTGGAGAGCAGCACGAGGGTGCAAGCTTCCAACCAGGGAATATTCACGCGATCAAGGGCCCTTTGAAGCGACAACAATTCCGTGCCCGGATTAAAAATCACTCTCTGAGGCCTAGCGGCAACGATGTCATCAATCACGGATTCCAAACGCGATGGCGCCAAATACAGTGTAAG
>Ga0209562_1000184_pt1 | contig 26628 bp, 27 predicted proteins | sample WorMetvacBELIZE2_FD_187399 | JGI IMG/M metagenome (GOLD analysis project Ga0209562, IMG submission 187399) | Marine gutless worms symbiont microbial communities from Max Planck institute for Marine Microbiology, Germany - Olavius vacuus BELIZE.2... | ecosystem: Host-associated > Annelida >... | reverse complement strand
TTCAAGGTGTTCAATACCAGTCATTGGTCTGGCCATAGCGTTGCTCTCAAGGTGAATGAGAGTTTATTATATCTGTTTTTAATTAGAAATGGAATCAGGTGCTGAGTAGCTGGGGACGAAGCAATCTCTTTTTCGGCATTATTGCTAATGCTTGAGCTTTGGGACTGTGTGGTTTATCCGGCTATGAGACCGCCACGGCTCGCGTTGCTCGCTCGCGGTGACAAAGGGGGGTGGAGCAATGACAATGCGATTGTCGTTCCAAACTGAGCGCCTCCATTGTCTTTGCGAGGACCCAGCTACTCAGCACCTGAGTAGCTGGGGACGAAGCAATCTCCTGGTCAGGCTTTTTGTTGCTGTGGGGTTGGGGCGACAGGGTGGCGTTATCCGGCTATGAGACCGCCACGCTCGCGTTGCTCGCTCGCGGTGACAAGGAGGGGCAAAGCGGCCTTGCGGTGACAAGGGGAGTGAAGGGCGGTTCGCAGTGGCATGGGAGATTGCTTCGCTACGCTCGCAATGACAAAAGGGGGGCTCGTTATGTCAATTAGGGGCATCTGCAATGACATCGCTTTGTCATTGCGAGGACCCAGCTACTCAGCATGTAAGAAAAAAACACTTGAACACTCAGCTACTCAGCACCTGAGTAGCTGGGGACGAAGCAATCTCTTTTTCGGCATTATTGCTAATGCGAGAGCTTTGGGGCTATGTGGTTTATCCGGCTATGAGACCGCCACGGCTGCCGATGGCAGCCTCGCGGTGACAAGGGGAGTGAAGGGCGGTTCGCGGTGGCATGGGAGATTGCTTCGCTACGCTCGCAATGACAAAAGAGGGGCTCGTTATGTCAATTAGGGGCATCTGCAATGACATCGCTTTGTCCTTGCGAGAGCGGTCTTTCCTTGCGGGCTGCTGGGTTGCCATTGGCTTTGCGAGGACCCAGCTACTCAGCACCTGAGTAGCTGGGGACGAAGCAATCCCTGCTTATTCCCCTTGTACCATATGCACATCCCTTTGCGGAAAGGGGATGGAAATGCCGGCGGTGTCGAAGGCTTTTTTCATGTTCTCCTGCATGTCGAAATAGACGCCCCAGTAGTCTTCGCTTTTCACCCAGGGGCGCACCGCGAAGTTGACGCTGCTGTCGGCCAGTTCGAGCACCACTATCATGGGTTCGGGTTTTTTCAGTATGCGCTTGTCCTGCGACAATACCTTTTGCACGGTTTTGCGCACCAGATCAAGGTTGTCGTTGTAGCCGACGCCGAAGACCATATCCACCCGGCGTTGTTTTTCTGCCGAGTAGTTGATTATGCTGTCGCTGCTGATTGCAGTATTGGGGATAATCACCAGTTTGTTGTCCGGGGTTTTCAGTTCGGTAACGAAAATGCCTATCTTTTCCACAGTGCCCTTCTGACCGCCGCCTTCTATGTAATCGCCCGCCTTGAAAGGCCTGAAGATGATTAGCAACACCCCCGCCGCGAAGTTTGACAGAGAGCCTTGCAGGGCAAGACCGATCGCCAGGCCCGCCGCGCCAAGCACCACCACAAAGGAGGCCGTTTCTATGCCCAGTTGCCCTATGGCGGCAATAATAATAAAGGTCAGCAAACCCATATACACCAGCGAGCAGGTGAAGTCGACCAGGGTTTTGTCCACCTTTCTCCTGGTGAGGATTTTGCCCAGAAGGGAGGACAGCAGTTTGGCGCACCAGCGGCCGATAATAAGTATTGCAACCGCTGCGAGCACCTTCAGGCCATAGCTGATTACCAGGTCTTGCAGACTGTCGATTTGTAGTTCCATGAGTTACTCCTTGATTGGTGGATGAAATCCAGGCAACCCGGTTATCGCGTTCACTGCCTGGTCGGTGATTTGAGGATTATTGCCCATACTGCCGCAAGCGCTGCATGCGCGCCTCAAGCATTTCGTCCATCGGCATTTGCGCCAGGCGATCAAACTCTTCGCTACAGGCCGCGCTGATGCGTTCGGCCATGGATTTTACATTGCGGTGTGCGCCGCCAACCGGTTCGTCTATCACCCTGTCCGCCAAGCCCAGTTCATGCAGTTGCGCGGCGGTAATCTGCATGGCTTCTGCCGCTTCGCTGGCGTGTTCGGCCTTGCGCCAGAGAATTGAGGCGCAGCCCTCTGGCGAGATGACCGAATAGATGGAGTAGCTGAGCATCATCAGGCTGTCGCCAACCCCTATCGCCAGCGCGCCGCCCGAGCCGCCCTCCCCCGTTACCAGACAGATGATCGGGGTGCGCAATGCGGCAAGGCGCATCAGATTGTAGGCTATGGCTTCGCTCTGGTTGTTGTTTTCCGCCGAAATGCCGGGGTAGGCGCCCGGTGTGTCGATAAAGGTGCACACGGGCAAGCCGAAGCGCTCGGCCAGTTCGAACAGACGCAACGCCTTACGATAGCCTTCGGGCTGAGGCATGCCAAAGTTGTTGCGCACTTTTTCATCAACCTCACGACCTTTGTGGTTTCCCACCAGTACGCAAGAGCGCCCGGCAAAGGTTCCAAGCCCACCTATCAGCGCCGGGTCGTCGCAGCCGTGCCTATCGCCGTGCAGTTGTTCGAAGTCCGGCGCGCAATGCTTCAGGTAATCGAGCATGCCCGGTCGCGCGGGATGACGCGCAAGCTGGGTGATGTCCCAGGCGCTGAGGTTATCAAACACTCGCTGGGTCATTTTTTCGACCTGCTTTTCCAATCTGGCCACTTCGGTGGTGATGTTGATTTCAGCATCGTTGCCGAGCTTGCGCAGGTTGGCTATCTGGATGCGTAATTCCTCTATGGGGCGTTCTAGTTCGATATGTTCCATGGTTCCCTTGGTCATTGGCGACGGGCGGCTTGAAGCGTGCGCCAGCCAATATCGCGCCGATAATGCTTGCCGGGCATGGTAATGGAATCGGCCGCCTGTAACGCCTGTTGTTGCGCCTCAAACAGGGTCGGCGCGAGTGCAGTTGCGCAGAGCACCCTGCCGCCTGTAGCCTTCAGCCCCCCACCATGGCGCGCTGTGGCGGCATGAAAGATTTTGAGTCTCCGGTTTTCCTGCGGCAGGTTGGTTATCTCCTGGCCCGTTTCAGGAAAATCCGGATAACCAGGTGCAGCAATCACTACCCCGAGGGCGCTGTCCCCGCTCCAGGACAGGGGTGGTTGCTCGGCCAGGTTCCCGTTTGCACAGGCGCGCAGATGGACGTAGAGATCGCCTTGCAGGCGCATGAGCAACGACTGGGTTTCCGGATCGCCCAAGCGGCAGTTGTATTCGAGCACCCAAGGGGTATTGTGTTCATCCAGCATCAACCCGGCGTAGAGAAAGCCCCTGTAGTGCATGCCACGCGCGCTGAGAGCCGCAAGGGTGGGTTCGATCACCCTGGTCTGGATGGCGGTTTCCACCTCGGGCGTACAGCGTGGCGCGGGTGAATAGGCGCCCATGCCGCCAGTGTTCGGCCCGGCGTCGCCTTCGAGCAGGCGTTTGTGATCCTGGGAACCGGCAAAAGGTAGGTAGTGCTCACCGTCCACCAGCGCAATGTAACTCAACTCCTCGCCCTGGAGAAAATCCTCTATCACCACCTGACTGCCGGCTGCGGCAAAACGCGCATCAACCATCATCGCCCGCAGGGCCGCAAGCGCTTCTTGCCCGTTGTTCGCTATCACCACTCCCTTGCCGGCGGCCAAGCCACTCGCCTTAAGCACCACCGGGTATTGTTTGCGCGCGCCTATGGCCCGGCAGGCCAGATCGTAATCGTTGAACACTTCGGCCTGGGCAGTGGGTATGCCTGCCTCTAGCAACAGTTGTTTGCAATAGCTTTTGGAACTTTCGAGCCTGGCCTCTTCCACCCCGGGGGCACAACATGCCAGCCCGGCTGCGCGCATGGCGTCGCCCAGGCCGGCGGCAATCGGGGCTTCCGGGCCGATAACCACCAGTTCAACCCCTGCGCCTTCCTCCCCTGCAGCGGTCACCAACGCCTGGGTGTCGCTCACTGCGATATCCAGGCATTCGCATTTGGCCTCCGCCGCAATACCAGGATTGCCCGGTGCAACCAGCACCCTGGAAACCGCTTCGCTTTGCGCCAGCTTCCACGCCAGGGCGTGCTCCCGCCCCCCGCCACCGACAACCAATACCTGAGCCATGGGGAAATGCAATGTAGAAATTACGGTAAAGTCTAGCCCGGATGTTCATCTAATCGGCGACAACGGCGCAAATAGGCGCACCTGAGCGGATTTTTACGCGAGGTTTGAGCGTAAAGGTTCGGCTCTGGCATGTCTAAACAAACCAGCGGGGCGGATTGTCGTCATGGCTTCTGTCACCGGTCGTACCGGCAGCGCCAATTTCCCGATCTATTCCGCGTCCAAATGGGGCGCCATCGGCCTGGCGAAAACCACAGCGCTGCATCTGGGCAAATCCAACGTAACCTGCAACGCGGTTTGCCCGACGCTGGTCCATACAAAGCTTCTCGACAACGATTACATCCTCGGCGCGTTGGCCAAGTCTCAGGGCATGGACAAACCGCTCCCTTTCGAAGCATTCGACAAGGCGGCGCGTGGGCGACATGTCATGCCAGTCGGTTTTTACGCTCCAGAAGTCGTCGCCGACACCGTCCACTTCCTCTGCAGCGACGCGGCCGCGCTGATTTCCGGTGATGTCTTCGATATCGGCGCCGGCGCGAATGCCCAGTTCCCAGCCTAACAAAGAGGATTGCATTTCATAGGTTACAGTCCACGTCGATCGGATGGGTTATTGCAATGAGCAAGAGACTGGAAATTTTCCAATATCCGGGCGTAAGAACTCAAACAGCTAACAATCCTGTCAAGGCAGCCATTCGCGGCAAAATCGCCATTTGAATGACGCATGCGGAATTCGTTACCCGGGGGTAACCATATGCGCGCTATCTTTCTTACAATAGCAGCCATCTTTCACCATTCTGGAAACCGGCAATGCGCATTCGCCCCATTTCTCTGGCCGTCACGCTGTTGCTGGCCGCAAGCCTGCTCGCCTCCTGCTCCAGCGACCCCAAAGTCAAACGTATCGACACTGACGAGGTAACCGACCTGGGCGGCACATGGAACGATACCGATTCTCGCCTGGTGGCAGAGGCCATGACCAAGGACCTGCTCAGCCAGAGCTGGTACAACCGCGTGTTGAGTCAATCAAACGAAATTCCGACGATTATTGTCGGGCTGGTGCGCAACAAGTCACACGAGCATATCGACACCGCAACCTTCACCAAGGACATAGAACGCAGTCTGATCAACTCCGGTATGATCGACTTGGTCGCCTCCGCCGGCCAGCGCGAGGAAATCCGCGACGAGCGTGCGCAGCAGGATCTCTACTCAAGCGCCGAAACCCGCAAGGCGCTGGGCGAAGAGCTGGGAGCGGACATGATTCTGCAGGGGTCCATCAGTACGATACTCGACGCCAACTCCGAACAACAGGCGCGCTTTTACCAGGTGGACCTTGAGTTGATCGAAATCGAAACCACGCGTAAAGTCTGGCTGGGGCAGAAAAAAATCAAAAAACTGATCGAAAAAGACAGGGTGCGGCTCTAGGGAACAAACCTGCTCCTGCTCCATCCTTCACGGAGTGTTTGCGGTATTGTTGTTCCCTGGACGAAGGGCGACCATTGCTCTGTGTGTGCTGTTTCTGGCCGCCTGTTCCTACAGCTCGCACCTGGGCATCCGACAGCATCTGCACAGCAAGGAAAGCCGCACCACGCTGATTGCCCAACTTGAGGAGGAAGACAGCAAACAGATTGATGATGTTGTCCGCCTGCTCAATCTAGGCATGGTGTACCGCCTTGACGGCCAGTACCACCAGAGCATAGGCAAGTGGGAAGCCGCCAAGCGCATCATCCAGGAGCAACGCGCGGCGAGCATCACCGAAGGGATAACCAGTTTTTTTGTCAACAACACTACCGAGAGCTTTTCGCCCAACGCCACCGAAGAGCAAAACCTGCACATTCTCCAGGCAGCCAATTTTCTTGACCTGGGGAAGCCCGACGGCGCGCGGGTGGAAATCCTGCAGCGCGAGCAACTGATCAAGGAATACCCCCCCGAGCTTCGCTACCCCTTCGCCGATTACTTTGCCGGCATGGTGTTTGAACTCAACCACGAACCCGACCAGGCGCTTGTCAGCTACCGCCGCGCCTTCAAGGAATATGCGCGCGCGGGCGCCGGTGCGCCGGAGGCGCTGTTGCGCGACTATGCGCGCCTGCTTGATTACCTGGGGGAGCGCGGGGAACTTGAAGCCCTGCTGCAGAACAGGCAGATCGACTATCCAAAGGAAAGGCCCAATCTCACCATTCTGGTGGCGCACGGACTTGCTCCGGAGAAGGTTGAAAACAGGTTTATGCATTTTTCAAACCGTTACAACAACAGCTTCAGCATAGTATTGCCCGCCTACCCGCCCTCGCAACCGTATGTTCCGGCTGGCCTCAGCATCAACGGCGCGGAACAGGCCCTCGCACGCGTCAGTAATATCGACGCTATGGTGCGTTACGAACTATCGTTAAGCCAGGACTCGCTGCTTGCCCAGGCGATCATCCGCCAGGTGGCCAAGCGCGGCATCGCCACAGCCATAGCTGGAGCTGCGGCCAACGACAGGGATAGCCGTGGCGGTTTTTCGCCCTCCGACTTATTGGTGTTCGCCCTCTCCGAGGCCCTTGTGCACGCCACAGAATCAGCCGATCTGCGTAGCTGGAACAGCCTGCCCGCCGGGATCGATATCTACCGCGCCCATCACAAACCCGGCAGCTACCTGATCAGCAGCCCCAACACCCAACCGATCACAGTGGAGTTACAACATGCCGCGCAAGTCCTACGCCTGGTGCATCAACCTGATGCCTGAAACTGCTCGTCCATTATTCCTGCTCCTCGCGTTGGCGGCGCTGGTTGCCTGCGCCGCCTCGCCACAACAACAGCAAGTGGATAGCTGGAATCAGTTGCAAAACCGCTACCCACGCGAGCAATTTCTTACCGCCGTGGGCGAAGGCGCAACGCTTGAAGCCGCGCAACAGCAGGCGTTGTTCAACTTGGGGCAAAACTTCTCGGTGCGCGTCACCGGCGTCACCCAGAGCAGCAACCGGCTCACCAGTGTGAAAAGCGAGGGAGAGGAGCAGGTCGAAACAAGCGTGACGCTGCACACCAGGGTGCGCCGACACACGGATCAACTGGTGCAGGGGGCGGAGGTCTATCCAGCCGACCTGGTGGGCGAGACCTATCGCGCGCTCGCGGTGCTGGAAAAAACCAAGGGAAGGCGCATTCTCTCCAGTCAGTTGTTCGAACTCGAAAACCGGATAGACGATGCGCTTGCGCAAACCGACAAACTGGGCGACCAACGCCTTGAAAGCGCCGGTTGGCTGCAGCGCGCAATCGAGCTAGCCGAAGTACGCGACCAACGCCACCAGCAGCTGGTGGTGCTGGGCGGCGCAAGCCTGCCGCTTGACCCCAGCCGGGCGCAATTAAGCCAACAACTGACGCAACATATCCGCGCCCTGCCCTTCGATATTGCCTTCGGAGGCGCCACCCATGAAGAGCAACAAACAGTCATCACCAACGCCCTGGCCAAGATCGGGATTCGCCAGGCCCAGGGCAAGGCGGATTACAGCCTGGTGGTGAACCTGGACCAGCAGCAACCCTTTTCCCGCGACGGCTTGCATTGGCAAAGAGCGGCGCTGCGCATGCAACTGCGACACATGGACAAACCACAGGGCGAGATAGGCTGGGAGTTGAAAAGCGTCGCGCAACAAGCGGGGCAGCTGCAATCGCGCATGGATCAACGCATTGCCGACACCATCGAAAAAAAACTCATCGACGAACTTATAGCGCTGGCCTCGGAGCTGACCTGAGGGTGATGGTCGTTACCGGCGCCTTTCCCGACCGGGACACGATTGGCCTTTCGTTGTTGTCACCTTGTGAATTTTCAACCTCCGCCGATAATTAACTCAAGCTGATTTCCCTTAGGTCAACTCTGCGGCCATCTGCACTGGGTCTGGATGTTAAACGCCGTACACGAGTAAACTACCTTCCCAGTGCTGCGAGTGGCAGGGCGGTTGTGTGATGCCTTGCTGGCAATTCAACATGCGGCGCCCGCATGGTTATTCTTCCAACTGCGCCGCCGAAGTGTAGCGTTCGTATTTTTTGCGTTTGATCTTGTCGATTTCCACCACTATAAAACTGTCCACTACATAGTTAAAGGCCGGGTCGACGCCGAAGGAGTGAAACCGGGCGCCACCCGGCTCGGTGAGTTCCACATACTGTTTGAACAGGGTCGGCACCACCACGCCCATGTATTTCAGTCGCTCCTTGAGGATGGTTGCCGCCTGCTGAGGCGTCGCCGGTTGACCTTTCTCATCAAGATAAAGCGCATCGAGCTGCTCTTCCGCCTGCGGTTCAATGGTGTATTCCACCTTGGCCTGCACCAGCGGTTCGGGCGCGCCGTGGAACTTTCTGAAGTAGTGGATAATCATGTCTTTGGCCGGTTTGGGGTAGCTGTTCGACAGGCTGACCGGTCCGAAGAAGTATTTGATCCCCGGGTTATAGACAAAGTAACTGCCTATGCCGAACCAGAGCAGATCGAGGTTTTTCTTTCCCCAGAAGTCCGGATGGATGAAACTGCGCCCCAGCTCCATGCCCTGGCTGCGGATGGTCTCGAAACCTGGGGAAAAGTTGCACAGGGTTGCGGTGTACAGGGGATTGTTCCTCTCCTCCCTTGACTGGTTGAGGCAATTGTAAATCCGGTAGGCGCCGGCCAGGCGGTTGGTGGGTTTTTCCCACAACAGCAGATGTTCGTAGTAGGCATCGAAATCGTCAATATCGCGAGACTTGCCCGTGCCCTCTCCCACCATGCGAAAGGTTTCTTCGCGCAGTCGCCCCAACTCGCGCATTACCGGGTGACCAGGCGAATCGATGCGCGCCAGGTACATGGCGAAGTCGTTGAATTGCCCCAGCACCTTCCACTCGGGCTTATAGGCGCTCAACACCTGGGTGTGCTCGGCCACCGCCACCGGCTCCTGGGTGTGGAGAAAGTCCTGCTGCTGTCGCGAACGGCGAATGCGATACACAAAGCGCTTCACCTGGTCGGCCATGGCCTGCTTGGGCATTGGCATGGCGAGAAAGTTGGACGCGGCGATTGCGTACCCGATACGCAGGTGAATGGTTTTGTTGCGCTGGTGGAACATCTCGCGCACCAGCAGCAGAGTGCCGAGGTTTTTCACCAGTTTTGAGGCCCAGTAGAAGGTTTTGGTGCAGCGCCCCTTGATATACACCGGAATGACCGACGAGGCGGTTTTTTCCGCCAGGCGGATGAAGCTTGAGTTCCACTTGTTGTCGCGAATGCCTTTGATCCCCATGCGCGACACTTCACCGGAGGGAAAGAAGCAAACTATCTTGTTGGCGTTAAGCTCCTTTTCGATCGCCATTATGGTGGCGCGGTTGCTGCGCCTGGTCAGATTGTCCACCGGCAGAAACACCGGTTGCAGCGGCTTGATGTGCATCAACAGGTCGTTGGCGAGGATTGTCACATCCGGGCGGATCTCGCTGATCATGTGCACAAGCGCCAAGCCGTCGAGCGAGCCGATGGGGTGGTTGGCGACCACTATCGCCCTGCCCTTGGCCGGTATGTTGCGCAACTCGTCGTGGTAGATGCGGTATTTGAAATTCAGCTGCTTGAATCCCGCCTCTATGAACTGCACCGGGCTGGCGTCCCAATTGGCGCGCATAAAGTCGTTGAGCTCCTGCTCATAGAGCAGGTGGCGTAAAAAGGCGATAAAGGGATTGAGCAGCCATGAAGGGTATTTATTCAGCGCCGGGAACTTGCCGTAAAGCGCCCCACGCACATTGAGCGGAGTAAAGTCATCGGGCGCTGAAGTTGCCTGATGTTTCTCTTCGAGGTTGTCTACGCTGAGGGTGGAGGTCATGTTTCGCTGTATGTTTCAGTCGGCACTGCGATTTGCGCCGGTTGCGTGTGCGCGGGTTGTGGCGGCTGTCTGGTTTGCATCACCAGGGTGCGCATGCGCACCAACACCATCCAGGCAAATACCATATAGATGGCCAGAATCATTATTACCAACGGAACCCACATGCTTGCGGGCATGGTCGGACCTTCAGTCAACTTGAGACTCGCCGGCTGATGCAGGGTAAACCACCAGTCTACCGAATATTTGATCAAGGGAATGTTGATCAACCCGATTATGGTCAGAATCGCCACGGCGTTGGCGGCAGCGCGGGGATTGGCGATGGCGCGGCGCAACAGCAATATCCCCAGATAAAGCAGAAAAAGAATAAACATGGTGGTAATCCGTGCATCCCAGATCCAGTATGCGCCCCAAGTGGGCTTGCCCCATATGGCGCCGGTCGCCAGGGTAAGCGCCGTTATCCATGCGCCTATGGGCGCCATAGCCTGCGCGGCCTGATCAGCGAGCTTGATCTTCCACACAAAAAAAACGATGGACGCCAACCCCATGCCCACATAGGCCGATTGCGCCAGAAAGGCCGCAGGTACATGAATATAGATGATCCTGTAACTGTTGCCCTGCAGGTGATCAATCGGGGCGAACGCCAGCCCCCAAACTGCCCCACCCAGGAGCGCCGACATGCCGACCACGCCCAGAACCCAGGGCCAGAAGACTGTATAGCGCAGAAACCAGCTCGGCGAACCCCAGCGGTGAAATCTGGTGACCAACCAACTTGTCACGCCAGCGCCTCGCGTTTTGCCTGTGCGCCAACCCGAATTTGACCTCCCTCCGTTGCCGTCCTTTGCTTCGCCGAGGTTTTGCGCCGCACCGGGGTTTTGCGCCGCGCTGGCCCTGTCCACGAATCCTGCGCTCCCTTTTCCAACAATGAGCGCAACGCCCCGGCCATGCGCGTGTACTCGCATGCGTGCGCGCTGGTTTTACGCCACACCAAGCCAATCTGCCGCGCCGGCAGGTCCGCATGCAGGGGACGAAAAACCAGATCGGGATGCGACAGGAGCGGCGAAGCAATCGCCATATGAGGCAACAGGGTTACCCCCATGCCGAGAATCACCATGTGCATCAGGGTATCCAGACTGGTGCCGCTGAAAGCCTGGTTGGCCTTGCTGTTATCCAGCATGCAGGCGTCCTTGACATGCTCGCGCAGGCAATGCCCATCTTCGAGCAACAGCAAATTTTTTACCGGGATATCGCCAACACCAAGGCTGGCCTTATCCGCCAGATCGTGCCCGGTGGGCATGGCCAGCCAGAAGGAATCCGTGCCCATCAACTCGCTGGAAAAATGCGCGCCCAGCTGATAGGGAAAAGCCATGATCAACACATCCAACTTGTTATGATCCAGCTCGTCGAGCAACCTCGCAGTTTGTCCTTCGCGCAAAAAAAGCTGCATTCGTGGCCAGCGCCGTTGCAACATCGGCAAGGCTCTGGGCAGAAAATAGGGCGCAATAGTGTGAATCACGCCCAGGCGTTGGGGCTGAATAAAGATGCTGTCCGCGCCCTTTGCCCTGGCGACCATGGCGTCAATATCGACGAGGATCCGCCTGACCCGGTCGATTAGCCGCTCACACTCGACACTGGGCTGTACGCGCCGGTTGTTACGCTCAAACAACACCACTCCCCATTGGGTTTCAAGTTCACGCATGGCGATGCTGATGGTTGACTGGCCCACACAGCACATGTCGGCCGCCTTGCGAAAATTGCCCGTTTCGTACAGCGCCAGCATGTACTGCAACTGCCGGATGCTTGGTCGAAGATTCATACGGTCAATTTTATCAATCGTTCCGTTCTATTTTTTTTACTTTTTTTCTTGCATGCCTCCGCCTATAGTGGCGTTGTACCGGTTTCACCGTTGTACACCACTTTTCATCTACCAACAGGAGTTCAATCATGAGTCTGAAAGGCAGTAAAACCGAACAGAATCTTAAAGACGCCTTTGCCGGCGAATCCCAAGCCAATCGCCGCTATCTCTACTTTGCCCAGAAGGCGGATGTCGAGGGACAGAACGACGCTGCTACGGTCTTTCGCTCCACCGCCGAAGGCGAAACCGGTCACGCCCACGGTCACCTTGAGTTTCTTGAAGAAAGCGGCGATCCGGCAACAGGCATGCCGATGGGCGACACTGCCTCCAACCTGAAAACAGCCATAGCCGGCGAAACCCACGAGTACACCGACATGTACCCGGGCATGGCGAAAACGGCGCGCGACGAAGGCTTTGACGAAATTGCCGACTGGTTCGAAACTCTGGCCAAGGCAGAAAAATCCCACGCCGGGCGCTTCCAGAAAGCGCTCAACGAGCTTTCCTCCCAGTAAACCCCCATATACCACCCACACCCGGCGCAACCGCCGGGTGTCCGGGGCATGGCGGATGAGCAACGCGGAAAAAACCCCACCGGCGAAGGAAGCTTGAACGCGCCGATTCGCCACCCAGTCCCTTGGCTGGAGGAAAGCTATTACGATGAGGCGCAGCTCGACGCCGAACTGCGGCGAGTGTTCGACATCTGCCACGGCTGCCGCCGTTGTTTCAATCTGTGCGATTCCTTCCCGCGCCTCTTCGACACCATAGACGAAAGCGCCAGCGGCGAACTCGACAGCGTTTCCAGCGACGCCTTCAAACCGGTAGTCGACGCCTGCACCCTGTGCGACATGTGCTTTCTCACCAAGTGCCCCTATGTGCCGCCGCACGAATTCGACCTCGACTTTCCCCACCTGATGTTGCGCTACCGCGCCATCGAACACAAACAAGGCAAGACCAAACTCATTGCCAAAGAACTGACCAAAACCGATCGCAACGGCAGGCTCGGCTGCAACTGCTCCGGCCTTGCCAACTGGGCGACCAAAACCTCCAACAAACTGACCAGACCGGTCATGCAAGGACTCGCCTCAATCGACAAGCGCGCCTATCTGCCGCCCTACGCCAAACAACCGTTGAGCAAATCCGCCCAAGGTAAAGGGACGAACAGCGAGCGCAAGGCGGTGATCTACGCCACCTGCTTCGCCGAATACAACAACACCGCCATAGGCAAAGCCGCGCTGGAAGTGCTGGCGCGCAACGGGGTGAACACCGAGGTCGTCTATCCGGAATGCTGCGGCATGCCGCAACTCGAACACGGCGATATTGCCGATGTCGCCGCGCGCGGCGCGCGCATAGCCGGAGTTATGGAACCCTGGATAGACAAGGGTTACGAAGTAATCAGCCTCACCCCCTCGTGCAGTCTGATGCTGAAATTTGAATGGCCGCTACTGGTTCCGCAAAACTCTCCAGACCTGCCAAGGGTGCAAAAACTCGCCGCCGCGAGCAGAGACATCAGCGAATACCTGGTGAACTTGGCCAGGGACGGCGGGCTGGCGCCCGGCATGCAATCACTTGAAGGCGGAGTGACGGCCCATATCTCCTGCCATTCGCGCGCGCAGAACATCGGCCAGAAGGCCGCCGAACTGCTGCGTCTTCTGCCCGACACCCAGGTTGAGGTTATTGAGCGCTGCTCCGGTCACGGCGGCAGCTGGGGGGTGATGCGAGAGAACTTTGACATAGCGCTGAAGGTCGGTAAAGCGGCGGCGCGCACCGCGCTGAAACAGGACAACGCCTACCTGGTATCGGAATGTCCGCTGGCGCGCGAGCATATAGTCCAGGGCATGCAATTGCTCAAGGAAGAAACCGCAACCAACGCCTATCAGCACCCGGTGGAACTCATCGCCCTCGCCTACAGGCTGGGCGAGTAAAACCCCTGAACGTATGACCCAACTGTTACTCGACCCAGGCGCAACTATCAAACGCGCCATTGAGCCCGACGATATTGCCCCAATGGGTCGCTATGGCGAGCAACGCAAAGCCCTGCGCTCCCGGATGATTGCCTACAAAAAAAACCGTCGTATGCAACTGGGGCCCTGCTGCACCCTGTTGTTTGAGAACTTCCACACCATGCTCTACCAGGTGTACGAAATGCTCTATACCGAGGGCAATACCCCCGGCCAACTCGAAGAAGAACTGAACGCCTACAACCCGCTCATCCCGCGCGGCAATGCCCTCTCGGTCACCATGATGCTGGATATTGCAGACCCCGAGCAACGCCAACGGCTACTGTCGCAACTCGGAGGGGTTGAAGACACTATTTTCCTGCGCTGCTGCAACTGGAGCATCAAGGCCGACTACGAGCAGGAGGTGGAGCGCACCACCGACGAGGGAAAAACCTCAGCGGTGCACTTTCTGCACTTTCGCTTCAGCCCGGAACAGGCGCAAAACTTTTTTCTCAACGCCGCCAACCACGCCACCATCAAGATTGAACATCCTAGCTACAACCACGCGGCCGCCATACCACCTGAAGTGCGCGAGGCTATAAGCAAGGACTTGTAAAGTCGCATTACCCTGAAAGATCCTGGCTATATGCTGGTATGAACCCAAAACTGCCGCTTGAAGGCAATCATCTTCAGCAGGACCGAATTTTCGCGCAAATATAGAATCTGAAAATGGAATGGTTTGCACCTGCTGATTTGTACTGTGAAAGACTTGGACCAGGTTTTTGGGCCGAGCCTTTGAATGCTGCTTCGAACATCGCCTTTATTCTTGCAGCCCTTTGGGGGTGTCGTACAGCTGTTAAGCTTGGCAAATTTGACAATACTGTCAAGTTGCTCTGTGTACTGGCTGCAAGCATTGGCGTTGGTTCCTTCCTGTTTCACACCCATGCAAATTTGTGGTCTTCTTTTGCCGATGTCGTTCCAATATGGAGTTTTGTTGCCTTATACATCGTGATTTCAATAGTCCGCTTATCGGGGAAATCCCCTTTACGAGTAGGTGGAATAGCGTCTGGAATCATGGCTGTGATTATAGGAATTGTCTGGATAACATCTTCGGGCGGCGCCACACAACTTCAGGCGTCCACCGATTTTCTGAATGATTCCGGTCAATACCTGCCGGCCTTGATTGCCGTCTGGGTTTTTGCCCTGATCACCATGCGCAAACAACTTGCTATCCGGCCATGGATTGTGTGCGCCGCACTGGTTTTTTCCCTGTCTTTGGTCGCACGCACCACGGATCTGCACCTCTGCAACTCCTTTCCATTGGGCACGCATTTCCTTTGGCATGTGTTCAACGGGGTAATGGTTGCGCTTTTGCTGCAGGGGCTGATAAGAATGGAGTGGAAAGGAAAGCGCAAAATCTAACCTTATACCAATCTGTACATTGACAACCATGCTCACTCGCGCGCATGACTTCATCCATGTGCATCAACCTACGCTTCGTATCAACCACCCTGGCTCCCAGCCGATAGGCTGACTCTCCCCCCTTACCCCAGCTTGCCAAAGCGGAGGGTCGCATACCCGTCGGCCAAGGCATCATCCCGGCAACCAGGTACAAACAGACACACAGTGAAACAAGGAGTTACGCTGGTTGGTTTCCCGCTCACTAGAATTTTTCTCTCTTGTGGTTCCACAACAGGACGGAACCCGGACAAACCTGGTGGCTTGGTGGGCGGCTGCCGGATTCAAGCGTTTTTGCACAATCTTTTATGAGGGGAAACCATGAATATTTTTATGAAACTTGTCGCTGGAATTTCAATCCTGCTTATTGCAGGGGTGGCCTACTATCTATTTTCACCTGGCGATAACTTGCCTGCGAGCGCAAAATGGCAAAAAACGACTTATATGGGAAAGATGATCATCAGCGAGCTGATCCATGGAGAAGGTGACGAGTTCAAGAAGCATGCCGATGACCCGATCTATACCAATCTATACCGCGAGCTTCACATCGAATCTTGGACCAAATTTGGCATGCGGGAAGATGAAATTCGTACCGCGCTGAAAAACATGCAGGCATCCGGCAAGGAAAGATATAACAACAACCAGTACGATACGGTAAAGGAATACGGGCCGGGAAACTGGGTTTATGAGTTTGAGCAACTTGGCGATACCTACTCCAACAAGGGGATGGAAGCGGAAGAGAAAAATGACCCGGCCATGGCGAAAAAGAACCACCTGTTGGCTGGCATGTACTATAAAACCGCCGCTTTTCCAGTGATAACCGAGGCATGGGGGCATAATTATCAGGAGGTTGCCAATGTATATGACAAGGCCATAGCGCAATATGAAAAAGCAGGAAAGTACTTTCCGCAACCCCTTCAGGTTGTCTATGCAAGGGTCGATGGCAAGACAATACCCGGCTTCCTGCATTTGCCGAACAACCCATCCGTTGACAAACATCCGGCGGTTTTATCAACCAATGGCACGGATTTTTCCTTTATCGAATTGCACCCCTCAAACCAGCTCTATCTTCAACGGTGGATTGCTGTTTTATCCTTTGATGTTCCAGGGATAGGCGCAAGCCGGGATATTCGCCTTGGTCCTGACACCAGATTGCATTCGGCCTTTTTAACCATTCTGAGGTCGCACCCGGGGATAGACGCAAATCGAATCGGGGCGGTTGGGAAAAGTCTTGGAGGACATATCGCAACAAGGCTGGCTTTTACCGAAACCGACAAACTCAAAGCAGCGGCGAATATATGTGGACCCGTCGATCATGTAATGCATTTACCAACCGAGGTGATAGACGAAAACTTTCCTGAAATGACATTGGACGCCCTGTGGAGCAGGTTCAAGGTCGGGCGCAAGGATCACCATGATTTCGATCAGATATGGGGCAGGTTTGCGCTGGTGAATGATCGCTATATTGCCGAGGGAAAAACCTTGCCCATTCCACTGCTTGCGTTTAACACCCCCACCGACCCGGCCAATCCACTATGGGAAATGAATCTGCTTAAAACAGTCTGCACTAATGGTGAAGTGTTTATTGGCGAAGGGGAAGGTCATTGCCCCGAAAATGAGAATTCGGTAATTGTGATTGACTGGTTTGCCGAAAAGCTTGGTGCAGGCCAATAAAAAACTCACGCATAAAGGGGATTGTGAGCGTTTTGGAATTGCCGCTATGTGTAAACGCCATGGCGGTTGCGCCCTCAATCCTCTCTTGCCCATAGCCATATCTTCTCCGGCGGCAAACATACCCTGGTATTGCACGCCTGGAGTTGTATCCGCACCGGCAGGATTGCCGTCGTGTGGGCGCTGGTGTAAGCGGTATTGTGAGCTGTGTTTTCAGGTTTTGCTTGCAGCCTGCCCTGCAACACCAGTCTGCCCTGGTAGACCATCAGCGGCTCGTCCTGAAAACCCAATTGCTTCCTCGTTCCCTTTGGGTAGCGCATAGCGGTGAGGGCATATGGCGCGCTTGCCCCAAGGCGGACACGGGTAGGCACAAGTTCCTTGTTGAGCGGACGGTTGCTGTTGATATGCCAGCCGTTCGGCATATCGATGGCGAGGGAAAGCACTTGCTCGGTCCGCCCGGAGGTTCGCCGACTGTCGATGCGCGCGCTCAGGCGGATATTGCCGTTGGCGGCGTACTGGCGGCTGCCGCCTTCGCCCACCAACAGGTTGCTCAACCCGGTGAGCGCATAGCCGTAGTCCTTCGGGCTCTCCCGCACCCTGCCGGCAATGGCGGCAAGCAGCGATTGGGCGCGTTGCCGCCAGCCATGTTCTTCCGTTCGGCGCGAAAGCATCCCCAACACTTGCAGCATGACCGCGCAGGCGGAGGGGATGGCTTTACCGTCGGCGCAATCGGCTGCCTGCCTTGCCCCCATAGGGTTGACTCCTGCCGTGGATTCCGCCAGATAAAAGGCGCCATCCGGATGCGAGAAGCGATCCATTGCCGCTTTTACGAGTTCCCTGGCCCGCGCCAGCCAGATTTGGTCGCGAGTCAAGTCATAGAGGCGCAGCATGCCCTCGGCGAAAAAGGCATAGTCGGCCAGCACCGCCTGCGCCGATGATCGGTTGGCAATGTGTATTCGCTGAAGCCTCCCTTCCGCCTTGCGGCTGATTCGCCACAGACTGGTCGCCGCCTGAATGGCTGCATCGCGGTAGCGGCTGGAGCGCAACACCACTGCGGCCTCGGCAAGAGCGGTAATCATCATGCCGTTCCAGGCGGTGATGATTTTTTTGTCCTTGCGTGGACTCTGGCGCTGCGCTCTGGCCTGTAATAGCCGTTGGTTAATGCCGGTCAAAGCCTGTCGAATGCGATCCGGCGAGATATTGCGGCTATGCGCGTATTCGGTTGGAGTGACGGCCAGATACAGGATATTGGCGCCGGCGAAATTGCCCGTGTCAGTAATGCCGTACAGCCGCCTTGCGAGTTGCCTGTCTTCTGGGGCGAGCGCCTGTTGCAGTTGCGCCTCCGTCCAGGTAAAAAACGCGCCATCCCTCCCTTCGCTTTCTGCGTCGGTCGCGGCGTAAAAAACACCCTGGTGACTGGTTGTCTGATTGCTCATCAGCTCGCGCAACGCATAATCCAGCGTGCGCTCCGCAACCTGTCGGTAATAGTCCTTGCCGGTAATCCGCCAGGCGTGCAGGTAGATGCGACCTAGATGCGCCTGGTTGTACAGCATTTTTTCAAAGTGCGGAATCTGCCAATCGTTGTCCGTGGCGTAGCGGTGAAAGCCGCCGCCAACCTGGTCGAAGATCCCGCCGCGCGCCATCGCGTCCAAGGTGATTTCCAGTGCTTCCATAGCCGCATGGGCAACATCCGTTCCCTGCTGCTTTTCCACCTGGTCAAGCAGAAGATACAGCAGCGGCTCCTGGGGGAACTTTGGGGCAGGGCCGAATCCACCCTGCAACTCATCCAGTACGGCGACTGTTTGTTGCACCGCCTGTTCGATAACCGCGGCATCCAATTTGCCAGCCTCGTGTTGTTGCTGCTCCATCCTGGATAACGCCTTGCTGGTTTTATCGGCTGTGACAAACAACGCTTCCCGTCGGGTGCGCCAGTCGTCCGCTGTTTCCGTCAATAATTGGGTGAAACGATCGGGCGCAAAATAGGCGCCGCCGAGAAAGGGTTTGCCATCCGGGGTAAGCCACACCGACAAGGGCCAGCCGGCGTGCCCAGCCATAAGCCTCACCGCGGCCAGGTAGGCGCTGTCCACCTGCGGGAGCACCTCCCTGTCTACCTTCACCGGGACGAAGTAGGTGTTGAGTAATCGCGCAATTGCTTCATTCTCAAAGCTCTCGCGCGCCATCACATGGCACCAGTGACAGGTGGAGTAGCCAATTGAAAGAAACACAGGTTTATTGGCCTGCCTGGCCCTGACGAAGGCCTCCTCCCCCCAGGGAAACCAGTCAACAGGGTTGTGGGCATGCTGCAACAGGTAGGGCGAATCCTGCAGGATCAGGCGATTGGTGTAAATCGGCCGGCCCAACTCGTTCAGGTGGGTGGTTTGCGCCTGGTAATCCGCTCCCTTGACTCTGAGCGCCTTATCCAGTTGCTGCTGTAGCACCGCCGATCTTGGCGTTTGCAGAGAAAGTGGGGTTTGTTCCCGACCTTGGGCAACCGGGTGAATGGTCAAATGCAACAGGACAAGACACAGGCGGGCAACCAGGCGGTTACATAGGGGACTCAAGGCTTGCATGCTGAAAACTGCAAGAGCAAAAACCGGAAGACGACACGAAACATAATACAGTTGCGCCGGATCAAAGAAGTACTCCGCCCGGTTTTGGCCCAGGCTGGACAGAACCACAGGAATAATGCCGAACCCGATAGGAACCGGAAAAGCGCAATGCCTATGCCTTGAGCATTGTCGTTTATCATGCGCCGCTCTGCTCAAGCAGATGAGGCGACTTCCCCGATATCCCGAATTACCAGATTGGAGCACATGTGGTTGAAACCCTGGTTCAGTTCAAACATGTACAAAAAAGCTTCGACGGGGAGTCGCTGGTAGTCAAAGACCTGAATCTGACGATAGCGAAAGGGGAATTCCTGACCGTGCTGGGGCCATCCGGCTCGGGGAAAACCACCGTGCTGATGATGCTCGCCGGGTTTGAGACGCCCACCCACGGCAGTATCCTGCTCCGCGACAAACCGCTGAACAGGCTGGCGCCGCACAAACGCGATTTCGGCATGGTCTTTCAGGATTACGCCCTGTTTCCGCACATGAGCGTGGGCGAGAACCTTGCCTTTCCGCTCAGGGTGCGAGGATTCGCCAAAAGCGAAACAACCGCAAAGGTCGACCGCGCCCTGTCGATGGTGCGCCTTGATGGGATGACCGACAGGCGCATCTCCCGGCTTTCCGGCGGCCAGCGGCAACGGGTGGCGCTGGCCAGGGCGCTGGTGTTTGAACCCGAGCTGGTGCTGATGGACGAGCCGCTGGGCGCGCTGGACAAGAACCTGCGCGAGGAAATGCAGTACGAACTCAAACACCTGCACGAACAGCTGGGGTTGACGGTGGTCTACGTTACCCACGATCAATCCGAAGCCCTGACCCTGTCGAACCGCATAGCTGTTCTTCACGACGGGCTGATCCAGCAGATAGACGATCCCGCGACCCTCTACGAACAACCGATCAATACTTTCGTCGCCACCTTCATCGGCGAATGCAACACCTTTGTCGGCGAGCTGGCGCAGACGCCCAAAACCACCGATGCCGGTCACCCCAAATGCGCCGTGGCCATAGACCAGGGCAGGTGCAGGATCGGGGCGCGGGCCGTCAACATCCCCGGGTTGGGTGGGAAAACCACGCTGGTGGTGCGCCCCGAAAGGGTGGATTTCGCGCAGTGTGCTCATGCCGACAGGATCGATACCTCTATTGAAGGAGTGATTGAAGAGCTGATTTACCTGGGCGATCATATTCGCGCCAGGCTTACCCTTGCCGGCAACGATCATTTCATCGTCAAGACGCCGAACAACCGGCAACTCGCCTCGCTCAAAGTGGGGCAAAAAGCCAAAGTGGTGTGGCATTCGGACGATTGCCGCGCCCTCGATCATCCCGGCGCGGATAGCCTGAATCTTGGCGTAGCGGAAAACCACAACGCATAAGGAGAAACGCATGTTTCGAACAGTCTTTTTAATCATCACCCTGGCGGCATCTGCGGCGCATTCGGCCATGGCCGGCGAGACGCTTACCATTACGTCCTGGGGCGGCGCCTACGAGGCAAGCCAGCGCCGCGCCTATGCCGAGCCCTTTATGCAACAACACGAAGGGGTGGAGATTGTCTGGGAAGCCAAGTCGCACAATGTCCTCGCCGGACTGCGGGCGCAGGTGGAGGCGGAGGATGTCGTCTGGGATCTGGTCGATCTGCTGCCGGACGCGGCGCAAATCGCCTGCGACGAAGGGCTGCTGGAACCCCTGGATCACAACGCCATGCTCGCCAGGGGCGCGGACGGCTCGCTCCCGAGCGAGGACTTTTATCCTGGGGCGCTCTCCAATTGCTTTGTCGCCACCAATGTCTATGCCAATGTAATCGCCTATAACACCGAGCTATTCCCCGCCGAGCAACCCACAACCATTCGCGATCTGTTCGATCTCGAACGCTTTCCCGGCAAACGAGGGCTGGAGCGAACCCCGCTGAACAATCTTGAATGGGCGCTCGCCGCGGGCGGCGTGCCCCTGGACGAGATCTACGCAACCCTGGCGACCGACGAGGGCGTGCGGCGCGCTTTAACCAGGCTTGATGGCATCAAGGATTCGGTCATCTGGTGGGAGCTGGGCGCCCAGCCCCAGCAGTTGTTGGCGGACAAAGAGGTGGTAATGACCGCAGCCTTCAATGGCCGTATTTTCCACGCCCAGGTCAACGAGCGTCAGCCCTTCAAAATCATCTGGGATGCGCAGGTGTTCGAGTTCGACGGCTGGGGCATTCCCAAGGGCAAGGCCAGCCCCAGGGTGCTAGAGTTCCTAAGATACTCCACCGACACCCAACGCCTCGCCGACCAGGCCAAGTACATCTCCTACGGGCCCGCCAGACGCAGTTCGGGGCCGCTGGTTTCCACCCACGCCGATACAGGCGTGGAGATGCAACCTCATCTGCCGACCGGGAAGGCCAACCTGTCCAACGCGCTGCCGAAAAATATCGAATTCTGGACGGACAATCTGGATGAGTTACAACAGGTGTTCAACGCTTGGCTGAATAAAGACTGAAAACACATACGCCCCATGCTTTCTCCAAGGCGGTTGTTCACAACTAAGTTGTTAACGACCGGGCTGCTTGCGATCAGACAACCGGCCCCATGACCCTGCTTGCCGGAGACGGACGCCCGCTCAAGGCCGCCATTCAGCGGGCCGAGCGAGGCAAGCGGATTAAAGCCCTGTTACTGGTTACGCCCCTGCTGGCGTTTCTTGGCGTCGGGTTCATTCTCCCGCTTGGCGATATGCTGCTGCGCAGTATCGACAACGCGTCCATACCGGCCTCTCTGCCCAATACCATGCAGGCGCTCGCATCGTGGAAGGGAGAGGAAACGCCGGGCGAATCCGTTTTTCGCGCGGCCTATCAAGATTTGCTCACAGCCGGCAAGACTAAAACCCACGGCAGGCTCGCCGGCCGCCTGAACTACGACTACAGCGGCGCGCGCAGCCTGATCGCCAAAACCGTGCGCCGGATCGATCGAATTGACCCACAAGCCCCGATCAAACCCGCTTTTCTCAATATCCACAAGGACTGGAACGACGTCCGCTTCTGGCGCGTGGTGGCGCGCAATTCCTCCGCCTACACCGGCAAGCACTATCTCGAATCGCTTGATCTCGAATATGACGAGCAAGGCGGTATTGTCGCCAGGGATGAAAACCACTCGGTCAACCTGCCCCTGTTTGGGCGCACCCTGCTGCTGAGCGCATTTATCACCCTGTTCACCGCCATGCTGGGTTATCCCGTCGCCTTGCTGCTCGGCAATCAACCCCTGCGGCGCTCCAACCTGTTGATGATCCTGGTGTTGCTGCCTTTCTGGACTTCGTTGCTGGTGCGCACCAGCGCCTGGATTGTGATCCTGCAAAGCAATGGCGTGCTCAACGACCTGCTGGTGTGGATGGGGGTGATTGAAAACGAAAACCGGGTGCAAATGATCTACAACACCACCGGCACGCTGGTGGCCATGACGCACATCCTGCTGCCCTTTATGGTGCTGCCCCTCTATGCTGTGATGAAAACCATCCCGGGGCAATACACCAACGCAGCCAGATCGCTGGGCGCAACGGCCTTCACCGCCTTTCGCAAGGTTTACTTTCCGCTCACCCTGCCGGGGCTGGGAGCGGGCGCGGCGCTGGTGTTCATCCTCTCGGTCGGCTACTACATCACTCCGGCCCTGGTCGGCGGGCAAAGCGGCAGGTTTATTACCAACAAGATTGCCTACCACATGAACACCTCGCTCAACTGGGGCCTGGCGGCGGCTCTGTCCACCCTGCTTCTGCTGGTAGTGACGGTTTGCTACCTGGTCTACAACCGACTGGTCGGGGTGGATCGGATCAGGCTCGGATAGCACAAGGCCCATGCGAACCCTACCCTCGGCCGGCCCGCTGGAAAAAACCTGGCGTTGCCTTCATCTGTGTATCTGCGCGGCGGTGTTTGTTTTTCTGGTCGGACCGCTGGTGATCATTATTCCGCTGTCGTTCAACGCCGAGCCCTATTTCACCTTCAGCAACGAGATGCTAGCGTTGGCTGGTGATGGCTATTCGACCCGCTGGTATCGGGAGTTCTTCGCCTCGGTCGAATGGCTTGGCGCTTTAGGCAACAGCTTTCTCATCGCCGCCTGCGCCACCCTGGTTTCCACCGGCCTGGGGGTGATGGCTGCGCTGGGGCTTTCGAGCCGCTATATGCCCTGGCGCAACCTCATCATGAGCCTGTTGATATCGCCGATGATCGCGCCTTTAATCATCTCGGCCGCTGCCATGTTCTTTTTCTATTCACGGATAGAACTGGCGCGAACCTTTACCGGGGTGATACTCGCGCACGCCGCGCTCGGTACACCCTTTGTGGTTATCACGCTCACCGCCACGTTGACATCGTTCAATCGCAATCTGACGCGCGCCGCCGCCAGCCTTGGCGCCTCTCCCCTTCGCGCCTTTTTCAGTGTGGTGCTGCCACTGACGGCGCCGGGCGTTATCACGGGCGCGTTGTTCGCCTTCATCACCTCCTTCGACGAAGTGGTGGTGGCGCTGTTTCTAGCCGGTCCACAACAACTCACCTTGCCTTTGCAGATGTGGTCCGGCCTGCGCGAGCAGATCAGCCCGGTCATCCTCGCCGTTGCCTGTATGCTGGTGGCGCTGTCCATCCTGTTCCTCACCACGCTGGAACTGCTGCGTCGCCGCACGGAAAACCATCGTGGAATCAATATCCCCTGACGTAAGCCGATGAACAGCGCATACCAGACCATCCGAGCGCCTCGGAACTGAAATCACACAAATAGAGGAGCTTGCGCAAGCGGATAAAGAAATCAGGAAAGGCGAGTTTATCGGCAATGATGAGGTCAACCGGTATCTTGATTCCTGGACGGACTAAAACAAACAACAAAGTATGCGAACGGTCTGGCTGCCCCGGGCAGTTAAGGATCTGGAAGAAATCCGCGCCTACATTGCACGGGAAAGGCCTGCTTCAGCCAAGCAGGTAGCGCGAAAAATCAAGCAAACGGTGGCTATGCTGGAAGAACATCCTCAACCCGGCAAGCCTTCATTGGTGGATGGCTTCCGCGAGTTGCAAGTTGCTGGTTTACCCTTTGTCATTCCCTACAAGGTGGTGGATGACAAACTGGTTATCGTCCGCGTCTTCCACAACAAGCAAAAGCCCGTCAAGTGGGAGTTATGAACCTGACGAAACGCACACCCGCCATTTCGTCAGGTTATGCAGAGTCGCCTATAAGCCTCCGGAAATTGAAATCCCTGAAGCGTGCAAAACAGAACTCCTCCGCCAGGTCGGCTTATTTTGCAATCCCCAGGAATAGAGCCAGGCAACGCTCAACCTGAAGCAACGCTTCCGTGTCCAGGCGCCCCAGGATTTGTCCGATTTTTTCGCGCCTCAGCGTCATGGTCTTGTCCACCATCACTTGCGATGGTTTGCGCAAGCCATTCCCGGCGTTCGGCTGCACGGTGACGCGAAGCAAGGGGGCGTCAACCAGCGTGCCGGTTACAGGCAGGACGGTAACGCTTGCATGTTCGGCGAATTGATTGGCCTGAATCACCAGGGCGGGCCTTGGTTTACCAAAGTCGCCCCGTGCGGCAATGGTCACCAAATCGCCGCGCGTCATTCCGTCCAGCCATCCATATCCGCCAAGGCTGCGTCCATAAATTGCCGCATGGAGTCATCCGCCATATCCGCGCCGGCCACCAGGCGGCATTGACGACGGCATTCAGCCGCGAAACCCGGTCGGCGCGTGTCCGGCGCCCATATCTGCACCGGGCGAAGTCCCGCCCTGCGCTTTGCCTCCCGGTGCTTTTTTGCTCGCTCGTTCACATGCGTACTCGCCATTTCAACCTCTCCCGTCTGTTACATGCAACAATATACCAAGCAAATATGAATAACTCGGGGCTTTTTGCGCGATCCTGGTTGCGCGATCCTGGTTGCGCGTTCCAATCGGCTAGAACCTGTCAATCAGGCAACGCAGAAGCACAAGGGGGGCGGCAAATTGGCAAATCCTGTTCTCTCGCCACAAAGCGCACTATCATTCCGCCCCCCATTTCTTACGCCAATTCAGCCGCCCATGGCCAACCAAAGACCCACCGCAGAGCTGGTGCAAGGCATTTGTTGGAACGAGCAGGGTCTTGCCCCAGCCATTGTGCAGGAGGAGGAAAACGGCAAGGTGCTGATGCTCGCCTGGGTGAGCCAACAGAGCCTGGAACTGAGCCTGGCCGAAGGCCGCCCGGTGTACTGGTCGCGTTCGCGCAAGCGCTTGTGGCGCAAGGGCGAAACCAGCGGCAACACTCAGCAGCTTGTCTCCGCATGGCTGGATTGCGACAGCGACGCCCTGCTGTTCAGGGTCAGGCAAAAGGGACCCGCCTGCCACACAGGCGCGCCCGATTGTTTTTTCAACGCACTGCGCGGGTAATCCTGATGTCCGGCCTGCAGGAACTCTACGCCCGGTTACTCGCAAGGCGCGACGCGAATCCCGACGAATCCTGGACCGCCAGGCTGATGCAGGGCGGAATCACCACCATCGGTAAAAAGATCAGCGAAGAAGCGACCGAACTCGCGCTTGCCGCGCGCGAACTTGAACATGCCCGCGCGCGTGGGGCGGACAAGGACGAAATTGCCCGCATGTACGCCCACGCCACCAACGAGGCGGCGGATCTGCTCTATCACCATCTGGTACTATTGGCCTATCTTGACATTCCTCCACAAGCCGTGGAGTCGGTGCTGGAATCACGCAGCGGCGCATCAGGGATAGAGGAAAAACGCTCCAGAGGAAAACCCGATTAACACCCACTAACCATTCAAGGAGAACCACCATGATAGGCGGCATAAGCATTTGGCAGCTTTTAATCATTCTCGCGATAATCGTACTTATTTTCGGCACCAAGCGCATGCGCAACCTGGGCAGCGACTTAGGCAACGCCCTGCGCGGCTTTCGCAAAGCAGTGAAAGACGAACCAACCGATGCGGAATTTTCCGAAGTAGACGAGCAACCCGGCATCGAGCATCAACCCAGCGATATGCCTCTGGAGGGGAAAACCAAAACCGCGGCCACAAGCGGCAAAGCGCCGGCGAGAAAGCCTCAGGCGAAAGCGGCCGCTCGCGCCTCCACCGCCAGAGCCAAACCCGCCGCCGGCACACGCGCGAAAAGCGGCGCCAAGGCCAAATCGGCGGCGAAAAGCACGGCCAAAACCACTACCCGCAAACCCGCCGCCAAGCCAACGAAAAAATAGACGGCGCCTGGTAAACACACATACCCTGGGGG